>JACKQG010000519.1_pt4 | contig 30550 bp, 35 predicted proteins | sample 8237621 | NCBI WGS metagenome assembly JACKQG01 (sample SAMN15677084, study PRJNA649215) | marine metagenome | biome: marine; feature: Black Sea; material: saline water; isolation source: suspended particulate matter (SPM) from the Black Sea western gyre | collected 2013-06-09/2013-06-10 | depth... | reverse complement strand
TCCATATCTTGATGGAACTCTAATATAATAATCAGTTACATTGTCCTTTTTCTTGGATCCAGTTTTTACTGTGAATCCACTAAACATTCTAACGAATTGTAAAATATATCTTCGAATCTGATTGTCATAGAAGTGATTTTGTGCCATATTAGTCTACCTTTGGTCTTACTGCTTTTGACAGATTAACCTTTGATGTAATAGTAGTGCCATCATCTAGTTTTACTGTACCTGCGTTATTAATAAATTGATTGTGTAATGCATGTCCAACTTCCCATGCTCCATCATCATCATTGATTCTGTACCATTTGCTATCTCTGTATTGAAATAATCTTGATGGTTTATAATCTGTTCTTAAGAAATAAGAGTCAGTTGATGGTGAATCTGGAAATTCTTTTCCATATGCCACAGTTGCGTAATCTACATCATCTGGATGATTGCTTGGAGTTGCATACATTAAATTGTTTGTTCTGTAGTCCCAATATTTTCCAGGAACATTATCTTGTGCTTCAAGTACAACAGCATCTGTGATTTGTAGTTCTTTATTGTATGTAGACAAAATATTTTTTAAGTCTGCGGCATCTTCACCAGTACCAAGAATATCTTTGTACTCTTGTGTATCTTGTAATTGCTTACAACGAACACGCCAAATATGTGGCCACCAACCTGCGTCAAATCCACCAGCATCTTTCGTTGCTTCTTGGACTACCCAGTATTGATTAACAGCATCCATGTCTTCGCCATCGTTGCCCTCTAGCATCATATCTTCACGCATATGAGGAAGTTCAATTACGTCACCAGTCATTATTTTACGACCTAGTTGATTAACCATCTCGTTTAGATGTAGAGTGAATACTTGTTGGTCATTACCTAAGAACATACCGAATTGTGATAATTCGAAATCTTGGTCAGATACAGTATATACGCCTCTTAGGTCGTATAAATCTTTATCATACTTTCTATCTCTATTCTCTAAAAAGAGTAAATCCTGTATTGCCGGAGAGGCAGGGTCATAATCTGCCGAACTCTTATCTTGTGAGCCGATATACTTATGAATTAACAGTGATGTACCGCCATGGTCAAAGTGTCCTTTGACTGTTTTATCAATAAATTTATAATCGTTACCCTTTTTAGGATTCCATAGGCTTAGTCTTGCCATATTTATTTTTCTCCATAAGTTGACTTCTTACTGTATTTATCATATAATATAGTAATATAATTTGAAAACTATAAATAAACATTTAGGAAGGTATATAAATGCAAAATCAAGATTACATTTCGATAAAAGAACTTCTCTCTCCGTTTACAGTGAGACAGTTTAAACTGTGGGCAATGAACCCAGACAATATACATCGTGGTAACGCTGTAAATGGGGAATACTACGGGAAACATCGGAAAGGTAGAGAATATAACGTCTCTTGGAGTAAAGAGCCACCTAGAGAGATGTGGCAGCCTATAGTAGATGTTCTGAGTAGGTACATTGATGCAATGTTTAAGGGAAAAGAATGGAAGATTCATATCGTAGATACAATTACGACAAGACCAGGAAGTACAAAGATTAGGGCTCATGTTGATACGCCTTATAGATTTGAAAAATATGCTCGTGCATCAAATGAAGAACTCTATGGAGTACAATGTATCATTCCATTAGATAAGTTCACACTTCAGAATGGAGCAACATGTGTTTTGCCTGGCTCGTACAACGATAGATTTTATTATAAAGATATAGAAGAGAACCAAGAAGAGTATAATAACTTATTAACAACAAAGGGATTTCAATTTGTTTCAAATCCTGGGGATGCATTGATATATAATTCAAGAACATTACATAGTACGATGCCAAATAACAGTGATGAATTTAGAAGTGCAGTACTTATAAATGCACTTTCAGTAGAGATTATAGATTACATTAGAGAAGTAGATATGAATACCAAAACAGCAAGATTTGATAATAAAACGCAGAAAACTTGACAAAAATGACGAAGTTATCATATAATACTTAATATTATTGATATATAAAAATGAGAGACTAGTGATACAAACAATGACAATACGAAAAAAGAAATCAAGAACGAAAGGAAAATATTCTGACGAATCATTTATTGGCTTAGAGCCAGATTGGAAAGATGCTCACACGTGGACAGGAGAAAAGTACTACAGAGAACGTTCTCGTGTTTCTTATTATTACAGTTACTATAATAAATCAAAAGATTTTATTCTTTGGGTAGCCGCTTGGATGAAAGATAATGGTTATTCAAAACAAGATATTGCTTCATATAAAGCCGCACCAGATTGGCGAACCAGAAGTACGTTAGGTGGATATGTAAGAGCATTAACAAAGGGAATGCCAGAAAATAATAAAGGAGTTTCAGAATATATGAAATCTATGCCTGGACTCATGGGTGATGGAATGAGAGATGCAACCGTAGAAGTTAAAAGGGACATAGAAACCATTATAGAAATTGGGAAAAAAATTAAAAAAGAACAAGAAGTGGAAGAGAAAATCAAAGTGACAAAATATAAACCATCAATTCAACAACTTTTATTCAATAAGTCTTTAGAAATGTCAGACAAGATTGAAGACTTCATTGATGACTATGATGGGTCGACAAAAATGTTAACAAAGTTTGACCCTCAGAGAATGCTTTTAATTGTTGGTGCAAAACCAAATCATGCTAAACTGATAGCATCAATGTATCAACCAATGTTTGATGATTTCAATGAACTTGTTAATCCACCATCGGCTAAAGATATCAAAGCGATGGATGAAATTGAAAAAGATATGCATAACCAGTTAAAAGAAGGTTATTCACATATGACTAAAGATGTTATAAAGAATCAATTTAAGATGTACAAAACGATAATGGATGCATGTGACAATATCGTACTAAAAGGAAAAGTAACACGAAAGCCTCGTAAGAAAAAGATAATAAGTGCTGAAAAGCAAGTTAAAAGTTTCAAATATCTAGACCATCATTCTGATACTAAATCTATTAGTGTCAATCCAAGTGAATTAGTAGGGGCAGATGGAGCCGTTGTGTATAATTCTAAGACAAGAAAACTAGGAATATATCATGCACAAAATATAGACCCGATGAAATTAAAGAGAGATGGGTCTGGATTGAGTGTCAAGGGCACTACTATCCAAGGCTTTAACACTGAAACAAGTGTATGTAAGACACTCAGAAAGCCAATTGAACAGTTAGCAGTCTTTAAAAAGGGTGCTAAACGTACAATAATCAAAGAATTCGATACTATTAACAGTGTCGAAATCAAAATGAATGGAAGATTTAATGTTCACAGTTTGATTATAAAAGTTTTTTGATAAATACTGTTAGAACTAATATAGTTAACGATATTTTGAGGGTCAAACGATGGCAAAGCAACGTAATAAAATACAAAATGATATAATTAAACAGATTAGACTATTGCTTGGCGATGGCATGGTCGATATTGAATTAGACCCAGAACATTACGACCTAGCAATTGAGATTGCAGTTGACAAGATTAGACAACGTTCAGAAAATGCAGTAGAAGAAGATTTTTATACTATCGAACTCAAAAAAGACGTTGACGAGTATACTCTACCTGACGAAATAACAGAAGTAAAGAAGATTCATCATCGTTCATTCGGTCATGGTATTTCTTCTGGTGTTGATATGGACCCATTTGAGTTAGCATATGCGAATTCATATTTCTTTATGAACAATCACATAGGTGGTATTTCAACTTACGAATTATTCTCTCAGTACCGTGAAACACTAAACAAAGTTGCGGCAACTGATATACAATTCATCTGGAGACCAAACACTCATAAGATTAAACTTTTAAGAAAGATGAGAGCAGACGAGATGGTTCTTCTTCATGTATACTTAGAACGTTCAGTCGACCAACTTCTAATAGATCCTTATTTAAAATCATGGATGAGAGATTATGCATTAGCATATTGTAAGAAAATGATTGGCGAGGCTCGTTCAAAATTCTCTACACTTCCTGGCGCACAAGGTGGCGTTTCATTAAATGGTGATGTATTGAAAGCAGACGCGGCCGCAGATATAGAGAAATTAGAAACTGAGTTGAAACTATATATCGATGGTTCTGCTCCATTAGGTGTCATGATTGGTTAATAGTGGCTTTTCATCCACTAAACACTAAAAGTCCCTGCATCAGCGTATACAAGTATAACGAGAAAAACTTCTGTATCGGATGTAAACGTCATATGAATGAAATATTCGATTGGCTTGATTACACTGACGATATGAAAGATGCGGTCTTAGAAGATTTAAAAACCCGAGATATTAACTCAGAAAAAGGTTGACATCCAGTCAATTTTTGTGGTATAATGATTATATCACATATGAAAAGAAATCAAATGATAATAGGTATTACCGGTTTAATTGGCTCAGGTAAAGGTACAGTCGCTGATATTCTAGTTGAAGAACACAATTACATTAAGTTAAGTTTTGCAGATAAACTCAAAGACGGAGTTGCAACTGTATTTGGTTGGGAACGTTCTATGCTTGAGGGTGACTCAGTAGAGAGTAGAGAGTGGCGTGAAACTGTTGATGAGTTTTGGACTAACGAAACTGGTAGAGAAATAACACCTAGATTAGTTCTACAAGAGTTTGGTACAGATTGTATGAGAAACGGATTCTATCATGGAATCTGGGTTAGTCTTGTTAAGCAAGAAATAATTAATAATCCTAATAATAAGTATATCGTTCCTGATGTACGATTCGTAAATGAAATACAAATCATAAAAGACCTCAACGGCGAAGTTTGGAATGTCAGAAGAGGCGAACTACCATCTTGGTGGGGATATGCTATTCAAGACAACGAACATCCAGAGTCATCATTAATGAAAGACTATCATCCTGACGTTCATCAAAGTGAATGGAGATGGATAGGCAAAGATAATCACTTCGATGTCATTATTCAAAACAACGACACCATCAAGGCTTTATATAGTAAAGTCTCGGCTGGGTTGTCTACGTAGTTAACCCCAAAAACACTGTTTTTTAGCGATTTTGACTAAATAGTAGTAACGAAAGAATTTACTATTAGTAATTAAATCAAGGAGTATAACATGGCTACATTAGTATCACCAGGTGTTGCAGTAACTGTCAGTGATGAATCACAGTACGCGGCGGCTACACAAGGAACACTACCATTATTAGTTATTGCTACGGCAAGTAACAAAACAGATGGTTCAGGAAGTGCAACAGCAACTGGTACAAAACCAGCAAATGCAGGAGTTGCCTATCTAGTATCATCACAGAGAGAGTTAGTCGAAACATTCGGCGAACCTAAATTTTATGAAGTTGGCGGCTCAGTCGTTCAAGGTTCAGAAACAAGTGAATACGGCTTATTAGCGGCATACCAATATCTAGGAGTATCGAACAACGCATATGTTATTCGTGCAGATGTTGACTTGTCAGAACTAGAAGCATCAACTACAGAACCAGCAGGCGTTATCACAAACGGTACGCACTGGCATGACACTTCAAAAACAAAATTCGGATTATTCACATGGTCAGGAACAGCATGGGTATCAAATGCACTTTCAGTTCTAGACGATGCACCAGGAACAGAAAATGTAGAGGCTATCTCAAGTGGCTTCGCGGCACCTTCAAACACATTCGGTTCAGTTGGCGATTTCGCAGTTGTGACATCTACTGCAAATGTTTCGTATTATGAAAAAGTGGCAAGTGCATGGATATTATGTGGTGACACAGGTTCATCAGATTTCCAATTTTCAATGTTTGCACCAACATTAAATTCAGCAGGCGCGGCATTAGTATCAGGCGATGCTTACGTTCGTTTAGCAACAGCAGGTGCTGGTTTAGACGTATCTTTATCATCTTATAATTCTACTTCGGGTTTGTTTACAAACATAGAAGCACCAATTCATACAACAGATGATTTAGCATCAGTAGCCAACAACGACCTAGGCGATGTATATGCTAAGTATAATACAGCGGCAAATGGTTTTGGTTTCTGGGAACTAAGACGCCACACGGGTGCAACTTCAACAATTATCACTTCAGGTGCAGTTCCAAGTACATCAAGTATTACTGCTGATTTCACAGTTGAGGGTACACAGTTTACTCCATCAGGTATCAGTTTAGATGCATTAATTACATCTTTACAGGCAAGTGCGCCATTGAATACAGCAAATGTTAAGATTGAAAAAATCGGTACAGATAAAGTTCGTTTCACTAAGACTGACGGCAAAGAATTAAATATTGTTTTCACTTCAGGTAAAGCGGCAGTTGGTTTCACAGCAGACGATAATTCTAAATCAGTTTGGGAAGCATTGTCTTATCAAGCGAAGAAAACTCAAATTACAGGCACAATTGCATCGGGCACATATTGGTTCAATGCTAGTCTTAATATAGAGATTATGAAGAACGTTAATAACGGCGGTAACATGGAATGGCAGAAGTATGCATGGTCAGAAGACACAAACAGTCTTGCACCAAGCGAATGTCAACTAGTTTCAGGTGCTCCTACAAAACGTAAAGACGGCACATCGGCACTAGTAACAGGCGACATCTGGGTAGATGGTGATGCAGTTCCTTATCCAACAGTATATCGTTGGTCAGGTTCAGCATGGGTTAAATTAGATACAGCAGACCAATCATCAACAGCAGGTTTAGTATTCAGTCATTACTCACATGATGCACCTTATGATTCAGCAGGCGCGGCGGCTTCAAGAACTGCACACGCATCAGCGGCAAATCCAGATTTACATCCAGAAGGCATATTGATGATTAACATGGACTACTCTACTTACAACGTTAAGAAATATACTAGCGGTAAGTGGGAATGGGCTTCAGGTGTAAACACTGATGGTTCTGGTAAGTTCGGTGGTGATGCTCAACGACACATGGTTGTTGAAGCAATGCAGGCAGCAATTTCTTCAAACGATGGAATTCGTTCAGAAGCAGTTTATTTCAATCTAATCTCTGCTCCAGGATACTTCGAGTTGATGGACGAAATGATTACATTGAACAAAGACAAAAAAGAAATCGCATTTGTTATCGGTGACTGTCCAATGACATTGAAATCAGATTCAACTTCAATGAAAGCATGGGGAACAACAAATGTTCCAGCAGAAACTTACGCGGCAATTTATTACCCACATGGTTACTCAAGTGACTTGTCAGGTAATAACGTAGTTATACCTTCATCAGCAATAGCATTAAGAACTATCGCTTTTTCAGACCAGGTTTCATATCCATGGTTTGCTCCAGCGGGTCTTACTCGTGGTGTAGTTTCAAACGCATCACAAGTTGGTTATATCAACTCAGAAGATGAGTTTGTTAAAGTACAACTTAGCGAAGGTCAACGTGATGTTCTTTATGGACAACGCATAAACCCAATCGCAGATTTCCCAGCAACTGGTATGGCAGTATATGGGCAGAAGACAACACAAGCAACATCAACTGCTCTAGACAGAGTAAACGTTGCACGTTTAGTCAACTATATGCGTCATAACTTAGACCAGATGTCTCGTGCATTCTTATTCGAGCAAAACGATAAGATTACTCGTGATAATATGAGAGATGCAGTTGAACGTTTTTGTGGCAATCTTGTTACTCAAAGAGGTTTATATGACTTCTTAGTAGTATGTGATGAATCAAATAACACACCAGCAAGAATTGACAGAAATGAATTATGGGTAGACGTAGCAATACAACCAGCGAAAGCAGTTGAATTTATCTACATCCCACTTCGTATCAGAAATACTGGCGAAACATTATAATAAACTAGAAGGTTTAGTTTAAGACCCCTCCTCAGTGAGGGGTTTTTTATTGGGCAACTTATAGTAACTGATAAATACAGTTATGCGAATAAACGAAGTCATATTACACGAAGAATTACTAGACGTAAAGTCTGTGGTAACTTCGTCTATCAAAAAATTAGATAAAGTTTTTAAGAGCAACAACTACGAACTAAGAATAGTTGGTGGTGCTGTTCGTGACCTTGCATTGGGTAAAACACCAAAAGATATTGACTTGGCAACTGATGCCACACCAGATGAAATGATTGCTATACTTGATAAAGCGAACATCAGACATAAACCTACGGGTTTAGAACATGGTACTATCACAGCAATCTTAGGTAAAGAACCATTTGAAATCACAACACTAAGAGCAGACACAGAAACTGACGGCAGACACGCAGAAGTTGAGTTTGTTAAGAGTTGGGAAGAAGATGCTAAACGTAGAGACCTAACATACAATGCTATGAGCATGGATATGGAAGGTAAAGTATATGATTACTTCGATGGAATGGATGATTTACAAGATAAAGTCAGTAATTTTGTGGGTGATGCAGATGAACGTATCAAAGAAGACTATTTAAGAATACTAAGATACTTTAGATTTCAAGGTAGACTATCAACTCCTACTTGGGACAAAGATACACTAAAAGCAATTAGTTCAAATGTAAAAGGTTTACAGAATATAAGTTCTGAACGTATTTGGCAAGAAATGAGTAAAGTTCTTTCAGGTAATAATGTTGCTAGTACAGTAGAATATATGGCTTTGACTGGTGTTAGTAAAGTTATAGGATTATCAACTAATGAATTGAATAAAGTAAAAGACAAAGGCAACCCTATTGTTGCATTGGCACAAATGGGTAACACAACAGATATAGTAAAACGTTGGAGATTAAGTAACAACGAATCGGCTCTGTTAGACTTTTTAGTTAAGAATAAAAATAATTCTCTTGACCAAAAGAAAGTAGAAGATATGATTGCCGATGGAGTTAGTAAAGATTTAATTTCAGCACTGGCAACTTTACAAGGCAAAGATGTAAACATTGACGCAGAAGTTCCAAACTTTCCGGTTACAGGAGCAGATTTAATTGCAAATGGTATGAAACCAGGACCAGAAATGGGTGCAAAACTTGGACAACTGAAACAGAAATGGAAGCAAAGTAACTTCAAGGCAACTAAAGATGAATTGTTAAAAGAGAATTCAGACTTGGGTACTCAACGAGGAAGATTAGAATATCATCTAAAGCAACCAGTTGGTGATGATATGTTAGTTCATTTGTCTGGTTTAGGAAAGTTTCACAAAGGTGATGATACTCTAGCAGACATAGTACCAGAAAGAAATGGCATGTATGCATTACATCCTGACAAATGGGAAAGTACATTCTATAGTCTAACAAATAAAGATGCTAAGAAAATTGTTCATTATAAGCCAACATTGATAAAAGCACCATCAGATATGATTATTGCTGATATGGCTATAGCAAATAGATTTTACAGAACAGATAATCCAGAAGAGCAAGACAAACTTGCCAAAGAATATAAAGATAGTATAGGCAATGATGTGTCTAGTATGAAAATGCCAGAAGTTATTATATCTATGAATGAATCATTAACTGAAGCAGTACACAAATTTATGACTGGTCATGGTGTTACATTTGGTGGTAAGAAACACGAAGAAATGGAAATTGAAGTAACAGGAACTGATGATGTAAATAGAAAGTATCAAATTATGATACTTACACCAAAAGAACTATTTGGTAAAACAGTTTCAGTTAGTTCTAAGTATATGGAAAGAGGTCCTTGGACTAAGACAAAAGTAGATAATGTCTTTGAAGGACCAGAAAGTAAACCTATTGTTTATGTTGACATGGATGGCGTATTAGCAGACTTCTTTTCAGAATGGGCTAAAATGGCAGGGGTTAAAACAGGTAATTATAAAGATATTCCACCAGCAAACATTGACCCAACACTTGACAAAATGATTGGCACAGATTTCTTTGCTCAGTTACCAAAATTTTCTACAGCAGATAAACTAATTCAAATGATTATCAGTCATTTTGGTTCATATAAGATATTAAGTTCTCCACTTAGAAATGACCATGAGAACAGTAAGAAACATAAAATAGATTGGATTGGTAGAAAATTAAAAATTAAACCAGAGGAAACTATCATATCCAGTAATAAAGGTTCTTATGCTACACAGGCAGATGGCACACCAAATATCTTAATTGATGACTTAGGTAAAAATATACAGAACTGGATGAATAATGGTGGACTTGGAATCAAGTATCAAGCAGACGAAGACCCATTATCAAAGGTACACAAATGGCTATCTCAGTTTAAAAAGGGTGCAGAAACACAAGAGGTTGCTACTGAACGACAAGAACATATATTTGAGGAAGACAATGCAATTAAGTAAAAAATCAATGGAATTACTTTTGGTAAACTATCATAATTTACACAATAGTATGGCACACTGGAAACCTTGTGCTGAGAAAGAGAAGTTTGTAACATTAATTGCTGACTTACAATTACAGATTAAAAAATTAGGCAGAACTATTGTGTATTCTGACGGATTATCAGCACTAGATTATGCGAAAAAATTAGCGACTGAGGCAAATGAAAGAAATAAACCAGTCCCAAAAAAGAAAGCAAAAAAGAGGAAAACTAAAGCGAAATAATGCAAGTATATAAAGAAACAATCTGGCACTTCACTTGTCAATCATGCAATGGATTTTGGTCTATTGCGGCATCAGACCAGTGGGTCCCAACAGAATTGTTCTGTACTCATTGTGGGTCGAAACGCACACATAATCCAGATAAAATTAAATGGGTAGATGATAATGATTATCAACCAGTAAAAAAAGACATAGTAGTGAATGAGCCAAATGCAAATGAAAAAGATAAGTGGTGTTCATGTGGACATAGAAAATCAGATTGCGATTGTAAAGCAGGATGCAAATGTGGTTGTAACAAACGATATTTGGGTGCTTATTGAGACTTTTTTTAACTACAAACTTAATTATTAATAAAATAGATAAATACTAGTGTTAAAACCATAATCAAACACTAATTATAGGAGATAGAGAAAATGGCAAGAACATTAAACAATTTTGGTGTACCAACTGACTCCGGTTCGGATGCAGTCGGCACTGGTATTCTACAACCAAAACTAAACTATAGATTCCGTGTAGTAGTTGCTGGTTTTGGTGGAACTGGAACAAGTTCACAAGAATTCACAAGACAGGTTATGAATGTATCACGACCTAAAGTATCACATGAGTCAATTCCATTAGATTCATACAACTCACGTATGTATGTTATGGGTAAGCACACATGGGAACCAATTACAATAACATTGCGTGATGATATCGCAAACAATCTAACTAAACTAGTTGGTCGTCAAGTACAATCGCAGTTAGACCATAAAAACCAAAGAGGTCCTTCAGCAGGTACTAATTATAAGTTTTCAACATTGATTGAAATCTTAGATGGTAACTCTGGTGATGCGACTGAACAATGGCAATTAGAAGGTTGTTTCATTACTAACGCTGACTACTCACAGACAGACTATGCAGTGTCAGACCCAGTAACAATCACAGTTACTCTACAATACGACAATGCTGTATTGAATGATGACATTATGCCACCAATGGACTTTATATCTAATTCTACGGTAGCAGGTTAATTTAACCGGGAGTAAACTCCATGTCGTTTTATAGGAAAAGTGCTAAAAATACGGCTAGACGAGTTCTAGCCGATAGTGCTAACGCAAAACACAGATTTGGATTCGCAGGAGAGTTCGGCTCTACGGTTCTTTCTGCCCCAAAACTATCTGACCTTTGGTATATAGAATTTAATACGGTAACAGATGGCTCTTTTAATAATACCCAAGGTATTTCTGCTTTGGCAAAAGCAGTATCTCCTATCTCAATACAAATGTCTAGCATGCCGGTTGACCAATATGGCAAACGTGTTCACGTTCCAACTCGTGTAGATTTCCCAGAAGTAAACATTACAATGTACGACACGGTCGATGGTAAGATGTTTGGTGTTGCAGAATCTATATATAATAAATTCTTTAAGAATCAAGATGCTAAAGTCAATGGAATGAATGCAGAAGCAGTTTTGACAAGTGCCCATGAACATGGCAGAAAGTTACCAGATTCTTCACACGAATATTATCATCAACATTTTGAAAAGATTACAATATATCATTTCTTTGGTAATCTTGAATCGACTTCTATAAAACCTGGTACTAATGAGTTTTCTGGTGCCCGTGCTAACCCAACCCAAGGAACAACATTAGGGAATTTAGGCACAGGAACTCTTCAAAAAATTGAATTAATCAATCCATTAGTTACAGGTATTACATTTTCTGGTAGTGATTATAGTGTTACTGAACTAAGAACAACAGATTTATCAATTCAACCAGAAAATATAATAATAGGCCAAGTTGATGAAAATGTAGTATTCCCAGATTGGATGACATTAGGAATGGATTACATGCTGGATGAATTAAGCCCTCAACTTACGAGAAAAGAAGGCAATCTTTATCCTGACCACTTCGGTGATACTGGATATGGTCCTAATACAGTAGATGGTAGATTCAAAGAAAAAATCACTGATGAGTTAAAACAAGATGAACAAGAGTATGAAGATACTAATAGAAAGTTATCTGAATTGATGACTTTATATAATGCTCAGATTCAAAATCCTAATGAGACAGGCAATGCCGAATTAGAGCGTGCCTTGAAAAAACGTATTGGCGTTATATCTGCGGCAAGGGCAAAAAGATTTTCTAAATACGCAGACCATCCAAAAAATAAATTTGATACTCCTTATGAAGCAACATACACAAATCCAGATATTCCAACATTTGGCGGTATCGGAAATAGTAATCCACCTAAAGATATGTTTCCACCATATTCTACTGATATTGGTGATTCATTAGTACAAGAACTAATTGGTTCATTTTTCGGAAAACGTAAATTTGATGCAAGTAATATCAAAAATGCGTTTAAGAATAAAATGATTGAAGCAACTGGTTTTCCTATGAATACAGCCATTGACGGAAGAAGAATTATTGATGGAGCAAAGGGTTCGGCTCAAGGTGCTTATCAGACTACAGTAAAAGCAAATGAATCTGTTGTTACTAAAAGTCCAGTAGTACATAAAACTAATAATACTGAACTGCCAATGGGCATGAGTAAAGCAATCTTAAGAAAGATACTAAATAATTAATAGGAAATTATAATGAAATTAGATATCTTAACTGCAAAACTATTGAAAAAAGGCTTTACACAAGAAAAAGCAGAAGCATATGCTGTAGAAGTTTCGAAGATAGCAAAACTATATGGAGTAAATCCGTACGATTTTATTGATGAAGTATCAGAGAACACGGCTTTTAATGATTTAGGAGCATTTATTTTTAATGATGCATTGCGATTTGGATATCAGACGGGTAAAATAACTCCTCGTTCTCCAAACACTTATGTCGCAAGAGCGATTATTAAATAATGCCAACATTCCACAAAGGATATTACACAGTAATAAACGAAGAAAAATACTCAGGAAACGGAACGCCCGTTTTTAGAAGCAGTTGGGAGCAGACTTTTATGCAGTTCTGTGACAACAATCCAAACGTTATGGCATGGGCAAGTGAACCGGTCAGAATCACATACAAAAATCCTCTATCTGGTAAACTAACAACTTATGTTCCTGATTTTATTGTCGTATACAGAGATAAAAAAGGCGGCAAGAATGCAGAACTAATTGAGATAAAGCCAGCGAATCAATCAAATCCAAAATTTGCAAAAGGCAGGGCACAACAGGCACAAGTAGCAGTGAATTATGCTAAGTGGGATGCCGCAACACATTGGGCAAAAAAACGAGGTATGAAGTTTAGAGTTCTTAATGAGAATGATATCTACGCCAATACTAAGAAACCTAAAGCAGTTAAGAAACCTAAAAAGCCCATTAAACCGAGATAACACACCTTAGGACTGATATAAGTTTCGGCTTTGCTGTTACATATGTCTAATAGGTGAGGATGCCGTTATCCTTTATTCATATCGCTACTATGACTACAAAAAACGGCAACTTTATTTTTGATAAATACGTATATAACTAATTAAGAGTGTATATTATGACAAAGAAACTAGAAGAAACTTTCAATATTCAACCAGCAGAAGAAGAATCTGTTGAGGAAGTAGTAGAAGAAACCCCTACGATTGAAGAATCAAAAGAACTTACTGAGATTTTATATGCTGAATTGAAGACCACAGAGAAGATTGACAGTGCATTACCACTAGTATCTGACCTTAATCAACATGATAAAGAAATGGATGACATTCATAAGATGGCATTAGATGCTTTTAATGATTTAGTTCAATTAGGAATGAATGTAGAAGTACATGCTGGTGCTAAATTGCTAGAAACAGCGAATCAGATGCTAAAAACGGCTATGGAAGCAAAAAATAGCAAAGTTGATAGAAAATTAAAGATGATTAATCTACAACTTCAGAAAGCAAAGTTAGACCACAACGTCAAAAAGTCATCACCAGAGGGTACAGAACTAGAAAGTGACGGAGCAATCTCAATTGACAGAAATGAACTACTAAAACGCATAGACAACGCCCAAAAAGACATAGAAAATGATAAATAAGAATAGAAGATATTCTAATTAAAATCGAGAACATATAATGAAAACATTTAAACAATACTTAACAGAGTCAACAAAAGAACACAAGTTCACAGTGAGATTCTGTTGTGACTTAGATGAGGGTGGGGAAAATCGCATTGAGACATTCTTGTCAAAATATGACCTTAAATCGATGTCTAAGACATCAACTACACCTATCACTAAGAATCCAATGTTTTTTAAAGATGTAGAGAACACACACGTTTCAAAAATTGATATAGTAACTGGTTATCCACTATCAGCAGACATTCTAAGACAACAACTAAGTGATTTATTAAGTATAAATCTTGCTTATGTTATAGTTCATCCAGAAGGATGGGAACCTGAAGAAGAAGTTGAAGACGAAGATAAAGAGGCACTATTAGCATCAGATTATGACGAAACGTCAGATGATGGTAAAACTTACGGTAAAACTTTTGTAGATAAATTTTTAAACGATTTAGAGAAAAAAGAACACGAGCCGGTCGAGAACGAATTAAGCGTTAAGCCAAAATCAGACTCTGCACCAGAACAGATGGATAAAGAAGAAAAATCTACTCCATCTGTAATTTCAGGAGATGAAAAATGACTAAGAAATATACATTAACAACATCAGAGGAAACTGTTACAGAGAATCCAGAAGATATCATCAGATTGATGAAACTAGCAGGCCTTACAAATGCACAACCAGTTGCTGAAGAAGAAGTAACTGAAGAAGTAAGAGATTTTGCAAACACTCCAGGTGGAACGGATGAAGAGCAATTACAGTTAGACCCTACTGATTTTGAAAAAAAGACTGGCGATGGCATTACAAAACAGAAGAAATCAATTCAACCATCTCATGGTGATAACCCATTAGAGTACTCTTTAGATGAAAATGAGATTGAAGAATCTCTTCTTAAAGAATTTGATAAAGAAGAAACTGAAGAATTAGAAGAAGCACAAAGTCCAGCACAGAAGGCAGCATTTGCGAAAATGTTAGCCGCTAAAGATGGCAAAAAAGATGAAGCAGTTGAAGAAAAAGAAGAAACTACTGAAGAAAAAGTAGAAGAAACTACTGTTGAAGAAAATCTTGAAAAAGCACAAGAAGAAATTGATGAATTAAAAGAAGAAACTATATCTGAAGATTGTGGCTGTGGTCATGGTTCAGATTGCGATTGTGGTCCAGAATGTGATTGTGGTTGTAACGCAGTTAATGAAGACCAAAGCAGACTTAAAGATTTGATAAATTATCAAAATTAAAAGCATTCCTCCATTGCGAACAACAAAAGTCTCCTAGTGAGACTTTTTTGTTTTGGCCTGCCCGAAGAGATTCGAACTCCTGGCCTCCAGTTCCGCAAACTGGCGTTCTATCCAACTGAACTACGGGCAGTTGATTATAGTATACATTTTGACAAAAATCCAGAATAATGTATACTATAATCAACATTCTGGATTTTTGTCAATAAAAAACCCGACATAAAGCCGGGCTTTCTAATGTTAATTTAGATTATGATTTAGTAACCATAAGTTTCATCATTATAACCTAGTCCTGAAGACGCGGTTGTAGCGATTGAACCCATATCTTGTGTATCAACTTTAACACCTGTAATTTCACCTAAATTAGTGTAACCACGAGTACCACCAGTTGAACCACCAGTTGAAGCACGATGCGTAGCACCTGCTGTTGGTAAATCATCACCGCTTGAAGTTATCGCACCAAAATCAGATAGTTCTCTCAAGTCGATTGAACGTCTAACTTTAATCTTTGCCATTCCAGCAATTGCTCTAAGACCTCTATATCTTGCCATGTTATTTCTCCCATGTGATTGATGTTGAGGTGGGAATCCCCAATCATCAATAGTATTTATCGAAACCTCTTATTTTATTAAGTTCTAACCAATGATAAATACTATTATAATTAACTGAGTATATAATAATAGATGGCAGATTTAACAAAAAAACCATATCAAAAAACCCAATTTAGTAACATACAATTGTTAGAATTTAGCAAGTGTATGACGGACCCGTTCTATTTTCTGAATAAGTATTTCTGGATTCAGCATCCCACTAAAGGTCAAATACTATATGCGGCATATGATTATCAACAGGATTTAGCAGAGTCTTATCATAATTTTAGATTTTCTATATCTATGTTGGGTAGACAGATGGGTAAATCAACTACAGCGGCTGGTTATCTATTGTGGTATGCAATGTTTAATCCAGACCAAACTGTTTTAATAGCGGCTCATAAGTTTTCAGGCGCACAAGAAATCATGCACAGAATTAGATATGCATATGAGATGTGTCCAGATTATATTCGTGCTGGTGTGACGAACTACAACAAAGGTAGTATTGAGTTTGATAATGGTTCACGTATTATTTCACAAGCAACAACAGAAAACACTGGTCGTGGTCTTTCAATTTCATTACTATACGCAGATGAGTTCGCATTCGTACGACCAACAATAGCAAAAGAATTTTGGACTTCTATATCACCAACACTAGCAACAGGTGGTAAAGCAATTATCACTTCAACTCCTAACTTAGATGATGACCAGTTTGCAATTATATGGTCAGGTGCTAATAAACAGTTAGATGCTTACGGAAATGAAACAGAAGTGGGTATTAATGGTTTTAAACCATACAAAGCATTATGGCATCAACATCCTGATAGAGATAAGAAATGGGCAGTCGAAGAAGAAGCACGAGTTGGTAAAGAACGTTTCTTAAGAGAACACGAATGTCAGTTCATCGCATATGATGAAACGTTAGTTAACAGTTTGAAGTTGTCAGGAATCAAAGGAAAAGAACCAATATTAAGAACAGGCCAAGTTAGATGGTTTGAACCTATTAACAAAGAGTCTACTTATGTAGTGGGACTAGACCCGTCTATGGGTACAGGTGGTGATAATGCCGCTATTCAGGTATGGGCATTGCCAGAACTCACACAAGTTGCAGAATGGCAAAATAATAGAACAGACATTAGAGGACAAGTTCAGACAATGCATACGATTCTTACTATCATTAAAGATGAGATGTTAGAAGTAGGCAATACTTCGCCTGATTTATATTGGTCTGTAGAGAACAACTCATTAGGAGAAGCCGCTCTTATAGTCATTGAAGAAATGGAAGAAGATAGATTTCCTGGAACATTTTTGCATGAACCGAAGAAGAAAGGTAGACAGAGGGCATCCAGAAAAGGATTTACTACAACATATAAGACAAAAATTACAGCCTGTATGAAAATGAAATCTTGGATTGAAAGTGATAAGATGATTCCAGTGAGTAAGAATCTAATAAGAGAATTAAAGACTTTCATAGCAAAAGGTAAAAGTTACGAGGCAAAATCTGGAGAAACTGACGATTTAGTGTCAGCAACCCTATTATGTGTACGACAAATACAGTTTATATCAAGATTTGAAGAAGGATATGAAGAAATACTTGGTGAGAGGTTAGATGGGGCAGAAGGCGATTACTCAGACCCTCTTCCTATCATTTTTTGATAAATACATAAAAGAATGTAGGAACTAACTATGGCAGTAAATTTAAACGATATCGCAAATAAAACTATGAAGTTGTTTCAAGGCAACGGTCATCAAATGAAAATGTTTGATGCGAATAGTGGCAAAAGTGTTGCATCACCAGAAGAAGCACGTTTCTTTTACGTTAAAGAACCAAACATGATGGTTCATATTGACGGAGCAACGAATGAGTTAAAGTTTCATATTGGTGAAGATGTTGACATAGATAATCCAAAGATTAACAATATGATGAATCAATTGAAATCTTTAGCACGTACTAATATGCTAGATTTCGATATTCGTTCATTCGGAAAACACATAGAACCCAAAAATTATGCATATAAGGTTAAACAAAATCAGGAGCAAACCATGACAGACCACGTCAATGAAGGCATGGGCCCATTGTCGGGCTCTTCAAAAACAAGTAGACAAACATTAGAAAATGTACGACTAATTTTAAAACATCGTGCGCCAGTAAACGAAGAATCTCGTGGTTCTCGTTCACGTAATATATCAGCAATCTTTGTTGAAACAGGCGAAGGCGAACGTTTCAAGTACCCATTTATACATTTAAACGGTGCAAGAGCGATGGCACGTCACATAGCATCAGGTGGTGAAACACATGATATAGTAGGCGAAGCAATTGTAGAGATGTCTAGTAATCTAGCACAACTAAAAGAGTTTACTAAGATAGTAGACAAGCAACAATTGGTAAATGAAAACAATCGTAAAGTTGTATTGAATGTTAGACGCAGTATGAATTCGATTAAAGAAACAATACAAAGAATTCAAAGTGCTAGAGGTTATGCTAAATTTGTCGAAGGTATTGCTCTTAAAGGAGAGAAAACAAATGCAGAGATTTCAGAAGAAACTTTAGATTCATATGTTCAAAAATTCACAAAGTCATCATTTGAAGAATCATTAAAAGATATTCTACCACTTGTTCATCGTGTAAACGAAGAAGAAATGACAGACCGTAGAGAAAATCAAACGGAAAGAGTTAAAGAAATAATGACAGCGACAGTTAAAAAGACTGGTGAAAGAGTCAACACAATTACTTTTGGTGAGCCAAGTAATCCATCATATGATTACACACAGATTAAAAAGCAATTTGCTGAACCTCGTACACCAGAAGAAGCGGCTGAACAAAAGATTTCTAAGATTGCATTAACATTTGACGGTCTTGCTGATACAGTTACAGTAGATACATTAAATGATAAAGGTCCTAAGAAGAAAGGTCACGATTTAGCGGCTGAAATATCATTCTTCTTAACAGATATTGCAGATGCGATTCGTTCAAATCCAAGAGGTATTGCTAAAGATGATATGCAAGTAGCAGGTCAATTACTTAAGATGTCAAAAGCATCAGTAGAAACTGTAGAGCCAAAATCAGCAGATACTAGAATATCTGAAATGCTAGAAGAAGCATTCTCAAAGTTTGATAGTGATAAAGTCATCGAAAAAAAAAATGAAATAGATGAAGATGATGCTGAGTTGAAATATTCAATGAAGAAACCAACACTTGATGATTTAATCCAAATGTCAAATGAAGCAGATTACGAGATGGGTGATGCAGTAGTTTTTAGCATGAAAAATCATCCAGCATATCGTTTTGATTTACAAAGCGAACTTAAAGATTATATGGAAAGAGTGCGAGTAGGTTCTACTCATGCTGAAACTGACCACTCAGGTTATCTTAATATGAAGGTTTCTGAGATTGCAGATAATATTGATGGTATGGCAATCGTTGCAGTTGAAGATGGTAATAAAATTAAAGCAATGGTAGGCTGGTCTTCAGAAGACGAGATTTATCCACCACAAATGATTGATAAACCGTCAGGAAAAGATGAAGATGGAGAATTCGCATCAGGACCAGATGATGACCAAGTTAGAATCAGACACTTAGCAGGTGTTGATGATTTTTAAAAAATAATTAATTTTCTGGTTGACATTCATAGTCAACTTATGTTATAATAAAGGGAGTGTTAAAACTTCCTTTTTTATTGGGCTATAACCCCCACCTATAAGGGTTAAAAAAACTTTCAAAAAGACTGATTTAATGCTTGACTTTAAGAAAAAAGATAAGTATAATAGTATCATTAGTAGAAATATGTATGATACATAAAAACTAATATAAAACTAATAGTAATAAAACAACTAATAAAGGCTAATATAGGAGAAATATAATGGCAACACTAGCAGAAATCCGTGCGAAACTACTCGCACAAGACAACAAAGCATCAGACAAAGCATCCTCAAATCGAGGGTCAGATGCTGTATATCCTTTCTGGAATATGGACAACGACAATACAGCAGTATTGAGGTTCCTTCCAGACTCAGACCCAACAAACACATTCTTTTGGAAAGAACGACAAGTTATCAAACTTCCGTTTCCTGGTGTTAAAGGTGGTGATGAACAGAAACGAGTAATCGTTCAAGTACCTTGCGTTGAAATGTGGGGTGATTCATGCCCAATTCACGCAGAAATTCGTCCTTGGTTTAAAGACCCAGCAATGGAAGACTTAGGTCGTACATACTGGAAAAAACGTTCATACGTTTTTCAAGGTTTGGTTGTAACTGACCCAATTGGTGGTGAGCAACCCGAAAATCCAATCCGTAGATTTATCATTGGACCACAAATCTTCAAGTTATTGAAGGCGGCTCTAATGGATCCAGACATGGATAATCTACCAACGGATTATGAACAAGGTACTGATTTCCGTCTTACTAAGACAACAAAAGGTCAGTATGCTGATTATTCAACTTCATCGTGGTCACGTAAAGAACGTTCACTAAATGAAGATGAACGTAAGGCAATCGAAACTCATGGTCTTTACGACTTGAATGAGTTTATGCCAAAACGTCCAACTGAGGATGACATGCGAATTATCACAGAGATGTTTGAAGCATCTGTTGATGGTGAATTGTATGACCCGACTCGTTGGGGACAGCACTATAAACCTTATGGGTTAGATGTTCCTCAGGTTACGTCAGCACCTACTACAACTGCTCCTGCTCCAAAAGTAGAAGAAGTTAAAGCAGAGGCGCCAACGCCAACTCCTGAAACAGCAACACCAACGCCAACGCCAACACCGGCTCCAGCAGTAGCAGAAACTACAACTGAAGCACCTAAGGCCGATGCGGCAGATATCTTAGCAATGATTCGTAGTAGAAAAACTGACTAAGAACTAATATGAGTGTGGGGAGTAAATCTCCCCATGCTTTTATAAAATATCACATAAGGAGAATTATATGGCACGAGCCTTTGATGCGAGTAAATTTCGCAAAAACATAACAAAATCTGTTCCAGGTATGAGTGTGGGTTTTAGAGACCCAGATACTTGGATATCAACAGGTAATTATACATTAAACAAACTTATCAGTGGTGAATTTCATAAAGGAATCCCATTAGGAAAAGTAACAGTCTTTGCAGGTGAAAGTGGTGCAGGTAAATCATTTGTAGCCGCAGGTAACGTAGTTAAAAATGCACAAGACCAAGGAATTTTTGTAGTACTAATCGATAGTGAAAACGCACTAGATGAAACGTGGTTACACGCACTCGATGTAGATACTTCACCAGAAAAACTATTGAAACTAAATGTAGCAATGATTGATGATGTTGCTAAAATCATTTCAGACTTTATGAAAGGTTACAGAGAAGACCATGGAGAGACTGACCACGCAGAACGTCCAAAAGTTTTGTTTGTGATTGATAGTCTAGGAATGATGATGACCCCAACTGACGTTGACCAGTTCAATCGAGGCGATATGAAAGGCGACATGGGTCGTAAACCAAAAGCACTAGCATCATTAGTACGTAATAGTGTGAATATGTTTGGTGACTATAACGTAGGTTTAGTTGCAACAAATCATACATATGCATCGCAAGATATGTTTGACCCAGATGATAAAATCTCTGGTGGTCAAGGATTTATCTATGCAAGTTCAATTGTAGTAGCAATGCGAAAGTTGAAGTTGAAAGTAGATGCAGATGGTAATAAAACTAGTCAAGTACATGGTATCAGAGCGGCATGTAAAGTAATGAAAACTCGTTACTCTAAGCCATTTGAAAGTGTACAAGTAGAGATTCCATACGAAACAGGTATGAGTCCATATAGTGGACTAGTTGAGTTTTTTGAAGCAAAAGGTGTACTTGTAAAACAAGGAAACCGCTTGAAGTATAACACTAAAACAGGCGAAGAAATGATTGAATTCCGTAAGAATTGGTCATATGAAAAACTTGATATTGTGATGAATGATTGGAACGAAGAAAGGCTTGATGATGAAAAACATGGGTTAGAAGAAGTAGAGTCAGAAGAAGTTTAAAAGAAGCAATCTGTATAAATAGATTGCTTACATCAACAAGACAACAGAGGAGTCAACTTGGAATCAGAATCACTTTACGAATTGTGGGAAACTTTAGTGAATTACATTCCTGGCAAAGATAGAATAGAAGCCGGAGAAATGTTTATAAAACAGTGTGACGATTTAGGAATGAGCCCCGAAGATATAGAGATATTAATCGACGGAGACAAGATATTAGAAGTCGCACTAGACAGATTCTTCGATGAAGAAGATGATTTACATGACGAATACGATGATTGGGACTAATGAATTGGTATAGCAAAATAGTAAAAGACTGGAGCGAGATTCCAAAATGCATTCAATTTTATGAAAGCGAATTGGTTGACGCAAGGCGAGAAGTAAAGATAAAGGGGAATATTGAAAAGAACTCCACTCAACTTCCTGCATTCGTTGAATTACGTTTCGGTCAATTACAAGAGATAGAGGCCATACTAGAACACCTAAATATTACGTTACGTAAAAAGAGGAGTTCTTATTTAAGAAAATATTTAGAGAACTATAATAAAGTTTTAAGTAGCAGAGATGCTGAAAAATACGCAGATGGCGAAGACGAAATTGTTGCAGTTGGTGAATTGATAAATCAGATAGCATTAGTAAGAAATCAATACCTAGGAATAACAAAAGGCTTCGAAATTAAACACTTCCAACTGTCCAACATAATTAAGTTACGTGTTGCAGGAATGGAAGATTCAGAGATTAACACATATTAGATAGAGGGAAAAATGACTGGGATTCACATTGTTAAGCGAAACGGAGAGAAAGAAGAATTAGACTTAGAGAAAATGCACAAAGTCGTATTTGAGGCCTGTAACAATATTAACAATGTATCTGCTAGTGAAGTTGAATTAAAATCACACATACAATTTTACAGTGGAATGACAAGTAGTGAGATACAAGAAACACTTATCAAAGCCGCGGCAGAACTAATATCAGAAGATACGCCAAACTACCAATGGGTAGCAGGCAATTTAATCAATTATCATATCAGAAAAGAAGTATACAATGACTTCGCTCCATGTCATATACTAGCACAGGTTGAACGAAATGTTAAATCTGGATTCTATGATAAAGCATTACTAGAAGATTACTCAGTAGAAGAATGGGAAAAGATTAATACTTTCATTAAACACGAAAGAGATTTTGACATTACATACGTTGGGATGGAACAGTTTCGAGGCAAGTATCTAGTACAAAACAGAGTTACTCATAAAATTTATGAAACACCACAAATGGCATACATGCTAATTGCGGCAACATTATTCAGTAAATATCCAGAAGAAGAAAGATTAAAATGGATTAAAGATTATTATGATGCTATCAGTACATTTGATATCTCATTACCAACACCTGTTATGGCTGGTGTTCGTACACCACAAAGACAATTCAGTAGTTGTGTATTAATTGAAACAGACGATAGTTTAGATAGTATCAATGCGACATCTAGTTCAATTGTTAAATATGTCTCTCAGAAAGCAGGAATTGGGGTTGGTGCGGGTAGTATCCGAGCAATAAACTCACCTATTCGTAATGGCGATGCATCACATACTGGTGTTATTCCATTCTATAAGATGTTTCAAGCGGCAGTAAAATCATGTTCACAAGGTGGTGTTCGTGGTGGTGCGGCAACATTATATTATCCTGTTTGGCATTATGAAGTAGAAGACTTACTTGTATTAAAGAATAATAAAGGTACAGAAGATAATCGTGTACGACATATGGACTATGGTGTTCAGTTCAATAAACTGATGTATGAACGTCTAATGTCAGGTGGTAATATTACATTATTCTCACCACAAGATGTCCCAGGACTATATGAAGCATTCTTCAATGACCAAGATAAGTTCAAAGAACTTTATGAACAAGCAGAACGTAAAACATCTATTCGTAAGAAAACAGTACCTGCTATTGAATTATTTTCATCATTTATGAATGAACGCAAGAATACAGGTCGTATCTATCTACAAAATGTAGACCATGCGAATGACCATAGTTCTTTCATTTCAGAGATAGCACCAGTTAAACAATCAAATTTATGTTGTGAGATTACTCTTCCAACAAAGCCATTAAAAAGTGTAATGGATGAAGAGGGCGAAATTGCTCTCTGTACACTAAGTGCTATCAATTGGGGAAATATTAAAAGTCCAGAAGACTTTCAAAAACCTTGTGAGTTAGCAGTAAGAGGTCTTGATGCTCTATTGAGTTACCAAGATTATCCACTCATTGCGGCCGAGTTAGCAACAAATAACAGGAGACCTTTGGGTGTAGGTATTATTAATTTTGCGTATTGGTTGGCAAAAAATGATATGAATTATACTAATACTAACTTGGAGTTAGTTGACGAATGGGCAGAAGCCTGGAGTTATTATCTCATTAAAGCATCAAATAAATTAGCCCAAGAGAAAGGACCTTGTCCTAAGACAGATGAAACAAAATATGGACATGGTACTGTACCAATCGATACTCGTAAACCAGAAATTGATGAACTAGTACCTCATAAAGAAAGAATGGATTGGAAATCTCTTAGAGAAGACCTTAAAGAATTCGGAATAAGAAATTCAACTCTTATGGCTCTAATGCCAGCAGAAACGTCAGCACAGATTTCAAATTCCACAAATGGTGTTGAACCACCAAGAAGTTACGTGTCAGTAAAACAATCCAAACATGGAGTACTGAAGCAAGTAGTTCCTGGTATTCATAAACTAAAAAACAAGTATGAACTTCTATGGGACCAAGAATCTCCAGAAGGATATCTAAAGATTATGGCAGTATTACAGAAGTATATTGACCAAGGTATATCAGTTAATACAAGTTATAATCCACAGTTTTACGAAGATGAAAAGATACCAATGTCGGTGATGTTGCAACATCTTATTATGTTTTACAAGTATGGTGGCAAACAATTGTATTACTTCAATACTTTCGATGGCCAAGGCGAGTTAGATATTAATGCATTAAATTCAATGGATAAAAATGAAGAAGTCTCAGAGGAATCGTTAGAAGAAGGTACATTAATAGACGAAGATGACTGTGATGGTTGCACATTATAAGGATATGAGATATGACCGTTTTTAATTCGAAAAACAAACAAGACCATACAAAAGCAAAAGCATTTCTAGACCCATCGGGGGGAGTAACGATTCAACGATATGATATGTTAAAGTATAAACAATTTGATAAACTTACAGATAAACAGTTAGGTTTCTTCTGGCGACCAGAGGAAGTCGATTGTCATAAGGATGCAAATGACTTCAATAATCTTACTGCGAATGAAAGACACATCTTTACTGCTAATCTTAAAAGACAAATTCTTTTAGATAGTGTACAAGGTCGTGCGCCAGTAGAAGCATTTGGACCATTAGTAAGTATTCCAGAACTAGAAGCATGGATTCAAACTTGGACATTCAGTGAAACAATTCACTCACGTAGTTACACACATATTATTAGAAACGTTTATGCAGACCCATCAAAAGTATTCGATGAAATGATGTCCATTAATGAGATTACAGATTGTGCGGATGCTATCAGTACAAACTATGACGAACTTATTGCTCTTTCATTACAATATCAATATCTAGGTAAAGGAAAACATACAGTTAATGGCAAGAAAGTTAATGTTGACCTGTATGAACTTAAGAAAGCATTATACAAAACACTAATGAGTGTTAACATATTAGAAGGTGTACGTTTTTACGTATCATTTGCTTGTAGTTGGGCATTTGCTGAACTTAAGAAGATGGAAGGCAATGCTAAAATTATCAAACTAATTGCACGTGATGAGAATTTACACTTAGCATCTACTCAATCACTTCTAAAGATTTTACCTAAAGACGATAAAGATTATATTAAAATTGCAAAAGAAACAGAAGAAGAATGTATTCAGATGTTTGTTGATGCAGTAGAACAAGAAAAAGCATGGGCTGAATATCTATTTAAAGATGGCTCTATGATTGGGTTGAATACAGTTTTATTAGGTGAATACATTGAATGGATATGTTGCAAACGTATGATTGCTGTTAATCTAAAATGTCCATATAGTGTATCACAATCAAATCCACTACCATGGACACAGAAATGGATTGCAGGTGCAGAAGTACAAGTTGCACCACAAGAAACAGAAATCACATCTTATATTCAAGGCGGAGTTAAACAAGATGTATCAGAAGACACATTTGGCGGAATGACATTATGATAGAACTAGACTCAATTGGTATAGTAGATTATGAAGTAAAAGATTTTGTTGCATTGACACCACATAATGATGCACATTTTTGTTTGGTGCCAAGAACAGTTGACCAGAAAAGTATTTTGAAATTGCAAAAGATTATGATGGATATAGGAAATGCTAACATATCAAATGGAGTATGTGAGCAGTATCATACGATAATGAAATTTGTCAATGACCATCCAATCGTAGAAATCCATTTAACACAGGAGAAACATATGACCAAAATGGGAACAGAGTTTCAATCATGGGTACAAGAAACATGGATGGAACATTTAGATGAAAAACTGGCTTGGAAAGAAACTGTAGATTACACACAAGCCGACTGGCTTAAGAAGAATTTAGACTTCTTAACAAATAGATTTCAAGAAGTTAGACAACTTCCACCTGAACTAAAACAAAGAGCCAGAGCAATAGACGGATTTGGTGAGTAATGAAAATTGTACTAGCAACCGGTGGATTTGACCCAGTTCATTCTGGACACATCCAATATCTTAAAGCCGCCAAAGAATTAGGTGATATTCTTATCGTGGGCTTAAACTCAGATGAATGGTTAGAACGTAAAAAAGGCAAATCTTTTATGCCTTGGAATGAACGTCTTACTATTATGAATAATCTAAAGATGGTAGATGAAGTCTTCACCTTTATGGATGACGATGATACTGCTATCAATTTTATAAAACAAGTTAAAGCACATTATTCCAATGATGAATTAATTTTTGTCAATGGTGGTGACAGAACATCAAATAACGTACCAGAAATGATACTTGATGATGTTGAATTTGTTTTTGGAGTTGGTGGGTCAGATAAGAAAAACTCAAGTAGTTTGATATTAGAAGAATGGAAATCACCTAAAACTATTCGTAATTGGGGTTGGTATAGAGTCTTAGATGATAAGCCTGGATATAAAGTTAAAGAATTAATAATAGCACCAGGTCAAAGTTTAAGTATGCAACGCCATGAACATAGAGCAGAACATTGGTATATTCTCAAAGGAGAATGTTCATTCAATACAATAGATGCATCATCTGATATTGAAGAACTAGGAAGATACAAAGAACATCAAACTCTAACAATCCTAGAAAATCAATGGCACCAAGCATGTAACCATACAAATGAACCTTGTCACATATTAGAAATACAATATGGCGACAAATGTGTAGAAGAAGACATCGAAAGGATAAATAAGACTAACCAATAATAACATAAATTTCACAACTAAAGGAGCAACACATGAAACTCATTAAGACAGGAAATATATATGATAAGGATAATGCAATGAACCTACTAAACTTGACAGAAACTGAAATAGCCCAATTAATCGAATCTTTGGCTAAGAATCCAGAAATTCAAGAACATAACAAGGCACCAACATTGAATTGGTTGCGTGAGCAATTGTCTGAACAGAAAATAGGCGGTGCATGGAAACGCAGACTTAGAGAAAAAGGCCACGTTATCTAAGTTATATGTTAAAAGAACTAAAAAATTTAATATACGCAGTACTCATCACAGCATTTTTTATATTTGTTTTTGTACAGACAGTAGAAGCACACGATGATATACATTCTGTAACAGACCCACATCTAATAGAAATCTCTACTGAACTACTAGATAAAGATATGGCTATAATGGTATTGGGTGGTATCGATTACTACGTACAAGAATGTACGCCATTAACTTCTAAAGGAGTTATATACAGAAATAAGATAATCAATCTACATGAATTGAATACAGACTTGCTACCCATCTCTCCAACATATATCAAAGGCGCATTAGCAGTGTCGGGTTATGATTGCCATGAGATGTATGAATTGATAGTTCTATTAGAAACTGATGTAGTAGAAGAACCAGAAATACCTTTTACAGCAGTAATTTCATAAGTTTAATTGACATCATTGCCGTGATGTGTTATAATATTTCTATGAGTTAAATCAAAGGAGGAGTATGATAGAGTCTGAAATGTTTTATATTATATGGGGAGCCGCTGGAATCTGTATGGTTTGTTCTTATTTTATGGGTAAGTCTGCGGGATATAATAACTTGCAGTTTGAAATAGCATCATCGATTATCGACATTCATTCTGAAAAAGAAAAGATTAAGACAATGAAAAAAGAATTACTCGACATCCAAGAAGCAACTGAAAAGTTAATTAAAGAAACTAAGGATGTAACCCAGACATGAAAATTATAGCAGGAAATGGCAATTTACCTCTTGCAGAAGATATTGCTGGATATTGTTTCTCTACTTTAGTTCCAGCAGAAATCAAGGCTTTTGCTGATGGTGAAACAAGTGTAGAGTTTTTAGAAAATGTACGTGGTGAAGATGTCTTTATTATACAAAGTACAAGCACACCAGTTAATGATAATCTGATGGAACTTTTGATTATGATTGATGCCGCAAGACGTAGTAGTGCTAGTCGTATTACAGCCGTAATTCCTTATTTCGGTTATGCAAGACAAGATAGAAAAAGTGCCAGTCGTACACCAATTACTGCAAAGTTAGTAGCAAATCTAATTACAAAAGCAGGTGCAGATAGAGTTCTAACGATGGACTTACATGCTGGACAAATTCAAGGATTTTTTGATATTCCAGTTGACGATTTAACTAGTCGAGTTGCATTTGCTAAAGATATTAAACGAACACTAGGTAAAAAAGTATATAACAACACAGTGTTTGTTTCACCAGACGCAGGTGGAACACCCAGAGCAAGAAAATTTGCTGATATGTTCAATGAAGATATTGCAATCGTAGATAAACGTAGACCAAAAGCCGGTGTTAGTGAAGTAATGAATATAATCGGTGAGGTTGAAGGTCAACATGCAATAATTGTAGATGATATCATCGATAGTGGTGGAACATTATGTAATTCCGCAAAAGCGATTATTGATGCTGGTGCATTAAGTGTACGAGCATATATTACACACGGAGTTTTGACAGGCGAAGCATGTCATAAAGTAGAAGAAAGTGTATTAGAAGAATTAGTCATTACAGATAGTATAGATTTTCATTGTCCACATGATTGTGAAAAAACACGAGCAGTATCAGTTTCAAAATTATTTGGTGAAGCAATTCGCCGAGTAAGTAACGAAGAAAGTGTAAGCAGTTTGTTTAACAATAATATAAAACTATGAATAAGCCAACAATAAAAGTAGGAACAGTTATTCAACATAAGCATTCTCATAAGATAGCAAAGATTACTGATGTATACTATCCGCCCGATAATCCTTATGTTATATCTTTGTCTTATAGTTACGTGGATTCAGGCAATACACGTTCAATAATAGATACAGATTTAGATAATTTTACTGAAAAATGGGATGTTTTAGAGACAAAACCTAAAGAAAATAAGCCAATGCCTGCTTAATTTCTACAAAATGAATGAAGAAATCTAAGTGGAAATGGCTATTAAGCCTCACATCTCTACTAATCTCTGTTAAAATACTCATATGGGTGTTTATTTTCTATAAAATAGGCATTTTCTAACTCAAAAACCCTCAAAAACTTGACAGATATCGGATATATGCTATAATATAAGTATATTCAATAAAGAGAGGGTTCAAAAAATGGCTTATATATCAACTGACGAAGTAAAAGCGGTCCGAGTTGCACTTAAAGAGCGTTTCAAAAACAAACTAAAGTTCTCAGTTCGTAGAGAACACTATTCAAGTCTACAAGTTTCTATCGTTTCTGGTGAAATCAACTTCTATGACGGAAGTTTAGACTCAGAAGATAGACATAATCCTAATGCTCCAATCAATAAATTTGATGGACATCTTCAAATCAACAATTATTATCCTGAATATTACGGAAAACATGCTTCATTAATTGAAGATATTGATAATATTCTGAAAACTGCACCTGCTAACGCAGAAGGTGGTCGTGCTTGGTACGATAATTCAGATGCAATGATTGATTATTTTGATACTGCTTACTACACTAACATCAGTATTGGTAAATGGAACAAGCCTTATGAATTTAAAGGAGCAAAATAATGA
>JACKQG010000348.1_pt1 | contig 30561 bp, 28 predicted proteins | sample 8237621 | NCBI WGS metagenome assembly JACKQG01 (sample SAMN15677084, study PRJNA649215) | marine metagenome | biome: marine; feature: Black Sea; material: saline water; isolation source: suspended particulate matter (SPM) from the Black Sea western gyre | collected 2013-06-09/2013-06-10 | depth... | reverse complement strand
AGAGATTCCCTGGGCTTTGCTGGGCTGAAGAGAAGTCGTGCGCGGCCAGCGCCGGGCATCCCTCCCTGGCTTCGAGGTTGCTGCAACCTCAGGCCCCAACTCCCATTACGGGTTCAGAGATTCCCTGGGCTTTGCTGGGCTGAAGAGAAGTCGTGCGCGGCCAGCGCCGGGCATCCCTCCCTGGCTTCGAGGTTGCTGCAACCTCAGGCCCCAACTCCCGGTACGGGTTCAGAGATTCCCTCGGCTTTGCTGGGCTGGGGGAACTGGTGGGGTGGTTAGCCCTGGCCTCCTGAGGCTTCCTGCACCGAGACCCTTCCGGCGCTTATCCACGGCATCATCTCACGCAGACGCGAACCCACCTTCTCGACCCGGTGCTCATGGCCAGCCTCCTCGAGACGCTTGAAGTTCTCACGACCCGAGCGGCTCTCAGCCACCCACTCCTCGGCAAACTGACCCGACTGGATCTCGCCCAGAATGGCCTTCATGGTCTCACGCACATGGTCATCGATGACCCGGGGGCCACGCGTCAAGTCGCCGTACTCGGCCGTATCAGACACCGAATAGCGCATCCCGGCAATGCCCTGCTCATACATGAGATCCACGATCAACTTCACCTCATGCAGGCACTCGAAGTAACAGATCTCAGGCTGGTAGCCGGCATCCACCAGGGTGTCAAAGGCGCTACGGACCAACTCGGTAAGGCCACCACAGAGCACCACCTGCTCACCAAACAGGTCGGTCTCGCACTCCTCGGTGAAGGTCGTCTCGATGACACCCGCACGGGCACCACCCAGGCCATCGGCAAAAGCCAACGCCAGATCACGGGCCCCACCTGTTGGGTCCTGCTCAACGGCGATCAGGCACGGCACACCGCCACCCTCTACAAAGGTCCGCCGCACCAGGTGGCCCGGACCCTTCGGGGCGATCATGATCACATCGACATCGTCGGGCGGATTGATCAGGTCGAACCTGATGTTGAAACCATGTGCAAACGCAATGGCGTCACCCGCGTTCAGGTTGGGAGCAATGTGCTCCTCATAGACCGCCGCCTGCTCCGTGTCAGGCAACAAGATCATGATCACGTCAGCCCATGCCGAAGCATCAGCCAGCGAACGCACGGTAAGGCCAGCCTCTGAAGCCTTCGCCGCAGACGATGAACCGTCACGCAGGCCGACACAAACGTCGATGCCCGACTCCTTCAGGTTCAAAGCATGTGCATGCCCCTGGGAGCCGTAACCCAGCACGGCCACCTTCCGGTCGGCGATCGCCGCCCTGTTCACGTCCTTCTCGTAGAAGATGTTTGCCACGGGAATGTCTCCTGATCTTGTTGTCTTGCGGATACGGGTAGAAAAAGTCTGCTCAGTCAGCTTCGTCAAGGTTCGCCAGCGCAACACGGCCGGTGCGTTGCAGCTCGATAATGCCGTACTGGCCCAACAGTTCCTCAAACTCGTCCACCCGGGAAGGTGGTCCGACAAGCGAAAGCATCATGGCATCGGCACCCACAGACAGAACCTTGCCGCCGGCACGATCCAACTGCTCGACCAACTCGTCGCGACGATCAGGACCAGCTGCGACGGTGACGATCATGAGCTCACGCTCAACCGCATGACCGGGATGCAACTCACGAATGTTCACCACGTTCACGAGCTTGTCCAACTGCTTGATTATCTGCTCCAACGGAGCAGACTCGAGGTCGACAACCACCGTCACCCGGCTGAAACGGTCATCGTCTGTTGGCGCAACGGCCAACGACTCGATGTTGAATCCCCGCCTCGAAAAGAGGGCGGCCAGGCGTGCCAGCACACCGGACTTGTTCTCAACGGTCACCACAAGCGTGTGGTACCGGTAGTCGGGCACGTGGTGCTGGGCGGCCGCCGAGGCGTCACCGGGTCCGCTCACCGGGGCTGATCCTGCTGTGAGGGGGGAACGACCAGCTCCGAGTTGGAGGCCCCCGACGGAACCATCGGATAGACCTTCTCCGCTGCGGCCACCCTGAAGTCGATTACAACGGGACGGTCGTCGACCTCGTTGGCCTTGGCTATCGCCACGTCGACCTCCTCAGGACTGTCGACCCTCATTGCGACACAACCCATGGACTCCGCCCATGCCTTGTAGTCGGGAACGTCCTTAGAAAGGAAGACCTCGGAGTAGCGCTCGTCGTAGAACATCTCCTGCCACTGGCGGACCATGCCCAGATACGAGTTGTTGAGCAACGCCACCTTGATCGGGATCTTCTCGACCGTGGCCGTCACCAGCTCCTGAGCGGTCATCTGGAAACAGCCATCGCCATCAATCGCCCAGACCATCTTGTCGGGGCACCCCGCCTTGGCACCAATCGCCGCCGGAATCGAAAAGCCCATGGTTCCGAGCCCGCCAGAGTTGATCCACGTGTAGGGATGGTCAAAGGACCAGTACTGGCTGGCCCACATCTGATGCTGGCCTACACCCGAAGCGACGATCGTGTCGTCGGGGGTGGCATCGCGGAGGCGCTCGATGACCATCTGCGGCTTGAGCTCGTCTCCCGCCTGAGCCTGTTCGTAGGACAGCGGGAAGCGCTCCTGCCAACCGCTCACACGCGACCGCCATGCATCACGGTCCGCACCACCGGTGCCATTCGAAGCCAGATCGGCGACGAGAGCCTCGATGGCAACCCGGCAGTCACCCAGGATCGCCACATCGGGGCGCCGGACCTTGCCCAGTTCGGCGGCATCTATGTCGACATGGATGATCTTCGCCCCCTGCGCAAAACCGTCCAGGCGACCCGTGACCCGATCATCGAAGCGGGCACCCAGGGCAATCAACAGATCGGACTCCTGCATGGCAGTCACAGCCGTGAAGTTGCCGTGCATGCCGGGCATGCCGAGACACAGATCATGGCTGTCGGGAAAGGCCCCCCTGGCCATAAGGGTCGTGACCACATGAATACCGGTCAACTCGGCCAGCTGCCTGAGAACCTCGGCAGCGCGTGCCTTGAGAATGCCGCCGCCCACGTACAACACAGGCCGCTCGGCCGCACGGATCAGGTCAGCCGCCGCTGCGATCGCAACAGGATCAACATCGGTCCTGGGGGTGTAACCGGGCAGATCCATCTCAACATCGTCGGTCCACTCCATGGCCGATCTGGGATTGTCGGGATCCACGATGTCTTTAGGAATGTCAACCAGAACAGGCCCCGGGCGACCCGTGGTGGCGATGTGAAACGCCTCCTTGATGGTTCTGGGAATGTCCTGTGCATCCGAGACGAGAAAATTGTGCTTGGTGACCGACTGGGTGATGCCGGTGGTGTCGCACTCCTGAAAGGCATCGGTCCCGATCGCCGCATACGGAACCTGGCCGGTGATGACAACCATCGGCACCGAATCCAGGTGGGCGTCGCAGAGCGGCGTGACGATGTTGGTCGCGCCCGGGCCACTGGTGACCATGGCCACGCCCGGTCGACCGGTGGCGTGGGCATAGCCCTCAGCCATGTGACCGGCACCCTGCTCGTGCCGGACGAGGATGTGACGAATCGACGAGTCGATGATCGGGTCGTAGACCGGCAGGATCGCCCCACCGGGCAACCCGAACAGCACATCAACACCCTCGAGCTCGAGAGCGCGGATCAGTGCCTGTCCACCATCCATCTTCATCTGGGGATCTCGCTTGTCAGTGGTCGGTCGGGTGTCGATCTGGTCCGGGAATAAGCGTGAAAAAAACAACAACCTCCCGCTTCGGGAGGTCGGGCACGCAGGTGTGGGACCGCGTGCCTAGCGCAATACCTGTACCTCGGTGGTGGGCATGTGCATCATCGCCCGCAATTATGCGCCGTGAGAGGGCCGCTACACAACCCGAATCGATTCTGATCCCGGCAAGGCCCGAAATCAGGCCTGGGTGACAGCACCCTTTTCGGCCCCCTGGGCCAGGGCTGCGTACTTGGCGAGGAAGCCGGACTCGTAGCGCGGCTGATGCGGCTTGAGGTTGGCGCGGCGCTCCTCGAGCACAGCCTCGTCGACCATCAGATCAATGGTGTGTGCCCTCACATCGATGACGATGCGGTCGCCCTCCTCGATGAGGGCAATGGGGCCACCGTCGACGGCCTCGGGAGCCACGTGGCCGACACAGAACCCGTGGGTGCCACCTGAGAAGCGACCGTCGGTGATGAGCGCAGCATCGCCACCGCGTCCGGCACCCTTCATGGCGCCCGTGATTGCGAGCATCTCCCTCATCCCCGGGCCGCCCTTCGGGCCCTCGAAGCGGATGATGACGATGTCGCCAGCCTCGATGCGGCCCGCCATGACGGCATCCATGGCATCGTCTTCACCGTCGAACACACGTGCCCGACCATCAAAGAAGTCGACATCCAGCCCGGCGACCTTCACGACCGCACCATCGGGGGCCAGCGAACCCTCAAGCACGGCGATACCGCCGATGTCGTGGATCGGGTTGTCGAAGGTATGGATGACCTCGCCGTCGGGTGCCGGAACATCCAGCATCGCCAGGTTCTCGGCGACGGTTTTCCCGGTAACGGTTATCTCGTCACCATGGAAGAGGCCCTCCTCGAGCAGCATCTGCATCACCACGGGAACGCCACCGATCTTGTCGATGTCGATCATGTGGTAGGCGCCGTGAGGCTTGGTGTCGGCAAGGTGCGGAACCCGTGCCGCCACCTTGTTGAAGTCGTCCAGTTCCAGGTGGACACCTGCCTCGAAGGCGATCGCCAACAGGTGAAGCACCGCGTTGGTGGAACCGCCCAGGGCCATCACCAGGGCGATGGCGTTCTCGAAGGCCGCCTTGGAAAGAATCTGACGGGGTCGAATATCAGCGGCCAGCAACTGCATCACCGCTGTTCCGCTTGCGTAGGCAACATCGCTGCGACGCTTGTCGATCGCCGAAGCCGAGGCCGAACCGGGAAGGGACATGCCGAGGCCCTCGGCCACCGACGCCATGGTGTTGGCAGTGAACATGCCGGCACACGACCCGACAGTCGGGCATGCGCTGCGCTCGATCTCCAACAACTCGGCATCGTCGATGTCGCCCACCGCGTGGGCACCGACAGCCTCGAACACGCTCACGATGTCAAGCGACCGGCCCTTGTGCTCGCCCGGCATTATCGACCCGCCGTAGACAAACACCGACGGCAGGTTGATGCGGGCGGCAGCCATGAGCATCCCGGGAAGCGACTTGTCGCAGCCGGCGAAGCTGACGAAGGCGTCGAAGCGCTCAGCGTGCATAACCGCCTCTACCGAGTCGGCGATGATCTCCCGACTGACCAGGCTGGCACGCATGCCTTCGTGGCCCATGGCGATGCCGTCGCTGACAGCGATGGTGTTGAACTCGATCGGGTAACCACCGGCATCGGCAACACCCACCTTGGCGTGCCCGGCCAGGTCGCTGAGGGGCATGTTGCACGGCGTCACCTCGTTCCATGACGACGCCACCCCAACCTGGGCCTTGGAAAAGTCGTCGTCGTCCATACCGATGGCACGCAACATGGCCCTGGCGGGAGCACGTGCGGGTCCCTCGGTCACATCACGGCTTCGGGGCCGGTTTATCTGGGAGGGGTCTGTGGCATCACTTGAGGTCATGACTGCAGGTTAGAGGCCGGCAGGCCCGGCCACCCAGCGGGAGAGCCCGGAATGGAACAGGGCTGAACGGACACGGTCTTCTAGCCTCACCGGATGGCCGGCCCAGAAAGCACCAACCGGGAGATCCTGCGCCTCGCCGTGCCCGCCCTGGGCGCCCTCATGGCAGAGCCCCTTTACGTGCTGGCCGACACGGCCGTGGTCGGACACCTCGGCACCGAACCCCTGGGCGGCCTGGCAATCGCCTCGGCCGCCCTCCTCGTCGGGTACAACGTCTGCATCTTTCTGGCCTACGGGTCCACCGCCGCCGTTGCCCGGCTCATGGGTGCCGACCAGAGGGCAGCGGCGGCGCACCAGGCGGTCCAGGGCCTATGGCTCGCGGTGGTGCTCGGAATCGGCCTTGCCGCAGTCGGGGCGGCATTCACGGAGCCATTCCTGAGGCTGCTCGGGGCAGACGACACCGTCCTCCAACAGGCCACCACCTACTTCAGGATCAGCCTTCTCGGTGCACCCGGCATGCTCCTGATGCTGGCCGGAGTCGGCTACCTGCGGGGAACAAAGGACACCCTCCGACCCCTCTGGGTGGGCATCGGCACCGCCGCGGTGAACCTCGCAGTCGAACTGGTTCTCATCTACGGGCTCGACATGGGAATCGGCGCGTCGGCGGCAGCCACAGTTGTCGCCCAGTGGCTGGGGGCCGGCTTCTACCTGGCGTGGATCGGTCGACAGGTCAGACAACACCATGTCAGCCTGCGCCCCGACCCGGCCACGATCCGGCGCCTGCTGGTCGTGGGCGCAGACCTCCTGGTCCGAACGGTCTCCCTCGTAGGGACCTTCACGCTCGCCACCGCCGTCGCAGCCCGAATCGGGACAGTCCAGGTTGCAGCACACCAGATCGCCTTCCAAACCTGGTTCCTGCTTGCCATGGCGATGGACGCAATGGCAATCGCAGCTCAGGCCATGGTCGGGAACCTGCTCGGCTCCGGACACGCAGACGAGGCCCGGCAGGTCGGCAACAGGGTTATCGCATGGTCCATCGGAATCGGTCTGGCCCTCGGGGTGGCACTCGTCGGAGGAGTCACCTCAGCAGGCGACACAGTGCCCGGAATCTTCTCGGCCGACCCGGCCGTGATCGCCCTGGTCGGGTTCCTGCTGCTCCACGTGGCGACCATGGCACCGCTCTCAGGCCTCGCCTTCGCCCTCGACGGGATCCTCATCGGCGCCGGCGACCAGCGCTTCCTGGCCCAGGCCATGGGCGTGTCGTTCGCCCTCTTCGTGCCGGCCGCCGTGATCGGACACACCATGGGAGCCGGAATCGGCTGGCTCTGGGGAGCCATCTGGCTGTTCATGACCGTGCGTTCGGCGCTTCTGTACGGGCGCTTCCGCGGCACGCGGTGGCAGGTGCTGGGTGCGACCGGCTAGGTGCCGTCGGCAAGCCTCTCGAGGATCTCGTTCACGACACGACCATCGGCCTGGCCTCTCGTGGCCTTCATGATCTGACCCACAAAGAACCCCGACTTCTTCTTGCGTTCACCCTCGTCGCCACCGACAAAGGCCTCCCAGTCTTCGGGATGGTCGGTGATCAGACCCCCGACGAGCCCTTCAAGCTCCGATGACTCCATGGCCTCGAACCCGTGGCCCGCGGCCACGTCAACAGGGTCTCCACCCGAATCCACGAGATCAGCCAGGACCGTCTTGGCCTGTGTAGCGGTGAGGTCACCCCCGGTCTCCATGACCACGAGAGAGGCAAATGCCTCGGCGGTCAACCCACCCTGACCGTCGGCCAGGTTGTTCTCGACATGAACGAGCACCCTCGCCGGTTCCGCACCAAGGTCCATTGCCGCCAACGCCAGGTCGTCGAGACCCCGCTCCACGGTCAAGGCGGCAGCCTCCGGATGTATGCCGGATTCGTCGGCGAGTCGACGACGCCGCTCCCCGGGAAGCAGAGGCATGGCGGCCCGGATCTCGTCAATCCACTCTGCTGACGGAGCCACGGGGACCAGGTCAGGTTCGGGGAAGTACCGGTAGTCGAACGCCTCCTCCTTGGAGCGCAGGGTGTGGGTTCTACCGTCCTCCTCGTTCCAGTGGCGGGTCTGCTGGTCGATCTTTTGACCTGAGGTGATCAGATCCACCTGGCGCCGGGACTCGTAGGCGATCGCCCTACCGAGAGACCGCAACGAGTTGATGTTCTTGACCTCGCAGCGAGTGCCCAACTCCTCGTCACCGACAGGGCGCACCGACACGTTGCAGTCCACCCGCATCGAGCCCTCCTCCATCTTGCCGTCAGAGGCTCCGATTGTTACGAGAATGGCCCTCAACTCCGACACGTAGGCCCGGGCATCCTCGGCCGAACGCAGGTCGGGTTTGCCGACGATCTCAATGAGCGGCACGCCCGCCCGGTTGTAGTCGACCAGCGAGTAGGCGGCCTCGTGGATACGGCCACCGCCGCCCACGTGGGTGCTCTTGCCCGTGTCCTCCTCGAGGTGGGCGCGCTCGATGCCGATGCTGCGACCATCGGGCAGCTCCAACCAGCCCTCACCGTTGATGGGCTGATCGAACTGGGAAATCTGGAAGTCCTTGGGCATGTCCGGGTAGAAGTAGTTCTTGCGTGCGAACTCGGACGCCTGAACGACACAGTTGAGAGCCAGACCAACCCTGATCGCCAACTCGACCGCCTTCTCGTTGAGAACTGGAAGCGACCCGGGAAGACCCAAGGACACGGGATCCACATGGGTGTTGGGCTCACCGCCAAACTCGTTGCGGGCACCGGAGAAGAGCTTGGTGGCCGTCGCCAACTCAGCGTGGACCTCGAGCCCGATCACGACCTCCCAGCCGTCCATCTCAGAACTCACAGCGCGCCCCCGGCCGCTGCCTCGAGCACCGCCGCCGCACGAAACATCGACGGCTCGCCATTTGCCGGCGCCAGCACCTGAACCCCGACAGGAAGACCGTCGTCGCCAACACCGAAAGGAACCGACATGGCCGGATGACCAGCCAGATTGGAAGGAATGGTGCACACGTCGTTTAGGTACATGAGCATCGGGTCGTCGACCTTCTCGCCGATGGGAAACGCCGTCGTCGGTGCCGTCGGAGACAACAACAGGTCAAAGGACTCGTAGGCCCTGGCGAAGTCCTCGACAATCAGCGTGCGGACCTTTTGCGACTTGCCGTAATAGGCGTCGTAGTAGCCGGCCGACAGTGCATACGTGCCGAGCATGATGCGCCGCTTCACCTCGTCGCCGAAGCCGGCGGTACGGGTGGCTGCATTCATGTCAACCGTATTCTCGGCATCGACCCTCAACCCGAAACGGACACCGTCGAAACGGGCCAGGTTGCTGGAGGCCTCAGCCGGGGCGATCACGTAGTAGGCGGACAGGCCAAAGACCGTCGACGGAACCGACGCCTTTTCGACAATTGCGCCAGCCGCTGCAAGAGCCTCGCCGGCCTCTGCCAGACGAGACTGCACGTCGGGGGAAAAACCCTCAAGGCCCGTCGGGCCGCTGCCCGAGATCTCCTCGATGATCCCCACCCTGAGCCCCTCGACACCCCGGTCCAACACACCCAACAGGTCAGGGGCCACGGCCGGAATCGACGTGGAATCCATCGGGTCGTGGCCGGCCACCGCCTCCAGCAGAAGCGCAGCATCGGCCACCGAATTCGCGAACGGGCCGATCTGATCGAGGCTCGAGGCAAACGCAACCAGGCCGTAGCGGGACACGGCTCCGTAGGTCGGCTTGACCCCGACGACACCACACAGGGCCGCAGGCTGGCGGATGGAACCACCCGTGTCGCTACCCAGGGCCAGAGGTGCGAAACCTGCGGCAACCGCCGCAGCCGAACCACCCGACGACCCACCCGGAACCCGGGAGGTGTCGCGGGGATTGTGCGTAGGGCCAAAGGCGGAGTTCTCAGTAGAGCTGCCCATGGCGAACTCGTCCATGTTGGTCTTGCCGACCAACACGGCCCCGGCTACTTCAAGCCGCTGTACGACCGTGGCGTCGTATGGAGGCCGCCAACCGTCCAGAATCCGCGAACCACAGGTGGTCGGCACCCCCCTCGTGCACATGTTGTCCTTGAGGACCACCGGAACGCCGGCCAATGGTCCCGGATCGCCACCGGCCGCCACCACGGCATCAACCCGGTCGGCCCGCTCCAGAGCAGAGTCGGCCATCACCAGGTTGAAGGCATGTATCTCGTCCTCGCCCGCCTCGATCGCGGCGAGGTGGTCCTCGACGATGCTGCGGGCAGAACGCCCACCTGACCTGACCGAGGCCGCCAGCGACACGGCGCTCACGGCGCCTCTCCCAGCACCGGAGGCACGCGGAACCGGTTCTCCTCAACAGCCGGCGCCGCCGCAAGCACCTCGTCGCAGAACAGGCGATGGTCGACCTCGTCAGCGGACTCGACGGCCGGCACATCGGGCCGCAACACGTTCGAGAGCGGAAGTGGATGCGACGTGGGTGCGACACCATCCAGATCCAACGCCTCCAGATCGGCGGCATGGTCCAAGACGTCGGCAAGCTGGCCGGTGAACGCTTCGAGTTCCGTATCGCTCAGGTTGAGACGCGCCAACCGGGCCACATAGGCAACATCATCGCGGGTAATCCGACCCGGAACAGAGACATCAGAATCGGGCTTCACGGAATCAGAGGCTAGAGGCCGGTCCCACGGCTCGCTCAGGAGTCACGCCGAAATCACCCGGAGGTGATCGATATCCGGGAATCGGGAAGGCCCATGTAGCCCGCAGCCGGATCCTGGGAAACGACCACGCCATCGGCCGGCCCCGTGAACTCGACCTCCCGGAAACCGGCCGCCTGCAGCCTTGCATCGGCGGCCACCACAGAGAGACCCTTCACAGCCGGGACCGGACGCTGCTCAGGGCCAGACGACACAAGCACGTCAACCTGACCACCCACCGCCAGAGGGGTCCCGGGTGCAGGCGTAAGACCAACAACCGTGCCGGCCTCGAGCAGACCCGGAACGTCCACGAGAATCGGCAGCAACTTGAGGGCGAGGAGAGATGCCTGCACGTCTGCCGCCTGCATGCCGATGAGGCCCGCGGGAACCGATCGCGGAGCCGGCCCCTCGGAGAGAACCAGGTCGACATCAGAACCGAGGGGAAGGTTGGATGCCGCGTCAGGGACCTCGATCACGAGACCGGGAAGGATGTCCTCGGAGTATCCACGGGTGACCTCGCCGGCTGTGAGGCCGGCATCGTCGAGGAGGCGGCCAGCCTCAGAAGCGGTCACACCGACCAGATCCGGAGGAACAGCGACCCGATCCGGGCCCAGGGAGATCACGAGCACCACCGCCCCGCCCTCGGCCAACGGTGTACCTCCGACCGGAAGCATCTCGAGCAACTCGCCCTCGACAGAATCGTCCTGCCGGTCAAAGCGCTCCTCGACAACCCACCCCAACTCGGTCAACAGAGCACCAGCGCTCTCACCCGACGAGCCAACAAGAGAAGGAAGTCGACGGGTCACGTCACGCGTGGCCTCCCAGAGAACGGTGCCACCCACAACGGCACCAACAACGAGAGCCAGCGTCAAAACCGCAGCAGGCCACCGGCGGCGCGGACCGACCGGCCGCGGCGGAACAGGTGCCGCCGCGGGGAACACGCTCGGAGTGACCGAAGCCGCCTCTCCGGCAAGGGGAGATGCACCGATCTCACCCGGACCGACCAACTGCAACGGCTCGGGCCGCGGCATGCCCTCGGCAACGCTGAGCAGCAACCTGCCGAACTCGGCAGCCGCCGGCCGCTTGTCGGGGTGGGCCGCCCCGGCACGGGCAACAACCGGAGCCAACGGACCCAACACATCTGGAACCGGTACGTCACGGCCCTCACGTGCCTTGAGGGTTCCGGCAACCGTGCTCTCAACGAACGGCAGATGCCCGGTGACCGCCTCGACAATGCACAGGGCCAGGGCATAGACATCGGACCTGCCGTCGACCACCTTGCCCCGAGCTTGCTCAGGAGACGCGTAACGGGCTGTACCGGCATGACCGGCAGCCTGCTGCTCGCCGGCCATCGCCGCCGCAAGACCGAAGTCGGCGATACGAAGTCGGCCGTCCTCGCCGAAGAGCAGGTTGGCGGGCTTGACATCGCGGTGGACGAGACCCCGACTGTGGGCATGGTCGAGGCCACGGCAGGCATCAAGGGCCATGACCAGAACCTGAGACGGGCTGAGCGTTCGCCCCGAAGCCAGGATGCTCCGCAGGCTCCCGCCACCCAGGTACTCGGTCACCAGGTACGCCTGACCGTCGATACCCCAGTCGTACACATCGACCACATGTGGGCTGTTCAGCGAAGCAACTGCCTGGGCCTCGGCCCGAAACTCCCTCACAAACGCCGGGTCTCTCGAAGCCGCGGTGTGAAGGACCTTTACCGCCACCCGACGACCAAGGCTGATGTCCTCGGCCATGTAGACCGTGCCCGAACCACCGGTACCTATGGCAGCATTCAACCGGTACCGACCATCGACCAACTGCCCGATCGGTGCCGAAGAGGTGGGGCCACCCGTCCCGCCGGGACCCCCGAATCCACCGCCGGCACCACCGGCGAGCTGACCATCCATCACGAGGCGAGGCTACTGCGGGACGGGGCCGCCGCGGAGCAGCCCCACCATCTCTCAGCCGACCCCCAGGGTCGGACCTCCCGGTAACCTGCCGCCGTGAACCGCCGCAGCGCAACCGTCATCATCACCCTCATGACGCTCGGCATCGGCCTGCTCGTGGCGGCCGCCCTCATAGAAACCGACAACGGCGGCGATGTCACCGTCGACTCCAACCCGGCCATAGTCAGGCTGCTTCCACCAAGAGGCGACGAGGTGATCCACCAGGCCACCGTCGGCGTGGTCCTCTCGCCGGGCTGGTCAGGTGAGCTCGTTCAGATCGGCGGCACCGTAATCCCGCTCGACCAGCAGCAGATCCAGGACGCACTCAACTCGGTGCTATACCGCCCGGGAGCAGGCCTGGCCCTCGAGACGCTCCCACCACAGGACGTCTGCGCAACGGCCCGCTACTGGCCGGTCCAGAGCCCCGACAGGACGGCGAGCATCGATTGGTGCTTCAGGGTCAACGGCTGACCCTTTGATCAGGTTGGCAGCCTTCCGGTCTCCAGGAGCAGGCTGAAAGCAGCCTCGTCTAAGACGGGTACCCCCAGCTCCTCGGCCCTGGCCAACTTGGAACCGCCACCCTCGCCGGCCACCAGGGCAGACGTCTTGACCGACACGCTTCCCGGAGACCTTCCGCCACGGGCGATGATCGCCGCCTTCGCCTCGTCGCGACCCATGCCGGCGAGCGTTCCGGTCACGACAATTGCCATCCCCTCGAGCACCCTGGGAACATCAGATGTCGGCAGAACCGCCTGCGGATCAACCCCGGCGGACCGCAATCTCTCGACAAGGCCCATGTTGTGGTCGTCGTGCATCCAACCGTGGACGCTGGTGGCAATCACCGGACCCAGACCCTCGACAGCCTCGATCTGGTCGACGGTGGCGGCCTCGAGCCCGGCAAGGCTCCCGAATGCCTGCGCCAGCTGGTCGGCCACGGTCGTACCCACATGGGGAATCCGCAGGCCGAACAGCAGCCGACCCAGAGGCCGCTCCCGTGACCGGTCGATTGCGTCGCTGAGGTTTCGCACCGAGGTCTCGCCGAACCCCTCGAACCCGGCGATCCGGTCCAGGTTCAGGGAGTAGACGTCGGCCACGTCGACCATCAGACCCTCGGTCACAAACAGGTCGACCCGGGCCTCGCCGAAGCCGTCAATGTCCATCGCCCCACGGGACGCAAAGTGTTCGATTCGACCACGCACCTGACCGGGACACGCGTTGTCCACACAGAACGTGGCAGCCTCACCCTCGATTCGGAGCAGAGGCGAACCACACACCGGACAGTCGGTCGGGAACACCCACGGCACCGATCCCTCAGGGCGCTCAGACAGGACCGGCCCCACCACCTCTGGAATCACGTCGCCCGCCTTTCGCACCACCACCATGTCGCCGGGACGTACATCCTTGACGCCAACCTGGTCGGCGTTGTGCAACGTTGCAGCCGCAACCGTGGAACCCCCCACGAACACAGGTTCCATGCGTGCGAACGGGGTCGCCTGCCCACCCGGCCCGATCGAGACCTCGATGTCGAGCAAGCGTGTCGTGCGCTCCTCGGGAGGCAGCTTGTATGCGATGGCCCAGCGGGGAGCCCTCGCCGTGCTGCCCAACTCCTCCTGGATAGCCAGGTCGTCGACCTTGACCACCACCCCGTCGATCTCGTAGTCAAGGTCGTGCCTGGAACCCTCTACGGCGATCACGTGTGCGACCACATCGTCGAAGTCGGTCAGCCTCACCGCCCGGTCATTCACCGGTAGCCCCAGATCGCCAAGCCACCGGAGCGTCTCATGGTGCCCGGTCGGCTCCGATCGGCCCCCGTCGCCCGCCACCTCGCCGACCTGGTAGGCCCAAAACGAGAGGTCGCGGGTCGCCGTGACCGCAGGGTCCTTCTGTCGGAGAGAACCAGCTGCCGTGTTCCGGGGGTTCACGAACGTCTTGTCGTCGGCTTCCATGCGAACACGATTCAGCTCGGCGAACGCCGACTTGGACATGTAGACCTCGCCGCGCACCTCAAGCACCGGTGGGGCACCGGAAGCCAGCTCAGCGGGAACATCTGAGATGGTCGCCACGTTGGCCGTCACATCCTCGCCGACACGACCGTCGCCACGGGTGGCAGCCTGAACCAATCGTCCGTTCTCATAACGCAGAGACACGGCCAGGCCGTCGAACTTGAGCTCGCACACCCACGCAGGCGGCACGGCACCGAGACGCCGGGTGACCCTCCCGGCCCATGCCCGCAGCTCGTCCAGATCGAAGGCATTGTCGAGAGACCTCATCGGAAGGGCGTGGACCACCTCGTCGAAGGTGTTCAAGGTCGGTCCACCCACACCAGACACCGAAGGATCCGTGACGACCAGATCAGGGTTGGCGGCCTCAAGGTCACGAAGCTCGACAACCAGCGCATCGAAGTCGGCATCGGGAATCTCGGGAGAGTCGAGAGCGTGGTACAACTCGTTGTGGTAGCGAACCAGCTCCCTGAGCTGTTCAATCCGGGCCAGAGCCCCCTCAACCGGCCTAGTGCCCACATATCGATTCTACCGGTGGCCCGGACATGCCCCCGGACAGACCACCTGCCCCTAGCGTGCTACCCGTGACCAGCGGAATCTTCCAGAGAGGAACCGACACGGCGGGACGACGGTCCGAGACGACCATGGCCTGGGTCCTGCGCGCCGCCTGGCTGGCACTTCCGGTAACCCTCGGACCCGCCCTGGCCGACAGCCTCCACGAGACAGACAGAGGACTACAGACCACCGCATCAGTTGGGCTCTGGGCACTCTGGTCGATCGGCCTGCTTGCCACCCTCATCCCCCAGCCTGCCTCGCTTACCGCCATTCGCATCGGAGGCCCAGCGACCGTCGCAGCAGCGCTCTGGGCCGCCGTCTCAGCCGATGAGCCGATCGGTGCCGTGATCGGAATGGCTGCCGGCCTGGTGGTTGGGGCCTGCGCCCTCTCGGCACCGATCGGCGACCTGTTCGTAGACGGCGCCTCCTACGGCGACGAGCGGAGGTTCCTGCTCCGGGCCCCCGGCCCCGTGGCCCTCCTGCTCGGCCCCGTGGCCTGGATGGTGGCTGTTCTGGGAACGATCAGCGGGCCCTTGCTGGTGGCCGACGGTCGCTGGATCCCAGGAACCATCGCATGCGTTCTGGGGTTCCCCCTCGTCGTCGTCGCAGCCAGGGCGATCTACCAACTGAACCGCCGATGGGTGGTCCTTGTGCCCGCCGGTCTCGTGCTACATGACCACCTCGCACTGGCAGAACCAACGCTCCTGCAGCGGGGCAGCCTCACCCGGGTGGGGCCGGCCGCAGCAGACACCAACGCACTTGACCTCAGCCAGGCCGCACACGGAATGGCGCTTGAGGTCACCTGCACCGAACCCCACGAGATCCTCCCAACCAGCCGGAACTCCGTAGCCGAGGTTCAGTCGGTCTCGGCATTTCTGTTCACCCCGGCACGACCCGACGCCCTCCTCGCCGAGGCGAAGAGACGCAGGTTGACGGTGGGCTGAGAACCGGTCAGCAGGCGAGGGCGCCCCCCAGAACCAGATCCCCCTCGTAGAACACAACGCTCTGCCCCGGTGCCACCCGGCGATGAGGTTCATCCCAGATCACCACGACCTGACCGTCACGGCCACCGGACTCCAGCACAGCCGAGGCCGACTGCCCGTGTGCGCTGGTCTGAGCCAGGACACGGCCCGTCACCGATCCGACAGCCCACTCGGCCCGCTCCACCACGGTGGTATCGACGAAGAGGTCCTCGGCCGGGCCGACGGTCACCGTGGCCATAGCTGTGTCAACAGCCGTGGCGTATCTGGGGCCATCACCACCGGCCAACTCCATCCCCTTGCGCTGGCCGAGCGTGACCATCTCGACGGCGTCGACCCGACCCACCTCGCTACCCGAGCCGTCCAGGACACGTCCGGGCGTAAGGGGAATCCGACGCCCGAGAAACTCCTGTCTTCCGCCCTCAGAACGCGACGCGCTGGTGATGAAGCACACGTCCTGACTGTCGGGCTTGTCGGCTGTACGCAGGCCCAACCCGGCGGCCCTCTCCCTCACCTCGTGCTTGGGCATCTCCCCGACCGGAAGGTCAAGGGCCGCCAGAACATCCTGGCCCAGCATGTACAGCACATAGGACTGGTCCTTGGCCTGATCTGCCGCACGGGCGATACGCCTGGTCCCGTCGGGCATGTCCACCAGGCGGGCATGGTGACCCGTCGCAAGGCGATCAAAACCAAGCGACCGCGCCCGTCTCAACAGACGATCGAACTTGATGTGCCGATTGCACTCGATGCACGGATTGGGGGTGCGGCCGGCGGCATGGTCAGCCACATACGGCTCCACCACGTGACGATCAAAGTCCTCACCCATGTTGAACACGTGGTGGTCGATGCCAAGGGTGTCGGCCACCCGGCGGGCATCGTCCACGTCAGAGACCGAACAGCACCCCGAATCAGACTCTCCACCCCAGAGCCGCAGGGTCACCCCGACAACGTCGTGGCCGGCCTCCTTCACAAGGGCGGCAGCAACAGACGAGTCGACCCCACCGGACATGGCAACCATCACCCGCTGAGCGGCCATCAGGCATACTCCGAGAGGCGCCCCACGATTTCGGGGATCACCGACAGTGCATGATCGACATCAGCATCGGTGGTGGTGCGTGCCATGGAAAGGCGCAGCGACCCGGCCGCCACCTTCCGGTCGATTCCCATGGCCGCAAGGACGTGGCTGGGTTCCTGAGCACCACTTGAACACGAGGATGCAGCGCTGGCACAAACCCCCTTCTGCTCCAACAGGAACAGGAGAGCCTCGTTCTCAATGCCCTCAAAGCAGAGGTGTGCCACCGCCGGGGTCCGGTCGACACCGTCAGGCACGGTCCGGCGCGCACCCGGGACAGCTGCCAGCAGGCCCGCCTCGAGGCGGTCCCTCATCGCCGCTACCCGAGCCGCAGTCTCCTCACGGTCCACCACGACCAACTCGGCAGCACGACCCAGACCCACGATGGCCGGCACGTTCTGGGTTCCGCTGCGTCGCTCACGCTCCTGGCCTCCACCACGCAGCATCGGAACAAGAGCCACGCCGCTGTCGACCACCAGCGCACCGGCCCCCTTGGGGCCACCAAACTTGTGACCTGTGATGCTCACGAGACTGACACCAGAACAGATCTCGGAGAGGTCCAGCCACGCGGTGGCCTGAACCGCATCGCTGTGAACCACGGCATCCGGCGCCCGCTCGGTGACCAGAGCCACGACCTCGGCCACCGGGTTGATCACACCCGTCTCGTTGTTGGCCGCCATGACCGACACCAGCCTGATGTCAGCTATGGAGTCGAGCGTCTCCTCCAGGGCAACCAGGTCGATGCGCCCGCCCGCATCGGTAGGCAGAACCACCCCACCGGACTCCCGGACCGGCTCCAGGACAGCCGCATGCTCGGCGGCGCTGCACACCGCAACACCCGAGCCGGCCCTCAACACACCATCTACCGCCAGGTTGTCGGCCTCGGTGCCACCGCTCGTGAACACGACGCCGCCAGGCTCCATACCTACAAGGGCAGCGACAGCGTCGCGGGCGTCGTCGATCGCCCTGCGCGCATCACGCGCCATGCGGTGCGCACCCGACGGGTTACCCGGATGCTCGCTGAGCCACGGCAACATCGCCTCGACAACCTCGGGGCGCGCCGGCGTGCTGGCCGCATGGTCCAGATAGACCTGCCGGTCCGACTGCTCATCCACCCCGACGAGGCTACGGGCAACCCGTGCCCGACGCTTGGGCCCAACCTGCCAGACTCTGCAAATGGACGGATACGAACCCGGCACCTACGGCGACCGGCACGCCGAGGTCTACGACGACTGGTACGGCGACGACGGCGGGATCGCCGTCAGCCAGATCGGATCGCCCGAGGCAGTGGCCGAGGTCGTCGCCGGACTTGCCAACGGTGGCCGCGTGCTTGAACTGGGAGTCGGAACCGGGCGCCTGGCCCTGCCCATTGCAGCCCAGGGCCTGGACGTGACCGGCCTCGACGCCTCATCGGCGATGCTCGACGTACTTCGGGACAAGCCGGGCGCCGACCGCGTAACCCTCATCGAGGGAGACATGGCCGACCCAGAGGACCTTGACGACGCATCCTTCTCCGTCGCCCTCATCGGATTCAACACGCTGTTCAACCTGACCACCGAGCCGTCCCAGGCTGCCTGCGTCGGCCACGTCTCCAGACTGCTCGAACCTGGAGGACGGTTCGTCATGGAGGCGTTCGTGCCTGACCCCGGAGCACACGACGGAATGTCCGTGCGGGCCGTCGAACTTGACCGGGTTGTCATGGACGTAACCGTCACCGACCTCGACAAGCAGCTCATCACAGGCCAGAGGATCGAGATAACCGAAACCGGCAACCGCATGTTCCCCTACCACCTGCGGTACGCCACACCCGACCAGATCGACCAGATGGCATCCGCTGCCGGCCTGGATCTGGAATACCGGTGGGCCGACTGGTCACGCTCTGAGTTCAACCGGGAGTCCGGCTACCACGTGTCGGTCTGGCGCAGGCCCACCTGACCAGAGCCGGTCGACTCAATCAGGGCGCCCCGTAACAACCGGAAGGTCCAGCTGGAGGCGGTCGGACCGCTTCAGCTCGGAAAACGTCGCATACCGGGCGAGGGTCAGGGCAGCATCAAACAGTTCCAGGCACTCCTCGTCGGACTCGGGAACAGACGAGATGACCGGCCCGAAGAACGACGGCCCGTCGGGCGGGTCGATGCTCAAGATGGGCGTACCCACATCGCTGCCGGTACGACCCACAGCCTCCCCGGTTTCTGCCCTGAGAATGTCATCGAACGAGGCGTCATCGGCAGCCGCCGCGTACGAGGTGTCAAACCCCGCCGCCTCCAGAACCGCACAGAGGTGTTCATCGGTTCCAATGAAGGCCCTCAGATCCTCACCCGGCTCCAGAACCCGGTGCCAGATCGACTGGCCGAATGCCTCGTAGAGGGGACCCATCGCACCGGTACCTGCATCGGCCCTTACAGCAGCAGCCACCCGCAGCATCCGCCGGCCACGGTTGTGGGACTCCCGGTAGCCCTCTGGGAACTCGGTTTCGTAGTCTCGCTCCTCGTTCAGGATCGAAAGGTTGATGAACCGCCACTCGACCTCGATGTCGCGAAGGGCCGCCACCCGCCGGAGCCAACGCGAGGTCATCCATGCAAACGGGCAGACCGGATCCCAGAAGAACTCAATTCGCCTGATTGTCGCTGTTTCACTCATCATCTGTCCCCTTTAGCCGCGGCCTCACACCGTATTGCCCTAACGGACCATCCCGGAACCCCGGCCAACCCCAAAACGTTCCCGGGCCACCCCCGACCGTTCAGCCCAAGAGCGGGTCTGCCCAGTTTCCCGCTGCCCAGATAGCTGCTACTGCGAACACGACCGTCGCCATGACGGTCAGCGCTGACCCCACCGAACGTGGCGCCCGCCGACGGTCCGCCTCGTCGATCATCCAGGCCACCACCGCACCACCAATCAGGCCACCCACGTGGCCACCCAGGCTGATACCGGGCCGGCTGACCGTGAAGATGAGGTTGATCACCACCAACCCGCCCACACCTGAACTCCACGGGTTGATGCCGCGCCGGAGCTGGTGCACGAGGGTCGCCCCCATGAGGCCGAACACCGCCCCTGAGGCACCCACCGTCAGAGCCAGTGGGTCAAGCAGCATGACGCCGAGTGAGCCAGCGGCCAGAGATGCCGCGTACAGGCCCACGAATCGCCCCGGACCGTGCAGCTGCTCCAACTGGTGGCCGAGCATCCACGCCAGGAACATGTTGAACACCAGGTGCAACAGGCCACCATGCAGGAACGCACCGGTGGCGAGCCGCCACCACTCCCCCTCGGCGATCCCTATGTGGACGATGGTGAAGCCGTCGCGCACCCTGCCGTAGCCGAGCAGGCCGAAGTCGATGGTGGCGTTACCGCCGCCGCCAGCCAGCGAACCACCCGAGACGAGGGTTCCCAGAAAGGCCGCGATGTTCAGCCCGATGATCGCCGTTGTCGCGTTACGCCCATCATCACTTTGCATGCCCCTGGGACCGACCGACCGTCGGCGTGGGCGACCCGCCCGTCCGGCGACGATCGGCCCGGCACACTCGGGGCAGTGGAAGCCGACCGAAGCCGTGTGCATGCAGTCCCCACAGATCACCCGGCTGCAGCGCTGACACCGCACGCCGGCCCGCCGTTCGGGATGCCAGGCGCAGGTGTCACCGTCCATCGGGCTGTTCACCGACCGCACGGTACCGGCACCGGGTCTCCGCCCGATGTCGGGCAAGGGGTGGGGATCAGGTGCCGGTGAACTCGGCCCTGCCGGGGCCGTGTTCAAAGAACGAGGCCACACCGGTGGTGGCATCGTCGGTGTCGAACAGATCCACGAAGAGGTCGTACTCGAGCTTGATGCCGTCAGCGAGGCTGCACTCGAGGCCACCGTCGATAGCCCGCTTGGCTGCACGAATGGCCACACGCGGCCCCTTGGCGTAGACCGACGCACGCTCGACGGCCCGCTCCAGCACCTGGTCGTCGGGGACCACCTCGTCGACCCAGCCGATGGCGAGCGCATCGGCAGCCGGCACCTGTGCCCCACTGAAGATGAGCTCCTTGGCCTTGGTCGCTCCGACAAGGCGGGCAAGACGCTGGGTGCCGCCGCCGCCGGGGATGATGCCAAGCAGAATCTCTGGCTGTCCCAGCACCGCTCCCTCGCCGGCAATCCGGAAGTCACAGCACATGGCCAACTCGGCGCCACCGCCCAGGGCGAAACCGTTGACCGCAGCAATGGTCGGACACGGCACCGCCGCCAGCGCATTGAACGAAGCGAGAAAGGCCTCGGCCAGGGGCACCCGGGTGGCCTCATCGGTGAAGTCGCTGATCTCGGCGCCGGCCGCAAAGTGACGGCCACCACCGGTGACCACCAGCGCCCCCGGAGGATCAGCGATACAGGCCTCGGCGACCCGGCCCAGTTCCCCGAGCAGGTCGGCGTTGAGGGCGTTCACCTTGGGACGATTGAGGGTCGCGACGACCACGTCGCCACCCCAGCCACGCTCCCCGCCCGGCGCTCCGGCAGAATGGCGTTCGATTTGAATCAGGTTCAGGCCATCCATGGTCAGAGGCTCACCGACGTACCGTCGTCGACCAGGGTGTCACCCACGTTGACCACCGACGTCACCGCCGGCACCCGATCCTTGAGAATCCGTTCGATACCCGCCTTGAGGGTCTGATCAGAGGCAGGGCAGCTCACGCAGGCACCCATCAACTCAACGGTCACCTCGCCGGTGGCCTCGTCGACCCCGTGCAGCCGGATGTCACCCTCGTCGGCCTGGATTGCCGGTCGAATGATGTCTATGACCTTCTGAACGGCAGCCAGGATGTCGCCAACCGGGGTTTCGGCAGTTGCATCAAGGCTCATTGGCGCAGTCTCGCAGCACCACTCACAGACCGCACCCTCGGGTCGCTCCCCGATCAGGTCCTCGTAGATTGATCCGATGCTTCCCGAGGTGGTCGGTCAAACGGTTGTCATCGCCCACGAGGGCGGCTGGGACGAGATCCTGATGGTGGCTCTGCCAATGTGCGTGCTGGCCGGCCTCCTCTGGATGGCCGACCGCAGGGCCCGCCACCTGGGTAGAACCCCCGATGACGACCCCGGTGAGGCTCAACCGGACACCGAATAGGACACATCGGCACCAAGCGACGCAAGGTTCCCCACGATGTCCTGGTAGCCGCGCTCAACGTGGTGGGCGTCACCTATGAGCGTCTCTCCATCGGCCACCAGACCCGCAATCACAAGGGCCGCACCCGCACGGATGTCAGGCGCACGAACGGGAGCACCCGAAAGCGCCGCCACACCCCTGATCACCGCATGGTGACCCTCAGCCCGAATGTCGGCACCCATGCGGACCAGTTCGTCTATGTAGCGAAAGCGACCACCGAACACGTTCTCGGTGACGATCCCCACGCCGTCGGCCACAGCCAGCAGCGTCACCAGCAGCGGCTGGTAGTCGGTCGCCACACCCGGATAGGGAAGCGTCGCGAGGTCAACGGAATGCGGCTTCCCAGACGCCTTCACCGACACTCCGTTCGCCGTGGGTGAAATGTGCAGGCCCATCTCAACCAACTTCGACAGGAGCATCTCCATGTGTTCGGGCCTTGCCCCGGCGACCTCCACCTCGCCTCCGGCCATGCCGACCGCAGCCATGTAGGTGGCCGCCTCGATCCGATCGGGCACCACCGTGTGTTCCACCGCTGTGAGACCGTCAACGCCCTTGATCGTGATCGTGGAACTGCCCGCCCCATCAACCCTCGCCCCCATCGCGTTCAGGAAGGCAGCCAGGTCGGCTATCTCCGGCTCCCGGGCAGCGTTGTCGATCACGGTCGTCCCACGGGCGAGAACCGCTGCCATGAGGAGGTTCTCAGTGGCACCCACGCTCGGATACGGCAGCAGCACCGCTGCACCCTCCAGGTGATCTGCCCTGCCCTGGATGTAGCCATGGCTGGTCGTGAACGTGGCACCCAGCTCCTCGAGGCCACGCAGGTGCATGTCGATCGGACGATGGCCAAAGTCATCTCCGCCGGGGACCGAGACCCGGGCCGTGCCGAAGCGGCCCAACAGGGGACCCAGCACGACGATCGAGGCCCGCATCCGCTCAACCAGCTCATAGGGCGCCTCAGGGGTGACGGTCTCGGGCACGTCAAGGGTGAGCACGTCTCCCTTCTGGGAAACCCCCACCCCCATCTGCTCGAGCAACTCACCCATCCAGCGCACGTCGGCAATGCGGGGCACGTCATGGAGGGTGAACCGCCCCTCGGCCAGAAGGGAGGCCGCCATCAACTTGAGTGCCGAGTTCTTGGCACCCGAGACGCGCACCGTTCCGGCAAGCGGTCCGGACTGCCGCACACGAATAAGGGTCGGCCCGTCGGCCGGGTTAGCGCCATCCACCGCATAAGTATGCTGCGCCCCCGACCAGACCGGAAGGCAGCCCGATCAACAAGCGCGCTCACAACCTCGTGGTGGAGCACCTCGTGGACGACACCGGGCTGGTCAACCTGCGCACCCCCAGGGACGACCTCGTCGGCGAGACGGATCTGGGAGCCGATCGGTTCGGCCTGGGCGACGGGCCCTTTGAACGATATGAACGGACCCTCGAGGTTCAGGCAGGTGACGACGGCACCCACCGGGTCACCGAGCGGTTCAGTTACCGGATGGCCATGCCCGTCTGGTGGGTCATCTTCTGGTGGCCAATGAGACATGGCCTGAAAGGACGCTCAAACCCGTGGTGGGCCCCACCCGACCGACTTGACGCCCGTGCCGCCAGGGTGCTCAGCCTGCTCGCCCTCATCCAGATCGTCGACGGCTACCTCGGTACCGTCATCACCCAGACGATCACGTTCGCAGCCGACGAGTTCGACCGCGGCGACACCGCCCAGGGCATGACCCTGGCCCTGGTGCGGCTGGGGATAATCGTGGCGCTCGTGGTCGTGGCACTGGCCGATCGGAAGGGACGACGCAGCCTCCTCATCGGAGCAGCAGCCATCGCCGTAGTGGCAACGGCGCTGGGTGCAGCCTCGCCGGGGCTCTGGTTCCTGGGCGGAACCCAGATGGTCGCCCGCGGCCTGACCATGGGACTGGGAATCCTCATCGGTGTGTTCGCAGCCGAGGAACTCCCCCGCGGATCACGCGCCTACGGGGTCTCCATCCTGGCCCTGGCGGCCGCCCTGGGAGCCGGCATGGCCGTCTGGGTGCTTCCCGTCGCCGACCTGCACGAACGAGGGTGGCGGATCGTCTACCTGGTGCCACTGCTTGTGCTGCCCGGGCTCGTGGCCGTGGCACGCCGGCTACCCGAGTCGCAGCGCTTTGCCGCCAACAGGCCCGCCCCGGACCACACCGACCACCTCAGGCCGGCCAGCCGGACGGTAGAGCACCGGCGGCTCCTGTTGCTGGCCGTGACCGCCTTTCTTCTGCTGCTCTTCGCCGCTCCGGCAAGCCAGTTCCAAAACGACTTCCTCAAGGACCACCGCGGCTACAGCGCCTCGGGAATAGCCCTGTTCACCCTGCTCACCTCCACACCGGCAGGCATCGGGATATTCGCCGCCGGGCGCCTGGCTGACACCCGCGGTCGCAGAGGGGTCGGCGCCGTTGGGCTCGTGGGTGGAACCATCTTCGTGGTTGCGGGCTACTACGCCGCCGGCGGCCTGATGTGGGCCGGCCATCTGGTCGGCGTCGTCATCGGCTCGCTCACCGTGGCACTAGGTGTGTACGGCCCAGAACTGTTCTCCACCACACACAGGGCACGCGCCAACGGAATCATCGTCACCCTCGGCGTCCTGGGCAGCGCCACCGGCCTGATCCTGGTGGGTGCCCTGGTCGATCGTCTGGACAACTACGGGCACGCCCTCGCTATCGTCGGGATCGGACCACTCCTCGCCGCCGTGCTGGTGATGGCCCAGTTCCCCGAGACGGCAAGGGTCGAGCTGGAGACGCTTAACCCCGACGATGCACCCATACCGGACGCGCCTCCACCCGGCTAGAGACCTGCCAGCCATTCCTCTACGGCATCACACACCGCATCCTCGGCGTTGCGCAGGTCGTGGCGCTTCCCCGGGACCCACACCGTCGTCACCGGGCCCGCAATGGCCGGGAGGTGCTCGGCGAACTCGTCGGGCGAACCGAACTCGTCCCGGTCACCTGAGACAAACAGGCACGGAACCTCGATCTCGGGAAAGTGGTCCACCCTCAGGTTCTCGGGCTTGCGGGCCGGGTGCAGCGGATAGCAGATGAGCACCAGACCGGCTGCGGGCAGGCCGGCGGCGACAGCCATCGAACAGATCCGCCCGCCCATACTTCGACCACCAAGCACCAGTTCACCTGAGTCAACCCCCAGACCTGATGCCATCGAGGCCACCCCGGCACGGACCTCATCGACAAGCTTCGGCGCCCGGTCCGGAAACGGCCTGCCCGCCTCCCGGTAGGCAAAGTCCATGCGCTCGACCGGTAGTGGCGACAGCCTGTCCTCGAGCGCCACGAGACCAACCTGGTCACGGTTCGATCCGGCCCCGGGGGTCAGGAAGAGGCCGGCTGGTGGCATCCGGCGATGCTAGGCGCGACCCGGCGTTGATCCCGGGGCACAGGTAGCCTCGCTCCATGGCCGACACCGGCGACCACGACCAACTGGTCTCAACCATGACCGGCGGCATGGCACCCTCGCCGGCCGCCTTCACCGGAAGCGACCGCCTCCACCCCGACGGTCGCCCAAAGGACGCGTTCCGTGACGAGCTGAGGCACGTACCCGTGGCCCGCAACATCGTCACCGTGGCGACAACCACAGCCCTGCCGGTGCTGGTGGTCTGGGCCGCGGTGACCCTTGCCCACCCCGTTTCCTGGGTTCTGGCCGTACCGGCCATGGCCCTCGCCCAGAACCGCCTGTTCATCCTCCACCACGAAGCCGCCCACCGGCTGCTGTTCCCGAACCGGCGTCTAAACGACCTGGTCGGGATCACCCTCATTGGTTGGCTGACCTTCGGAACCGGGAGCCACGGCTACCGCCTGGGCCACATCAACCACCACCGCGACGAGTTCGGCCCGAAGGAACCCGACTTCCTGCTCTACTCCCTCTACCCGATCACCCGGCAGTCGATGCGCCGAAAGCTTGTGAGGGACGCCACCGGGGTGTCGGCCTACCGGATAGTGCGCCCACGATTCCAGCGCCTCGGCAACAACCGACACCGGCGGCTTACCCTCATGTTCCTCGCCGGCCAGGCGCTCATCGCCACCGTGTTCTGGGCTACCGGACACCCGTGGCTCTACCTGCTCCTCTGGGTCGCCCCGTGGGTGTTTCTCTACCAGGTGCTCAACCGGCTTCGAGCAATCGCCGAACACGGCGGCATGACCCGGTCAGCCGACCGCCGGCGGGCAAGCCGCCACGTGCGCCAGACCCCTCTGGCACAGGCGCTGCTGGTGCCCTGCAACGTCGGCTACCACGTCGCCCACCACGTCGACCCGACCATTCCGATGCGGCACCTACCGCGGCTACACAGGGCCCTCGTGGACGACGGCTACATCACCGATGATCTGGTGTGGCCCTCGTACAGGAACCTCTGGAGGGCCATGGCTGCGGGCCCCGTGCGCCCCGCAGCCGCCTAGGTGATCTGACGGAGGGTCTCTGCCAACTCGCCGGCAATCGCCCTCAACTCGTCGTGATCGACACCGCCGTCGGCAAGCAAGCCCGCCAGCTGAGATGATCGCTCCCCGAGCGAGTTCCACAGGCCCGGGTCGATTCCAAACGGTGGCCGGTGCCCACCCAGGACCGGCGCCAGATCGACAAGGTTCTCGACACCGGAGTTGTCACGCGGGTCACGACGCAACCGGTCACACGCAACAAACAGGTCGGTCAGAAGGCTGTTGGCGTCAAGACCCTCCAACTCGGGGCGGTCGTCGGCAGCACCCTGGAAAGCGTCGATAGCAGCCTCGACGGTGTCCTCGTCGACAGCCATCACAACCAGGTCACCCTGCGAATCGAACTCGTGTGGAACTCCGAGCCTGCCCAGCAGGTCGCTGAACGCCGTCTGCTCATCGGCACCCCAACCCGACATCTCATAGGCCAACTGCTCGCCATCGGGATCCAGCTTGGGCATACCCGTGGACTCGGCCTCCTCGATCGCCAGGTCAACGGCCACCTCATCGACCTCAGACACGACGAGCGTTGCGCCCTGCCACGTGTGGGCGATTCCCTGGACGCTGAGCAGTTGGTCCAGGATGCGGCGGCTCTCACCCGCCCACTCGTGAAGCTCGTATGCCAACTGGTCCTGAACCGTCGGCCCCGTCGCCGACGACGGAACCTCGTCAACCAACTCGACGCCGCACTCGACACAGTCGGACACGCCGTCCTCATACTCGATCCCGCACTGGAAGCACCATTTCACGGGCGTCATCCTGACACCTGAACGCCGCTCCCGAAACCTCCACCGCAATCGGGACGACGCTGACCACTCGGGCGCACGCGTACATCCCCCGGCCCGCTAACGTCGGGAGCGATGAACAACCAGCCCATGGCACCCGATCGCAACCTCGCACTCGAGCTGGTCAGGGTCACCGAGGCTGCGGCTCTGGCCGCCTCCCGCTGGATGGGACGGGGCGACAAGGAAGGCGCCGACGGTGCCGCCGTCGACGCCATGCGCCACGTCCTCAACTCAGTCAACATGGACGGCATCGTCATCATCGGTGAAGGCGAAAAAGACGAAGCACCGATGCTCTACAACGGCGAGTCCCTCGGCAACGGAACCCCACCAAGAACCGACATTGCCGTAGACCCCATCGACGGAACCACCCTTACATCGCTTGGCCGTGCCAACGCCATCGCAGTCATCGCCGCCAGCGAACGCGACACCATGTTCGACCCGGGCCCGTGCGTCTACATGGAAAAGATCGCTGTCGGACCAACCTGCGCCGACGCCATCGACATAACCAGGACGCCGACCCAGAACCTTCAGGCAATAGCCGAGGCCAAAGGCGAGGACGTCCGGGACCTGACCGCCGTCATCCTCGACCGCGACCGCCACATCGAGTTGATATCCGAAGTCAGAGACGCCGGCGCACGCATACGCCTCATACCCGACGGTGACGTCGCAGGTGCAATCTCAGCAGGCTGGTCAGGTGCCGGTGCAGACGTGCTGTTTGGAATCGGCGGCACCCCCGAGGGCGTCATCGCCGCCGCTGCCCTGAAATGCCTTGGAGGAGCCCTCCAGGGAAGGCTCTGGCCGCGCAACGAGGCTGAACGCACTGCAGCCGTCGAACAGGGCTACGACCTGGACCAGGTCCTTCACACCGACGACCTGGTCTCAGGCGACAACTGCTTCTTCGCCGCAACCGGCATCACCGACGGAGACCTTCTCAAGGGAGTCCAGTACACGACCGGGGCAGCACACACGCAGTCGATAGTCATGAGGTCCATGTCGGGCACCGTGCGTGTCGTCGATGCGCACCACAAGCTGGACAAGCTCGAGGCCTACTCCTTCGGCTACTGAGCTTCTTCTTCTGCTCGCCCTTCCGACACGGTTGACTGGCTCGCCACGCTGTGGGCCATCGCCGGGCTCCGCTCGCTCGCAAACCGCGCTCGCTCGTCGAAACCCGACACTGGCCCTCCCTGCACCGTGTACAGGCCCGGGTCCACACAAGCTGCTCCCTCAGCTCAGCAGCCGCCGGTGCATGAACCACACCGACCTGCTTTCCTTCACAGGCCAACACCCGGTACAACCGACTTCTGGACTGCCAAAAGGAAAGAAACAACACGACGGCTCCTGACGCTCCACCTCTGGGCCATCGCCGGGCTCCGCTCGCTCGCAAACCGCGCTCGCTCGTCGAAACCCGACACTGGCCCTCCCTGCACCGTGTACAGGCCCGGGTCCACACAAGCTGCTCCCTCAGCTCAGCAGCCGCCGGTGCATGAACCACACCGACCTGCTTTCCTTCACAGGCCAACACCCGGTACAACCGACTTCTGGACTGCCAAAAGGAAAGAAACAACACGACGGCTCCTGAGGCTCCACCTGTGGGCCATCGCCGGGCTCCGCTCGCTCGCAAACCGCGCTCGCTCGTCGAAACCCGACACTGGCCCTCCCTGCACCGTGTACAGGCCCGGGTCCACACAAGCTGCTCCCTCAGCTCAGCAGCCGCCGGTGCATGAACCACACCGACCTGCTTTCCTTCACAAGCCAACGCCCGGTACAACCGACTTCTGGACTGCCAAAGGGAAAGAAACAACACGACGGCTCCTGACGCTCCACCTCTGGGCCATCGCCGGGCTCCGCTCGCTCGCAAACCGCGCTCGCTCGTCGAAACCCGACACTGGCCCTCCCTGCACCGTGTACAGGCCCGGGTCCACACAAGCTGCTCCCTCAGCTCAGCAGCCGCCGGTGCATGAACCACACCGACCTGCTTTCCTTCACAAGCCAACGCCCGGTACAACCGACTTCTGGACTGCAGACGAGAAGAGGTCCGGAGACTTCCGGTTCGGTCAGGCTTCGGCGTTTGCGACCGTCAGCCGCACGTCGGCCCTGGCAAGGGCCTCGGCTGCCGCCGCATCGTCCTTGTCGGCTGCCAGCGCCGCCTCGGCAACCTCTCTGGCGACACGGGCACGCTCCACGTCGATGTCGCCCGAGGCCTCGGACACGTCCGAGAGAATGGTCACAGTCGTTCCGGCCACCTGTACGAAACCACGGTGCACGGCGAGCGTGTCGCGGCCGCCGTCAGGATGGACGACATCCACAGACCAGACGGCCAGCACGCCGATGAAGGGAACGTGTCCGGGCTGGAAGGCGATCTCGCCACCACCCACGGTGCGGGCGATGACCATCTCGGCCTCGCCGCTGTAGGCAATGCCCTCCGGGGAGACCAGCTCCACCTGGAACGTCATGGTCGGCTCTAGCCCTCGAGCTCGCGTGCCTTGCGGCGTGCGTCGTCGGCGCCACCAACGTTCAAGAAGGCCTGCTCAGGAAGGTCGTCAAGGTCGCCGTCAACGATGGCAGCAAACGAGTCAACCGTCTCGTCGACCGGAACGGTGACACCCGGCAGACCGGTGAACACCTCGGCCACGTTCATTGGCTGGGACAGGAAGCGCTGGACCTTGCGGGCCCTGGCAACGGTGATCTTGTCCTCTTCTGAGAGCTCGTCGAGGCCCAGGATGGCGATGATGTCCTGCAGTTCCTTGTAGCGCTGCAGAATCTCCTGAACGTTACGAGCAGTGTTGTAGTGCTTCTCGCCGACAACCTCAGGTGTGAGGATCGTCGAGGTCGAGGCCAGCGGATCAACAGCCGGGTAGATGCCAAGCGCTGCGATGTCACGGCTCAACTCGGTCGTTCCGTCAAAGTGGGTGAACGACGTGAACGGGGCCGGATCGGTGTAGTCATCGGCCGGCACGTACACGGCCTGCATCGACGTGATCGAACGGCCACGGGTGGTCGTGATGCGCTCCTGGAGCTGACCCATCTCGTCGGCAAGGGTGGGCTGGTAGCCGACTGACGAAGGCATGCGTCCCAACAGGGTCGACACCTCAGAACCGGCCTGAACGAACCGGAAAATGTTGTCGATGAACAACAAGACGTCCTGGCCCTGAACATCGCGGAAGTACTCGGCCATGGTGAGTGCCGAAAGGGCAACACGGAGCCGCACACCCGGCGGCTCATCCATCTGGCCGTACACGAGAGCTGCCTTTTCGAGCACACCCGACTCGCCCATCTCCAGGTAGAGGTCAGTGCCCTCACGGGTGCGCTCGCCGACACCGGCGAACACCGACACACCACCATGGTTGGTGGCGACACGGTTGATCATCTCGGTGATGAGCACCGTCTTGCCCACGCCGGCACCGCCGAACA
>JACKQG010001635.1_pt1 | contig 30562 bp, 30 predicted proteins | sample 8237621 | NCBI WGS metagenome assembly JACKQG01 (sample SAMN15677084, study PRJNA649215) | marine metagenome | biome: marine; feature: Black Sea; material: saline water; isolation source: suspended particulate matter (SPM) from the Black Sea western gyre | collected 2013-06-09/2013-06-10 | depth... | reverse complement strand
TATAGCTAAAACGCTATCCTTTTTGGTTGCGGCTGAGCGAAGCGAAGCCGCGCCAAGCTCTCTGTGTCATTTTGGCTTAAAATAAAAGGGAAAACTCTGTGGCTGATAGATGTTTGAAAATTGCAACTTGTCAGTTTGGTGTTAGTGATTCGGTAAAGCGAAACGCAAATAGAATCTGTGATTATTTGCACAAAGCGAAAAAGGCCAGAGCCGATATCGTTCATTTTTCAGAATGCGCTCTGAGCGGGTATGTTGGTACGGACTTTCCGAACTTTGCCGGATACGATTGGGATTTGCTCAAAGCAGAAACCGAGAGGATTATGGCCCTTACGGCTAAACTTAAGCTTTGGATTGTTCTTGGAAGTACACATAGATTGACCGGGCCGAACAAGCCGCACAACAGCTTGTATCTTATCAATGCTGAGGGCAGGATTGTTGACCGCTACGACAAAAGATTCTGCACCCCCGGTGATTTACGACGGTTGACTCCGGGCAACAGGTTTGTGAACTTTACCATCAAGGGCGTTAAATGCTCACTGCTTATATGCTTTGATTTGCGATTTCCAGAGTTGTACCGCCGGCTTTACCTGGAAGGCGTCAACTGCATTTTCCAATCATTTTACAACGCCCGCCAGAAAGGCCCGAGCATACATACGCACATTATGCGGCAGACTATGCAATGCCGGGCTGCGACGAATTATTTCTGGGCAAGCTGTGCAAATTCGAGCGGGTATTATTCCCCGTATCCATCTTGTTTTATCCGGCCGGACGGCAAAATATTAAAACAGCTTAGAATGAATCGCCCCGGTATGATGGTAAATTCGGTCGATTTGAAGAAGATATTTTACGACCCGATGATTGATTTCAGGTGTATGGTTCTCGCCGGGGCCCTAAACAACGGCCCAAAAACTATCGCAGACCCCCGCTCAGAAAACACGATGTGCCTTTAAGTTAAAATTATAATTAGCCAACATCGGAAATCTTTTGACAAAACAGATTTTTAGGTTAGTATAAGCCCCTTTTGCATATCGGCTATAAGTATTTGACTAAGGGATATTTATCGATAAGCAAAATTCTGCTATTTTGTTGTTTGTGAATGCGATTTCGAATAAGTTGTTAGCGAAAATTCCCGCCCGTTTTTCGTAAAATTATGATTTTAAAAAGGTCAGCGAGGCGGAGTATGTTATTAACATTAATAGACCATAATCAGCCTATAAAAACAGGAAATTGAAAAATGAAGCTTATTGATGTTTTACGAAAAGAATGTATCGTTGCCGGAGCTCAGTTTGGAGACAAGGCTGAGGTGTTGTGTGAAATTGTGGAGGTTGCAAGAAAAAATTCCTCTCTCAGGAATGTTTCGGAGAAGGAGATATTGGCAGGTCTTCAAGAGCGTGAATCTCTTGGCTCAACGGGATTCGGCAAGGGTATAGCGATACCACACTGCCGGCTCGAAGCTGTCACTGATTTTGTTGTCGGTATCATCACAATTCCATCCGGAGTTGATTTTGAGGCTTTGGATGGGGAAAAAGTCAAACTTATCATTTTTATTATAGCTCCTGAAACCCAACCCAATAAGCATCTCAAGCTGCTTTCGGCTATTTCACGTACACTGTTAATACCCGGTTCCGTAGAAGAGATACTCGCCGAACGTACTTCTGAAGCGGTATTTGAAAGCTTTCTTCGTCATACTCACGCCGAGATTGACACAAGCAAACAGGAAGCCAAGTGTCTTTTGAATGTTTTTATACAGGACGAGAACGTTTTCCGTGAAATCCTCGAGAATTTAACGGGTATGGAAACGAGTTCGCTCGTTGTTTTCAATACTGAAAACGTCGGTGCGTATCTCGCAAAAGTGCCCCTTTTTGCTGATTTCTGGCGTGATAACCCGGACAGTTTCAGCAAGGTTATCGTAGCGGTCGTTGATAAACGTCTTGTCAACGAAGCTATTCGTATCATTGAGAGTGTTACCGGGGACCTCAATGAATGCACGGGGGTAATAGTAACCAGCCAGGACCTGTCATATGCGGCCGGTTCACTTGAATAGCAGCTCGTAACCTGTCAAAAGAAATTTAATATCAAGATAAGAGTATTTTGAAATGACTTTGGATATTTCCTTTTTGAATTTTTCCGCTTTAACCCTTTTGGGTATTGTTACAATTATCGGCTTTTATATGGGCCATACAGCCAAACGGTTCAGGCTGCCGTCTCTTATTGGTTATATGATTCTGGGAGTTATTTTTGGGCCGTCATTGTTGCACCTTATAAGCGAATCGATGATTGAGCATCTGTCATTCATCACGGAAATAGCTCTTGGTTTCGTAGCTTTTAGTATCGGTGCGGAGCTAAGCTTATCTTCTTTGAAACGTCTTGGCCCGGGGATTATCTCTATCATTTTTGCGGAATCTTTTGCAGCTTTTTTTTTGGTAACCGGCGCGATATACGCTTTGACGCGTGATTTACCTCTTGCATTAATCTTCGGGGCAATGGCCCCTGCGAGTGCTCCTGCCGGCACGGTTGCAGTGATTCAGGAGTATAAAGCAAAAGGCACTTTGACAAAAGCCCTCTATGCAGTAGTCGGATTCGACGACGGCCTGGCCATTATAATTTTCGGCTTTGCGGCCGCTTTCGCCAAAAACATGCTTATAGCAGAATCAACAGGCCACAATGGAAGTATTCTACCGGCGATGTGGATACCCTTGAAGGAAATCGGTTTGAGTGTTGTTGTCGGCGGAATAATCGGGTTTGCGTTTTGCCAGGTGGTTCGCAGGCAGCAGAGTTCCAAAGATATCCTAATCTTTGTTTTTGGTGCGGTTCTTATTGCAACGGGTTTATCCAAGCGGTGGCATTTGTCATTAATCCTGACTAATATGATAATTGGATTCGTATTGGTTAATACCCGACGTGAAGCTCTGGTTCATCGGGTTATGGAACCGCTGCTGGAGATTATGCCGCTTCTTTTTATACTGTTTTTCTGCCTCGCAGGTGCACATCTGGATTTATCGGCTCTGCCTGCATTGGGAACCATTGGTTTGGTTTATATTTTTGGCCGCTCGGCGGGTCTGATAGGCGGGGCCCGTCTTGGAGCTATGGTTGGTAATATCGATAATAAAATTAAAAGATATATAGGTCTTGGTATTCTTTCTCAAGCCGGTGTTGCGATCGGTCTTTCACTTATCGTAAAGCATGAGTTTGGTCTGCTGGATGTACAATACGGACTTCCGCATGCCGTGAATATCGGGACTGTAGTACTGACTACGATTACGGCCACCTGTATTTTCTTCGAGATTATTGGCCCGATTCTTACAAAGATTGCCTTATCGAAGGCCGGTGAAATACCCAAGCCCGCCCCGTCGGAAAAATTATCAGGCTTGTCACAACTTCAAAAGGCTGATAATATAGACAAAACTCGGGATGCTTAGTTTGGTTTTGCAATCTTATCTTGTCGATATATATGGGATAAAAGTCGGTATTGGCCCGAAGCAAAGCAGTTGGCCGAGAAATAAATCCGTACCCGGACACGTCGGGGAACGAATTGTGACAGTGGTGGAATCTTGAAGCGGCTTTCATTTTCGAAAGAGAAAAGGCTTATCAACAGCCGGCAGTTCAAATCTGTTTTAGATCGCGGCCGGCGTCTGAGCAACGGGCCGCTTACGCTGTACATGGCTGAAAACGATTGCAGCTTTGCTCGACTTGGGGTATCTGTAGGCAAATCATGCGGAGGTGCGGTTATCCGTAACCGTTTGAAGCGGCTGCTGCGGGAGGCGTTTCGGCAGAGTCAGGATGTGATTCCGGCCGGCTTTGATTATTTGCTTATGATTTCGCCCCGTTGGCTGAAAAAAACCGGTACAGGAAAAGCTCAGAAGCAACCGACATTTGAGCAGGTGAAGAGCTCGTTTTTGGCCCTGGTCAATTCGGCTGATTTGTCAAAATAACATAAGGTGATTTTATGACTCCGAAAGAACGAATTTATGCGATTTTAAAGGGCAATTCTTACGACCGTCCCGCCGTTACGCCTATCTTTATGGCCTGGGCGGCCAATTTCATTGGGCGTTCATACAGAGATTATTATCTCGATGGTGACGTCCTGGCCCAGGCACAGCTTGCGGTTACACGGGCGTTTAATATCGACCAGATAAGCGCGATAAGTGACCCCTGGCGTGAAGCCTCTGCTTATGGAATGGAATTCGAATATCCCCCCGAAGGAGTTGGAAGGCCGAAGGATGTGTTCCTAAAGAGCCGCCAGGACATACCTTGCTTGAAGCCGTTTGATATCGAAAACGCCGAACGGACGAAGCAGCGGATTGAAAGTGTGCATAAGATGGCCTCTGGAATCGGGCAAACTCACAGTGTATTAGGTTGGGTAGAAGGCCCATTGGCGGAGTATGGCGACCTTCGTGGGGTTGAAAATGCGATGCTTGACCTCATAGACAGGCCGGACCTGTTCATTGAAGCTGGCAATATTATTATCCAGAATGCAATTACTTTTGCCATAGCCCAGGTAAAGGCCGGTGCGGACATGGTTGGTGTTGGTGATTCGGCGGCGAGTTTAATTGCTCCAAAGATGTATGCCGATCTTGTATTGCCTTTGGAGCAGAAACTGATAGCGGCTGTTCACGAGGCCGGGGCTGCGGCGAAACTGCATGTCTGCGGGGATATAACAAATATCGTACAACATATGGCCCAAAGCGGAACAGATATCATAGACGTTGACTGGATGGTCCCGCTCAAGAAGGCCGGAGAGCATGCCGGGCCCGAGGTTACTCTGTGCGGTAATTTGAATCCGGCAGGTGTCGTGTTTGATGGCAGCCCCCGGGATGTAGCAGACGCCGCCAGACAGTGCCTCAAAGATGCCCCGGACAAATTCATTTTAATGCCGGGCTGTGAAGTGCCCCCCGCCACGCCCGAGGAGAATATTCGAGCTTTCTGCCCCTGTGAAGGCTGCCTGATTCGTGAAGAATTAAAGTGTTGAATGTTAGCTGTTACTTTTTCTCATCCTTTGGTTCCCATGCCCACCATTCGGCCCAGGTATCAAGGAGAACCTTGTAGTGTTTTTCTGTGCGCTGTATTTGTCTGGTATTGCTGCCTAAAAGCGGATTCATTGGTATCCGGCCAAAACTCTTTCCTGTTATGCGCTCGAACGAAGCGAGCAGCATTTCTACCTGAACATAGTGGTCGTAATTAAGATTATCTTCAGGTACAATTCGGCGAAGACGAGCAAGAGCTTTCCGCATTTCAGATAATCCTGTTGCATCCTGATACTCTGTAAGAAAGCATGCCGCGTAAAACCTGACCCTCTCGCTTGTGTCACTAAGTCGATTTCGAAGCTCCAATACGGCCGGTTGTTCGCGTGTATCAGCAAGAGCGTATAACGCAGAAACGCGATTAATTTCTGCCTTGTCAGAAACTGCGGATATCAAATAAGGTACAAGACCTTCAACCCTGGGGGCGAAGTCCGACCCTCTTTGAGTGCGCTTGCCGCCGGCGCGGTTCGTGCGTCTGGCCATCATACGCAAACCATGTATGGCCTGCCCACGAACGTTCTCGTCGGAATCTTTCAGTAATTTAAACAGTAGTGCCGCTGATTCCTTAGTATGAGAATACCGCCCAAGCGTTTCAGCAAGTTCGGCACGTTGTCGGGGATTCTTTACTTCTGACAGTACCCGGCCAATTGCACCTGCGGCATCATCCGGCATCGCTTCCAATCCGGCGAGAACTTCCATTCTTGCTATCCGTGCTTCGTTAAACGAAGCATCTTCGGGATGTGGCATCTTCAGGTATTGCTGAATGATCTTTGTGGTCTTGGTGTCCTGTGGTTTTACTGTGGCAATAGAAAATAATGCAACAATACATACCAGAATTAACAGTGGTTTTCTCATCTCAAATCTCCTGATTAAGAATCACACTATTGTATCGTTATTGCTTGTACATATTATACGCTTTCGTAGAAGAAATGGTTTGTAAATACTTTGTAATAAATGGTCTGGTGTTGTCGCAAACCGAACATTTTACCATACCTGACGCCAAATCTTACCTGCTTATTGTTGGCCGTGAAATGCACTGCATAACTGACAGGTTTATCTTTAGGGTGGGAACAATTAAGGAATATTTAATATCGAATTGAAGATGCCGAAATTCATCATACGACATCTATTATTCGATATATTTTTAGTCGTGTATCAGCTGATACGCCCTGATGAGTTCGGCGACGCCCCATGCCTGAGCAAAGCATCCTTTTGGTTTGTGCGGCTTATCGCCGTCGAATATCTCCGAAACGGACCCGAGACAGCCGTCCTCAGTGAGGTGCTTCAGCAGAGGCTGGATAAATTCCGCCGCCTTTTTTTTGCTTTTGTGGCTGAATCCGTTGACCTTCAGGAAACTTTCCACAAATGGCCCTAACAGAAATGACCATACTGTACCCTGGTGATAAGCTTCGTCACGTTGTTGTTGCGGGCCGGTATATATACCATGATAGCGGCTGTTTTGAACGTTCAATGTTCGCAGCCCGTAAGGCGTCAACAAATGTTTTTTAACTGCCTTTACGACGGCTTTTTGCTGTGATGGCGACAATGGTGAAAACCCAAGTGAAACAGCGAATATCTGGTTCGGCCGGAGACTGTCTTCGACTACTCCATCAGGCAAAATACAGTCGTTTAAGTAACCCTTGCTTTCGTTCCAGAATAGTTCGCAAAAGCTGGTCCGAACTTTCTCTGCCATTGATTTATAGTCATTGAGACCCCTTGCGGAGTGCTCTGAGTTTTCTATATCCCAAGCGGCGTCAAATTGGGCTAAAAGGCAAAGGGAATTATGCCACAGGGCGTTAATCTCGACCGCTTTTCCACATCTGGGCGTAAAGGCGTGCCCCTCGTACTTGGCATCCATCCATGTTAACTGTGTTTGGTAATTACCTGCTGTTATAAGGCCATCGGTATCGGCATGGATGTCGAACCGAGTTCCTTTATGGTAGGACTCTATTATCCAGCGGATTGTCGGCATGAGTTCCTGATTGAAGGTATCTGAATCGCCGGTGGCCTTCAGGTATTTAAAAGACGCGTTGATAAACCAAAGAGAAGCATCAACGCTGTTAAAGTAAGTTGTGCCGCTCCTGTCATCAAAACGATTTGGAATCATACCCTCATCCGCTGCTGAAGCGAATGTAGTCAAGACGGATTTTGCCTCGTCAAACCTGCCGGTTGACAGTAGCAATCCCGGCAAAGAAATAAAAGCATCTCTGCCCCAGTCCGCAAACCATGGGTAGCCGGCCAGAATAGTGGTTCTGTGGTGATTGTTAGTATGTCGTTTTGCAATAAAAGCATCGGCACTCAGACAAAGTGTCTCGAAATTCGATACTTGATTCCCGTTTTTCGATGCTTGCATCGATATGCCTTTACGTTTTATGTTTTCCTGATGCCTTAGCAGATTTTTTCGAACTCTATCGATATTAAGCTCTGTCAGCTCTTCGGGCTCGCAGCGGGATTGTTGTGGGCTCAGGGTTGCCCATAAAACAATTTTGCCCGGTTTTTCTATCCGTTGCTTGAAAAAGCCGGGAGTCCACAGGTCTTCGGTAAAAGCCTGGCCCCTTTCTTTATTGCTGCGATATACGAAATTAAACCACCATTGACGATCGACGACAAAGTTCACGGATGGGCAGTTCAGCAATAATTCACAGCTATTCGGCACATCATGACGAACCAGTACGCTGTCACCGAGCTGTTCGGAACATAAAGGAGCGTGAGACTGCTGCAGGGTGTGGAAGTCTCTGAGGCCGATGAAAGGCCTTGAAACAAACTCCAGCGGTTCCGAAACTCTGGTAAAGTCATAGACCAGGGCTACGGTATCTTTATCGCGGAGAAGATATATGGATTTAGTCAGTTTGAGTTTGCCCAGTTCGTAGTCGAAATGTACCCCGAAATCCTGTCGGAATTGTTTTAGAAGGGTAAAGCCGCTCGGCGTGAATTTGTCGTTGAATTCGAACGTTGAAAGGTTAAATGACTCTCCTTTAACAATAACCATTTCCAGACAATAGGCCAGCGCCATTATCCTGTTAACCGGAGGATTAAGGGAGCCGATAAGCAGCCCGTGATACCCCCGGGTATTACAGCCGACGATAGTCGATGATGCGTAGCTGCCGTGCTCGTTGGTCAACAGCCATTCCTTCGTCAATAAATCTTCAATAGGTTGGTTGGCGGTTGATATGCCTGCTTTTGCAGGGCTGCTGTTATGAGACTTGTTGTGAAACATGGGCCATCTTCTATCAGCTTTTTGCAGTGCTAACACAATCTTGCTCCGGAATACGTCATCGCGGGAATATATCAGGCCCCCTGGACATTCCTTTTATCCTATTATATTACTCCATTATAAAGTCCCTGTTGGAAGAAAGTCGAAGTTGTTTTCAGCGGTAAAGAATCAGTCCTGATTTGCCGGCGCACATGGAGTTATCGTTTGCAAATCGGACGGTTTATTAATGTGTGAGCCCGCTTGCAAAAACCGCTTTGTCGCCTTTTGTTGTGGTGTCGGTGACGCCGCTTGCTTTTCTGAGGTTTTGGAACAACGGCTGTTAAGATTACCTAATACATTCATAAAGTTTATATAAGAATCGTAAGGTGAATTATAAGGATTAAAATATTTATGCACGTCGCCGTCGGCAAAGTATTTTGTGCACATATAATAAAAATGGTCCGAAACCTGAAGTTTCCGCCAGTCCGAAATGATTTGTTCGTTGGCGGTTTGTTTAATTTTCTTTTCGAGACGGTAAAGTTCGTGGATGGCATTGGATTGCATGGCGTTTCCGACCCAGGCCGAAAGGTCTCTTTCAATATCTGCCCAGCTTATAACGTGCGGTACATCAACTATGCCCACGGGTTGGTAACTATCCACTACCTCGCTTGGTGTCTTGAAATTGTTGTCAGGGTGTCTTAAGACCGTTACCGGCAGATGTCGCATAAAATCGAATATACCGGTGTCTTCCCATTGGTGCTCGCCGAATGTCTCATAGTCCATAAACAAATTGACGACATTTCCGTTGCCGTTGACATCGCTTATCCATTGGGCGAACTTGTCTGCCGTCAAAGGCCATTGGGTCCAGGCGCGATTGGAAAACCTGAATGCAATATCGTCACTGAGCGCATAGTTTTTCAGTAAAAGCTTCAGATGTTTGCAGTCTTTCGGCTTATAGACAAAATTGGGACTTCGGTAGCCAAGGATATGGTCTGCGCCTTCGGTTATTATCGCGTCGAAATTGCCTGTTGACTCGATAAGTGTGGCCAGCTCGTTATTGTATATCAGTTCGGTATTTCTGAATATCCGCGGCTTTTGGCCGAAATATTTGTTGATCGTCTCAGTGTGTTTGTTTACCTGCTCTACGAATTCGTTGCGGGAATATAAAAAGCTCAGGCTGTGATAATATGTCTCAGCCAGAAATTCCACGCAGCCGGTTTCCGCAAGGGCATCAAATGTGCTCATAACTTCCGGAGAGAAAGTCAGCAGCTGCTCCAGCAATACGCCTGTTATGCTGTACGCCACTTTGAATCGGCCGTCGAATCGATTTATCAAATCAAGGATCAGTCGATTTGCGGGAAGATAACATTTGTTTGCGACCTTCCGGCAAATAGAAGCATTTTTGTAATCGTCGAAATAATAATCGTTTTGGTCAAACACCGTATAGTGTCTCAACCGCATCGGCTGATGAACTTGAAAATAGAAGCATACCGAAGGCATAATTTAATCTCATATTATGTTTATGTTTTGTGTGATTCTGTTAAACCGCAACCAGTGTTTCTTCATAAATTTTGATGCACTTGGCTGCTGCGTCTTTCCATCTTAATTTTCTCACCTCAAAATTGCCATGGCTCGCCAGGGTCTCCTGCAATGGTGGATATTTCAATACAGCTATCATTTTATTGGCAATTTCATTTGTGTCCCAGAAGTCAACTTTAAGAGCATGAGTCAAGACTTCTGATACACCGCTTTGCTTGCTTATTATGACTGGAACATTGTTGTTTAAGGCTTCCAGGGGAGCGATTCCAAAAGGTTCAGATACTGAAGGCATCACATACAGGTCAGCCATTTGATATATTTTTTGGACGTCTTCGCCTCGCAAAAAGCCTGTGAACAGCACTTTATGTCCGATACCGAGTTCGGCCGCCATTTCAATCGAGCGGTTCATCATATCGCCGGAGCCGACCATGACAAACTTGACGTCATCCATCAGTTCCAGTACTTTCTTTGCGGCATGGAGAAAGTATTCAGGGCCTTTTTGCATTGTGATTCGGCCTAAAAACAAGACAAGTTTCTCGTCCTTTTTTATACCTGTTTCCGCCAAAGACCAGTTACCGTTACGCTCGACGCCGTTATATACCACTTCAACCTTGTCACTGCTAATACCATATCGGTTAATTACCGTACTGCGTGTGAAATGACTAACGGTAATGACTTTGTTTGCCCGTTCCATACCCTGGCGTTCGATGTCGTAAATTGTCTGATTGACGTTTTCACCGCTGCGGTCGAATTCTGTCGAATGTACGTGCACAATCAATGGTTTTTCGGTGAAAGCTGAAACTGCAATGCCCGCCGGATAGGTCATCCAGTCATGGGCGTGTACAATATCAAACTGCTCATGTTTAGCCAATTCAACAGCAAGTGCGGCATAGCGATGGACCTCAGTGTACATATCCGTGCTGTAATCATCTCCACGGGTGATTTGGCCTGCTCCGCTGAGGCTGAGGCCGAGAGCCTTTTGTTTTTGTCTGAGAGTTTCTTCGATTTGAAAACGGTAAGAATCCGGCGTTGTATATGGCTGAAGGGCTGAGCTGATTGCGTGAAATCTTACATTTTTGAACTCACTGAGCGTAAAAGATGCTGATGATACCCATGAGTTCGGGCTTAGCAGCTTCACATGAGTAGCATAACTACTCTCGACTATTTTCGGCAAAACGAAGGTAACTTCCATGCCAAGTTGGTCCATTGCCCGGGTTAGCCCGTAACAGGCCGTGCCTAGACCACCGCTGATAAACGGTGGAAACTCCCAACCTAACATGAAAACTTTCATTTGCGATCCTCTACACTATTTATTGGCTTATTTTTATAATTTTTTTTCAACAAGAAGCTGCAATAAACCCTTTATTCATCCATATCTTACAAACATACTATCTATCCTGCTGCTGCACCGTTGTTTATCAAAGTCACCTGCCATTTGGCTTAATAAGGCCATTATCGGCAGTAAATTGCACTGTACTTAATCCAAAGCCGATAAAAAAAAGTACAACATCTACCCTAACATCACTGCTTATTAATATATAAATCGGTGTTTTCGGGGTTGAAAGTTCACAAAAAATTGTGCAAAATCGCGAATTTTGCTATTGTGACAGTACATTTTATAGGCCGGTGCCCGATTGGAATGCGGATTGTATTAATTTTTACTATTATAAGCATAAAATAGGCTTTGGTTTACGCCTGTTATGATTATGGGAACAAAATTGGACGGTTTGAGTCTTTAAGATACCGGAGATTGCACATCCTGCTATATTTCGCTTTAGCCAAAGAAGTGTGTTTTCGTATTTTTTTGAACCTGTAAAACAAACCGTTACGCTTTTTTCAATAGCGAAATGGCTTGTTTTAAACATCGCTACTACAGCCGTAAGATGTTTAGTCAAAAGGCGTTAGCGAGTAAATTGTTGTTCCTGATATTTAGTTAGAAAGAAAATGCCGGTGGGTTTCTAACCGGGCCTACAGGTCCTGTGCCTTGACTGTGCTGCGACGATTGGCCTGAGTTCGTGCTATTGCATCGTCAGGCATACTATAGACCTTATCACTGAGTGCCTCAAGAGCGTCCGATGACGTCATCATCTGTTTGCTTTTGATATAAGCCTTAACTTTGCTTGCTACGACCAAAGATTCTTTTGTCATTCTGAAATCCTCCCTGTTAAATGGTTAAATTGTAATTACGCCTATACCAGATCCTTAAGTCCGGCACATCATTGAGCGTTGTTATTACATGTAATCAACGGAGTATGTAACAAAAATATGCTTAAAACACTAAATTTCTATAATAATAGAGCTGTCAGACACAGGTTAGTCAGAGAGTTGGAACCGGCAAGTCAAAGTTTTTCGTTTAAGTTGGTAATTTTTTATAATTTATGGAGTCCAATTTGACGAAAATATCCAAAAGAGAGGCTTATGACGGCCTTCTCTATAATAACGAGATAAGTAAAAGAGGGGATATTAAACATTGGAAGAGGCATTTTTAGAGCCCAGGTTTGTTGTGGAGGAATAAAATGGCAAAGCGTTCCAAAAAAGCACATAGATCACAAGCCAAACTGCAAGGGTATGTTGTCGTTGCATTTGCCGATGATTTGGAGCAGGCCAGAGAGTTCAAATCTCTGCTGGAAGTTAATGATGTATCTGCCATAATCAGTGAGCAGAAAGAGCCGGCATTAGGTTCCAAGGAAATCGCCGTAATGGTTCCAGAAGATTTTCTCGATGAAGCACACGTAATAATTGAATCGCAGCAGGCATATGATGATTTCTATGATTATGCACTGGATGAAGGAGACGGCGGCGATTTCGACGATGAGCTTTTTGAAGATGACTTTTAATCTTCTGGCCACGCACGAATTCAAGAGGCCGAACTGTCTCTTGTAATTCTAACCGTGCAGTTCTTGGCTGCTCTCATATCCAATAAGTTAACAAGGTAAAAATAAGGTAACGTAATGGATAAAGAAAATATTCCAGAGTATTGTGGCGACGAAGACCGCAGAAGTAATGTTGTTGACAGACGTTTAGGACTTGACCGCCGGCGGGGGCCGGGAAGACGGCTGAGCGAAGAAAGAAAAGCCGCCGAGCAGGGCCAGATGTCTGATGAACAGTTTGAGTTTCTTTTGGCCATCGATGAATATAAAAGAAAGAATTCGAAACGCTTTCCGACATGGACAGAGGTTTTTGAAGTCATAAAGGCCATGGGATATCGTAAAGTCGCCGAGCCGCAATCACTTAAAGCGTTTCTCAAAGACTCCGTACCTGACAAAGTGCCTGCAGAAGCCTGACAAGTTGTTGTCATTCCGTACTTGCTTGCCCTCGAATGCTGTAGTCGGGGGATACGGAATCCAAAAATATTCACCCCGCCGAGTTACTCGGCGGAGTTCCCATCTCAATTTTCAGGCCTTTTGCTTGCCTGAATATGCTAACCACATTTCTGCCTTCGGTTCGGCACTGTTTTTATGTACTACGTCCCTCACAGGACTTCTGCTCTTATCTACCTGCCTATAAGGCAACTCATGCTGGTCTACGGTAGAAATGCTATATAACTTGTCATCTCTGAAAGCGTGTCGTTTGTCAAGTACACCGCATAATTCTTCCTCTACAAATTTTTCTTCTTTTTCGCCCTCGCAAGAAATTGGGGCGGAAAAAAGAAAAATTGTCATCTATATCCACCTAACGTTTATATTATTATGGTTTTCACCCAAGTCATCTCTTCGCCGTCAAAGCGGCATGAGTTTCTTCCAGCAATCTGTCGCATTCATTGCGCGAGCTTCAAGAGCTCATGACATCTATCGCGCTTAGACCGCCGTCGGTGAAACCGATTTAACCTCAGGTTCTTTATAATCTCCATACGCGTGTCTCCTTTCTGCGGCAAGTACCGCTAATAATTTTCTGGTATCCGGGTAATTATACCCAACACCAGGAGACACGCTTTCATAAAATCATTGCGAAGGAGCCGCAGGCGACTGCGGCAATCTTCAATCCTAATAATCATTCATCATTCATCATTCATCATTCATCATTCATCATTCATCATTTAAAAGGGGCATCTGGTAAACGATCTAAATCATTCATACATATGTACAAATAAAAGCCAACGAATATAAAAGCTGTAATTTGTTCTCAATCCCAATAATCATAATCTTTCTTCATTAACTTTATTATTTTAGATTCCGAATTCGGTCAGAGATGATTATCGCTATGCGATTTAGAGCCTCTGAATCAAGGGGAGTATCTAATTCGTGATGCATTTCAAGCAGATATATTTTATCTGATTTCCTCCTAAAGTGGACAAGACATACTCGTAAATTGTTCCGATTGGATATCGGAGTGTAAATAAGTGAGTAACCGGCATCTGCCCAGAGTACCCACCCTCGTTTCGCATCAGAATCGAAAATAACCTTAATTGGTTTATCTGTGTCATTAATTGGCAATGATGCCCAAAGCACTTTCCCAACATGTCGTTGCATTTCATTCCCCACGCTCGTTGGAGATTCATGAATAAGGATTTCACCATCTAAATCAGTAACTGTCACTTGCGCCTGACACTTAAACAAAGGAATGTTTTCGGGTTCTTTTAGATACTTCTCAAATACCCAAAGGCAATATTCCAGCAAGTGTCGAGAAAAAATCAAGCTTGTTATTAGAGTATCTATTGGTGCCAGAGGAGCATGACTAATACTTCTTTTAATCTTGTCACATGCTTGACTGAGATCATAGTTCTTTTTTTTTCTGTCGGATGATACTCCATACTCTGCTACCGTCACACCTGCTAGGTCGGTTGGGAGTTTTAGACTTGCACCTTTTGGTTTAGCTATGAAGGTCCTTCTTCTACCAATCCGTCCTATAAACATACCAAGTTCAAGAATAAGATTATCTCGAGGTGCGCTTACCTCTTCAGAACGGAACATGAATACGTCGTCTGGGGTTAGTACAACAACAGCAAAATCAAATCTCGACGACTGATCTTCTAAGCATTCAATCGTTGTAGTAGATAGTTCAAATATTCCCGGATCGCTCCATACTTTTACTTCGATATTTTCCTTTGATAGTTCATCGCGCAAAGCTTTTGCGACCGGAAGCCCCTCTGTGCTTGAGGCTATGAAAACTTTTCGTTCAAAATCCATTTTCAACTTTCTATTCAGTAGTTTTCATCTATCTTATAAGTATGTTAATTTCACATGTTGAAATATGATTTTGATCATAATTAAAAAATGCTACAGTGAATTAATGAAATTTGCGATTCCTTCCCATGTCCAGTTAATAATTTTTTTGCCGGATAACTCTGATGGAATAGTACCTTTATCATCACTTTTTATGTGTATTCCTATAATTGGCACTCCTTCCTCAACAGCGCATTTCATTTCCCACCGTGCTCCAGTTGCCTTAAGCGTACTTTTGCTTAAAAGTGCTACAGCACCATCACAACCCTTGATCTTGCTTCTGCATCTAGTTTTCCATGACTCAGACCAAGGTTCTTTTACTGACATATCGACAAATTCAAATGGGGAGTCTTTCTTTCGCGCTTGCCCGACCAAAAAATCCCTCGCATAGGTATCTTCAGGCACAGCAAAACTAATAAATATCCGTTTGTTAGCCATCTTTTATTCCTCCAGTTAAATTTCGGTGACTTTTTTACTGATTGGATTAAAATGAACTACCTTTTTATTTTTTTCTAAAGCGTATTTAACGACATCCGCCGTTCCCCCTAAGCCTTTAGCCTTTTTACCATTCCATATTGCAAATATAACTCTGGATAAATTAACTACTTTTTTACCCGCTTCAAAAAATGCAATCTCGTTCGGTTCATTAAATTTTAACTTTATTATCCTATTTGCCTTTTTAAGTAATATTTGATATTTTTCGAGGGAACTTATATCTCCAAATGTCTTCTCGTAACTATCACTAGGAACAACAACAATATAAGGAATGTTTTCTCCCTTAAGGATTTCCGCGTATATTTGATCCGCTCCGGCAGCTAAGCATGTGATTCCCTTTGTCACATTATACTTTTTGACGGCATAACTTAATTCCCTACATACCCAACCTACTCTTACTTCAGATCCTAAGTTTTGGTGTCCGGTAATACCAATTCTCATAATTTCCCACCTTTTGCTAAATTCCAATAGAACTGCCCTAAAGGAGTAAGTTTACAAGACTTACTTTTCATAGCAGCGAAATACATATGTTCTTCACCAACAGGAACTAATAGTCTTGCAGCTCTATATTTTTGGAGATGTGAAAAGATTCTTTCATTTTCCTCATTCCTGGGTTCCGCTTCTGGCTCAAAGGATGGATCAAGACAAAACTCGCTGTCTGCGTTTGGGAAATATTTTGATAATAATCGTAAGACTCCTATGTCAATTACTGGTTTACACATTCTAAGAGGTACCAGCTTTGAAATATTTGATTTAAATAAGGGTCGTTGATCCCACGCACCAAGCATTTGCTCGACATAAGCGTAAACGGCCGCTACCGTAACACACCCACATACATCTGCAGCACCGCCCTTGAGAGCATCGCAAATCAAAGATGTAAAGATTCCACCTATTCCACCAACTTCTATAGCAGCTTGCATAGCCCCACTCGCAGTCAAAACTGAAATACCTTGTCTCAAAATGACATGGTCCTCACTTATTATTGGGATTTCACCGAGGGCTCCACTATGGCAACAGTCTAGAATTATTACCACTTCACGTATTCTTGCCTTATTTGCAAGAGTAATGATTTCACTCATAGCCACACCTTCGTCATGTGCTTCGTAATCCTGTGTAACGAGATATCCTCCTAAGTTGTTTACTATTCCGTGTCCCGAAAAGTAGAACAGCGCTAACTCTGCCTCATGACCAAGTAATTCCTTTATATTCTCTCGTAAAACATACCTCGTAACATCACCCGTAGGTGCCAACAACATCCTGCAATCAAAGTTAGGTGTTCCATCCTCATTTCTTGATAAAACATTAAGAATTTTACGTGCGTCATTTACACATCCAGACAAAGGCACCTCAGGATAATCATCAATACCGACAATCAGCGCTCTTCTCATCTCTCTTTTTCCTCTCTTTATTAATTGTTGAGCTTATTTTATAAATGCTACTCAAAATTTTATATTTCGTAAAGGTAAAAACTAACCAAGAGATAGCCATCTATTAATATCACCTACTTTCCTGCAAAACAGTAAAATATGTAACCTTCCATATATAAATCAGCGCACACTCTAAGTGCTTCTATTTAATGTGGCGTTTCTGAGTTTGAAGATATTGATATAAATTCACACAAAAACTTAAAAAACCACCGAAAACTATCAAAATCAACCAATTTTCGACAAAAAACACTAAAAACCAACAAAAACTTGTCCTGAGCTGAGCTGAGCCCACCCTGAGCGTAGTCGAATGGGTCGAATGGATCAACCACATTTTCCCCCAAAATCCCCAATTCTCTAATATTGTCATCCTCGCATGTCCTAAGCGAGGACCCAGCTTCATCAACTATTCACCATTCACCAACGACCAACGACTGCTGAAAACACCCTGAGGGTGTTTTCAGTCAAAAACGCCCACTCTCAAAAACAAAAATATAAATTTTCATAATTTTTTATCTCCTTTCTAAATAATGAGTTACAAACCACACACCAAGAAAGCTGGCTGATTTTTCGACTCAAAACTGCACACCCATCTAATTATAGAGGGAGTGTTTTTTTCCTCCCCGAAGGAGTTGTTTTGAATTTGAGTCATTTAGATTTTGATATTGTTCCGGATTTCGAACTTCGGATTTCGAGTTTATGAGCATCAATTATCCAACTTTAGCTCACTTTAGGCACTTTAGTCACTTTAGGCACTCTTTCAATTATAACATATTTCCAGACACACCTTTTTATGCAAAACAAAGCCAATTTACGAAATTACAAAACAAACATAACCACTTTCTTAACAATGAGATATGTAAATTTAGACACTTGGCGAAGTGGAAAAACAAACCCAATTCAAAGCCAATTCAAACCCAATAAAGCCAAAAACAAACCCAATTCAAAGCCAAACAAACCCAAACAAACCCAATTATTCGTCTTTAGTAAACTTGAGCCCGCGAAAGCGGGTCTCGTCCATCGTGCCCTGCTCCAGGATGAAGCCCAAATTCTCTTAAAATTTATCAACTCCTGCTATACAAAAACGCCATCAAAGACCGATGGAAATGAGGTTGACATTTACATGCTGTTGTGTCATTATATACGGTACTTAATTTGGTTGTTAGCCTCAGAGGTGGTTCGGAGGCTTAAACTTCGGTTCATCATAACGAATAACACCGAAACCAGCTCGAATTAGAAAGGAGAACCTATGAACAACGATAAGTTTTCACGAAGAGATTTTATGCGTAATACATCTCTTGTGGCTGCCGGTACGATTGCCGGTGCATTGGCTGGCGAGGGACAGGCCGGCTTTGTCCACACATCGAAGATTCTGAATTTCCACGAGAAGATGACCTACCGGCGGATGGGCAAGACCAACATGATGGTCTCCGAGGTCAGTCTGGGCGGTCACTGGAAGAATCGCAATGCCGGCAGATACTGGGACAGTTTCGCCAATGAGGAAGTTCCGGACGACGTTAAGAAAAACCGCACCGACGTTGTCAGCGCCTGCATCGACTCTGGTATCAACTACCTGGACATTACCACCGCTGCTGAGTGTCTTTGCTACGGAGAGGCCCTTAAGGGTCGCCGCGAAAAGATGTATGTTGGCGCCGATATTCACAACCTCGGCCCGCGCGGCTCCGACCGCTGTAATGTAAAGGACCAGACCCTCAATGTCGAAACGTGCCTGCGTCTATTGAAAACCGACTACCTCGACATCTGGCGTCCACAGGCCAAAATGGCTGGAAAACTCGGGACGGATCAGCTCAATACTGATGCCGAAGTCGAATCCCTGATAGACACCTTCCAGAAGCTGCATAAAGCCGGCAAGGTTCGCCACCTTGGTATGTCCTGTCATTGTCGTCCCTGGTTTGAGCACGTCTTAAATAAGTACCCCCAGTTCGAGATGATAATTTTCCCCTGCAGTTCAAGGACCAGGGTAAAAGGCCAGGCTCCGGTAGCGGGTAACATCGAAGAGGTCAATCCGGGTCATGGCTCCGACCTGACGCAGAGTATATTTAATGTTGTTCTTAAGAGGGATGTCGGTATCGTAACGATTAAGCCGTACTTCGGCGGCAGCCTCTTCAAGGAAACAAGCGGCAAAGTCAAGTTCCCCGTAATGGGCGTGGGCAGTAAGACGGAAAATGACCTTGCCCGGCTGACGCTGCAGTGCATCCTTGCCAACGAGGCCATCACCGCTACGGTGCCGGGACTGACAACTGTTTATGAAGTTGAGAACGCCGCACGTGCTTCATATACCCGGGCCCTTGGAATGTCGGCTGCCGATAAGCAGTGGCTCACGGAAATTACCGACCAGCAGTGGGCGAATCTGCCACAGGAATACGAGTGGCTGCGCGACTGGGAAGTTGTGTAGAAGCTTTTCGAGCAATCGGAACGTTTCATGATTAACGTTGATAGCGGTCGAAAATAGACCTGTTGGATTCTATGATATTTCGATTGGCGGCAGGTGTATAACTGCACCTGCCGCTTTAATTTAATCTAATACGAGGAGAAAACCGGTGCACTTTAACAAACGAACCAATTTATATCTTGCAGGGGGGATAATTATATTTGCGGCTTTTGCATGTGTTTTCACAGTTGGCTTTGCCCAGGAATCACAGTCTGAAAAAGCGGGTGGAAACAGCAAGTGTTACGTTTGCCATGCGACAATGAAGGCCGAGGAGCTAACGGTAAGCCACCTGACTTTAGATGTTACCTGTGATGTGTGTCACGGCTTATCTACCGAGCACATGCACGATGAAATGCTGATGACCAAGCCGGACCTTCTTTTCGGCCGCTCTGAGGTTCGCGCGATGTGTTCGAATCCTTCCTGCCACAAGCCGGGCGGCGAACGCAGCGTTTATGGTCTTGCTGACCATGATGAGAAAGTGGTGGAGGAATTTATCAAGAGCTGGCGCGGCCGGATACGTCCGAACGGCCGGGCCGTTACACATGATTCGGTCTGCACGGACTGCCACGGCACGCACAACATTACAGAAGCGGCCGAACAACAAAACGGAAATGAGCAGCCTGTAGAATGGGCCGCTCTATTCAACGGCAGTGACATTACAGGCTGGAAATCTTCGGGCGATGTTTCATGGACAGTTAAGCGGAGTAGAATTGTTGCAGCGCCCGGAGCAACCGGCAAAAGCGGCGTTCTCTGGACAAAGGACGAGTACGAGGATTACCTGCTGGCGGTAACGTTTCAGGCAACGTGGCCCATCCACGCCGGAATATGGCTGCGAGGTACAGGCAAAGAACAGGGTGTGGAGAAGGGAGTGCGAATTGAAATATTCGATAGCAGCGAACCTATGGCCTTTACAGGCAGCGTAATGGTTCAGGGAAAAGGGCTGGCTCTGGCAAACTTGCGTGATGACCTTCTGGACAAAGAAGGCTGGAATACGCTCTCGGCCAAAGTTCAGGGCGATAAAATTCAGGTCTGGCTAAATGGAAAGGAAATCGGCGTTGTCCGTACATCGGGACCAGCGAAAGGAAAAATAGGAATATATATCGAGGGGCAGCCAAAATCCAAATCAACAGAGCTGCAAGTCCGCGAAGTCCAGATCCAACGGCTAAAGAAACAAGAGTAAAATAGTATAAGTGTACAAGGGCATAAAGCATAAGTAAGGAGAGGATGGAAGAACTACTTTGAAGGTGGCAAGCGTAACTGGATTTTTTTACCAGATGAATTTGGTGAGGTGGCCGAGGCCGAGGAGGAACACGCCGATATTTATTCCTGCCATCAAAAGTATGCTTATTCGCGGGCGGATTCCGTGCAGGCCGCAGTAGCCAATAAGCAGGACAACTGAATTCGGCATGAACATAAGTGGTGAGGCCCCGATCCATTGTATCCAGGGAAGATTGAAGTAGTTGCCGCAGTTATCGTTCGGAACGAGCATTATACCGGCAAGGATAACCAGGCCGGTAACTGCCTGAGTTTTGCGGCCGAGGCAATACAGGTCAGTAAGAATCAGGATTACCAGAAGAGAGCCTGCGGTAAGAATAAAATTGTATTTGATGAGGTTGTATTCGGCAGGTATCTCGAACCACCTCATAACAGCATCGAGGCGAAACGGGGCGAACTTATGCAGGGCGGAGGTGCAGGGGACCGAGAGGACAAGAAGCAGCCAGATAAGGGCTTTCTGGTATCCGGCGGGCGGTTTAACAAGGGAGAGTGTTCGGGGGAGCTGCCAGATGTAAAAGCAGATGATACAGATTAACAGTCCGACAACAACAAGAAATACCGGCCCGAACCAGGAGGGAAAATGTTCTCGGGCGGTAAAGAAGCTCAGCCACAGAACAATGCAGATAAGTAAGTTCAGCGACAGGAACAAGAGGGCGGAAGTTCTGATGGGAAGTGATTTGTTCTCCGATATGTCATTTGCCATCTTGTGTTCCTTAATCTCGCTTTGAGATTATAAGGATTCGGGTGTAAAGTCAAGCATTGAAAATACTATTACTGTCACCAGATACCCGGTATGAGACGCCAGCGTACATGCGAAGCATACTGACTATATCCTTCGAGCTCTTTATGCAAAGTTCGGTCTTCGAGATATGTACGAACGACCCAAAGCGAGAGTCCGGCTGATGCAGGCAAAAGCGCCAACAACGAGCCAAGTGCCACCGGTAGAGCAATAAACGCCAGCAATGAGCCGGCATACCCGGGGTGACGGACATAAGCGTATGGTCCATTTGTTATTACAGTATGCTCTCTATCAGTCTGAATTTTGACCAACTTAACGAAGAACTTATTGGCCAGCATTGCCCATACAGAAAAAGCCAATCCGAAAGCAAAAGCAAGCAGGGCTATCAGGCGAACCGGCATCGGTATTGAGGGCGAGAAGTGTAAACGTCCGTAGTCCAGACCGGCAATAACGCATGAGCCCGGCCAGAACAAAAGGAAGGAAATATTCGCAAGAAACGGATCCCATGTTTTTGCTCCCTTTTCTTTGCGTGCTCTAACGAGGAGCATTTCACGGTCTCCGAGCACGAGTAAAGCAACAGTCGATACGATTAGGATAACCAGATATGCCCAGGCCATGGGCCAGTCTAATCGACCGGCCGCACCGAAAATAAGGCCTCCCATCACTGCAATATAGATAACTGTCATTATAACAATTCTTATCATCTGCTTATCCTTATGTGTTATTATATAGGAAGCGTTATGATATGGCAAAGCGCCGCTACCCGGGGAGCAACCAGACGCAACGGATTTGTTGCGTTTCTACTGAAAAGTCTCTTGTGGAAACTTTAGTTTTTCAAGCTGTATTTGTGCCTGGAGTGTCGAGGCTCTTGCTCTGAGGAATTCCATTTGAGTTACCCGGCCGGCATTGACCGCTTCTGCAAGGGGCTTGTCCTGTTGCAGTAGAATTATTACGAGTTTCTCATAGATCTTTATACGCTCAGTGTTGGTTGAGGACAGGTCGGCTTCAGCGTGGAGCATTTCGATAATGGCATCCCTGATCTCCAGTATTCCGACTTGACCGGCACTGTATTGCTGATTAAGCAGGCCTACTGCAACCCTGAGAACTTCATATCGTTCCTGGAGGAGTTTTCGGAGCTGTCCATTCGGGCCGCCCTGGAATTGAATCGGGTGTTCGGCGGCACGAACTGTCGTAAGAAGTTGTGCCTTGTTACCGGGGAGCCACCGGTTTGGTGAGGTCAGGCAGATTAGAAGCAGGCCGGCTGAAATAATACAGCAAAACCTTCTTTTAGTTGATGTCATAGTGGTCTCCTTTCTATATTATCAGACCGCAGAGACATAAATTCGGTCTAATTTTGATTATTTTGGTTCTATATAAGGACAAACTCGACAATTTTGATTGGCGGCTTGAAAAAAATGGCGGTTCTACGGCCTTTATTTCGTTTTTTTATAGGCTTTAACCATGTCCGTTACCAGTACTCCATCGATGGTCACGCCTGTCAAATCGCAATTGACGATTTTCGTATTTCTGAAAAAGCTGTTTTGGATAGTACAATCGTCAAGCTCAATGCTGTGAAATACTACCTGCCCAGATAAAGGCGTTGTTCGGGTGGTTGTCTGCGTACGAGGTCTTAAGGAGACGATAGATGCCGGGCAGGTTTTTTTGAAGCTGCTTTTCTGAGAGGTATTGGGCCAGTATCTTTCCATCTTTTGTTGTTACGTTGTAGAGAGGTCCCGTTTGTCCGCAGAGAATAGTAACGACCTCGTTTTTTGTTTTAATATGCACAATGGCAGGAAGTTTGCTTTTCGGCTCCTGGGTCGGCGCCAGTGCCGATTGGTTAGTGCATCCGAAGCTTATGAATATAAGCCAAAACAGAATTAATATTGTTATTTTTCGCATATTGTAATCTTTCTTATAAATATTTATCGGTTCGCTCAGAGACAAGGGTTACACGATTTTCCTGATTTTATTTCTTCGAGTTCTGCTGAAGTGGAATCACGTAGTATGGAATCCCATTAAATTGTCTCTTCTGCCATTCTTTGGGTGTCTGAGGCATCTGAGGGATAGTTGGCTGGAGATATTTGAGCGTTCTGTCAGCCAGCATCTGAGTTTCCAAAGTTGTAATCCTCTTTTCAAGGGATGCGACCTGAGATTTTAGCGACTTCAGTTCAGCCTCGACATTTTCATTTGATTCGGTTTTTGCACCCAAAGCCAATAAAGTCAAAGGCATAAGGATGGCCAGGGCGGTGAGTAATAAGAACCGTTTCATTCTTCTACTCCTTTCTTTTTACAGAATTGCTGATAATAAAGTTCCTTACTTGTCGGTATCTCAGTAATACCCGGGTGTCTCGACAACGAATGTTGCAAAACCGAAAGTCAAGATGTGGCCGCTATTTGGAATCTACATTTCAGGATGAGAATTTGCAAGGAAAAAAGGTAAAAAATGAGTGTGGAGCAGGCAAAAAAACTGGAAGTTATGGCCAGAGATTTTTGTCGAGCCAGCTTTCTGCGAGAACGGCAAAATCTTTGAAGTCGATTTGGTTATCACCGTTTAAATCGACAGGGGGGATAAGCGGCAGGTCGAAAATGCCGGTGCCGTTTGTAGCTGCGTAGGCAATCTCAGGTTGTGAGAGGGCATAGTCATAGATTTGAAAGTCGTCGATGAGGCCGTCATAGCCGCCATACCATCCTGTGCCTATTTCGAATGATGTTATACCTAATATGGGTGAATTTGCGCCTATCCGGCTGTCATAGAGGACGCCATTTAGGAAAATCTGCATTCTTCCGGTTTTGGTTTCTTTGGTAAATGCCCAGTGGCTCCAGCGGTTCGACCATTCGGTTTTGTATTTGTGTTTTCCGCTCAGGCGGCTTTCGAAAGACCATGGCGAGCCGCAGTCCCAGTTGTATTTTCCGGGTGACTTCCAGCAGCCGAGGTTAATTGCTATCGTGGGGTCATAAACATTATATTCGTAGTCAGAGCAGCAGAGCGTATCGGTGTGATGTATTGAGTCGGTTCCATATTGCCAGAAGGCGATTGTTATTGCTGTTCGAGTTTTTGAAAATAGTTCGGCGGCGCCGGTTATTTCCACAGAATCAATGTATCCGCCGAAACTTATTGCCTGGCCGTGGACACCCTCGACATAAGTAGGGTGGCCGCGTGTTCGGCCGTGGGCGCTGCCGACGCTGTCGTTGGCATTGCCGTCGAACTTGTACCAGGCGATAGGAGTATCCGGAGCTTCTACCGGGTAAATATCATTGCCTTTTTCAAGCCAGTTGTGTACCAATTCCTTAAGGTCATGAAAATCAACAGTACAGTCGCCGTTGAAATCGGCGTCCGGTTTGTTCTCTTCGAGGCATCGGGACCGATAGAGCCTGATGTCATCGAAGAATACGGTACCGGCACCGAGATAGGGATATTCGGGAGAGGGTTTATTGAAACCGATTGAGATGTTTTCTATATTACTGAGATTCACACCGAGGTTTTGCAGGTCGATTCTCCATGGCTGCCAGTTTTCGCTGCCGAGGTCGTTGACATCGCCATCGTATGGCACAAGTGCATTGATATTGCCGTCATTCAGCTTTATATACATCTGCGTATTAATATAATTATCAGCATGGCCATAGAAGAACAGCTCCATAGACGTAACGCCGGCTGAGGCCCAATCCTGCGCGGGAGTAAATGAAGTTGTCGCCTCTGAGTACAAAGTGGGGTCATAGTAGTAGCGAAATGCCATGGCCTGCCGGCATTTGTTGACGGGCTCAGGATGTTTTGATAGATGGATATTGGCCTGGCCGATTTGTTCCCATGCATCATATATTGTGGAATTATCGTAGGACTCAAAGTTGTCTATGACAAGATGTTCGGCTGTCGTGAATTTCCAGATGTTGCCCTTCCAGGGGCTGTTAGCATCGTTATCGTTGATTTGGTCAATACGCCAATAATAAGTTTTTCCCAATTCAAGGGCCGGAGGGGTAAAGCTGTTGGTATTCTGCGGCTGGGTCGGTTTATTTACGGGAGCTGCGTTTTCATCCACGTCGGTAAGAGCAGTTCCGAAATAGACAGTATGTTTTTGTACTGAGCTTCCGGGCGACCATTTCAGGACTGAATTTATGGGGACATTTTTGGCGCTATCAGCGGGATTCGGATTACAGGCTGCGAAGATGCAATCGGGATTAACTCGCGCACGAATGTTGGCTAAATCGAAACCGGGCGAGCCGCCTCTGAAGTCTAATCCAACTATACGTATCGTCGATGGTACGAATGGAAATGAAATACCGGCGATGTCGAAACCTAGTTCGGTTTGTTCGTAAATACCGATATCCCGGACGAAAGCGTAGCCGAGTAAATACTCCCGGTCGGAACCGTCTGTAATAAAAACGAGTGCTTGTTCATTAACCGCGTCATTTTCAATGAGAAATATATCATCGCCCGGGCCGTTGATAAGTCGGCCGCGATACTTGAATTCGAGCCAGTGGTCCGAGGGTATTGTGACTCCGGAAACTTCTGATGGAGGAGGGCCAATGAGCAACTGCTCCGGAACTACCTGTACGGGCCATTGCCCGTTAATATCCATACCATACCAGCAATCATCGTCAGGGTTGTAAATATCGAGCAGATAATACGGATATTCGAACGGTGATTCCTGAGCTAATGCTCCACCGACAAGTGCCGGAATTAAGCATAAAACAAACGAGTTTATTAAGCAGGCTTTTTTCATCCTTACCCTCGGAGCCCAACCTCAGAGCCGGCTGAGGAATTATAAAGGCAGATATTAATCGCCTGATAAAATTCTATCATTTCAGTGCTCATAATGCAAGGAGTAAACACGCATCCGTATGATGGATATGTCCTGCCCGCTGGTAAACGGGAAAAAACTTGATATATTATAAATCGCTGATAAACTTTCGGCAGTTCGTAATGCATGATTTCTTTGTGCTTTATGGCAGGTAGCAATATTGCCATGTAGCGCAAATAGAAATGTTCAGAAGATAATTTAAAAAACGAGAACATACAATTGGAAGGGACAGGAGTAAATGGCTGAATATTCGATAAGTCCTGCAGGTGAACAATTTGCTGTTCCCGAAAAAGATCAATACGATGCCGAGTTCAAACGCATTGAATCTCTGGCAGAAGCGGCACGCGAAGATGGCAAAGAGGTAGTTGTTGTAATGGGTGTCGGTTTTGTGGGGGCGGTTATGGCGGCCATTGTTGCTGACTGTGTTGATAAAGACAGCGGCGAGCCGAACAAGTTCGTTATCGGCTGCCAGCGTCCGAGCGTCCGCAGCTACTGGAAGATTCCATTACTTAATCAAGGCATATCGCCGGTTAAGGCTGAGGACCCCGAGGTTGAGCCTATGATTGCCCGCTGCGTGCTCGAAAAGAAAACACTCGTTGCCACATACAACAGCGATTGCCTTAAGTTTGCCGACTGTGTGGTTGTGGACGTTCAGTGTGATTATTCAAAAAACGACCTCGGTAATATGCGAACCGGTAAGGTAGAAATGGGCGCGCTGGAGGCGACAATAAAAACCATCGGCGAGAAAGTGCCGCCGGGCTGCCTTACATTAATTGAAACGACTGTGGCGCCGGGGACAACGGAGTTCGTTGCCTGGCCTATTATGAAAAAAGCCTTTGCCGACCGTGGCATAGAAACAGAACCGCTGCTGGCCCACAGTTTCGAGCGGGTTATGCCCGGCAGGGAATATATTTCTTCGATACGGGATTTCTGGCGGGTGTGCTCGGGCTGTAATGAAAAGGCGCGGCAGCGTGTCGAAAAATTCCTTACAGAAGTGCTGAACACCGAGGAATTTCCTCTGACTGTTATGGACCGTCCTATCGAGTCGGAGACTACGAAAATCGTCGAGAATTCTTTTCGTGCCACTTTGCTGGCGTTTCTTGACGAGTGGAGTTTATTCTCGGAGCGCAACGGCGTGGATTTGATTAAGGTCATCAAGGCTATCAAGGTCCGGCCTACACACAGCAATATGATATTTCCCGGCCCGGGTATCGGCGGATACTGTTTGCCCAAAGACGGCGGTCTCGGATACTGGGCGTATAAGCATATTCTCGGATTCGATGACGATATATTCAGAATAACAACAGCGGCAATCGATATTAACGATACACGCGGCCTGCACGTGGCGACATTGACGAGGGATGCTCTTCGAAATATGGGTCGTCAGGTAGCGGGTACGTCGGTGCTTCTGTGCGGAGCGAGTTATCGGCAGGATGTCGGTGACACCCGTTACAGCGGCTCAGAGATAGTTGTTCGAAAACTAACTGAGATGGGTGCTGAGATGCGGGTACACGATCCTTATCTTGAGCACTGGTACGAACTGGAAAAGCAGGATACTTATCCGTCACCCGGGCACTCCCTGGCGAGGTTCTTCCGCAATCAGGACGATATGGTCAATATCCGCGTGCAAAGCGATCTTGCCGCGTCGCTTGCCGGTGTTCAGGCGGTCATATTAGCGGTACCGCACACGCCTTATAAGGAACTTGATCCCGACAAAATTGTAGAGTGGGCGGGTGGGCCGCTGGCGGTTATTGATTGCTTCGGCATATTAGACGATGGGAGAATCCGTCGGTATTTCGAACTCGGCTGCGAGGTTAAAGGTTTGGGCAGGGGGCATATCCAGCGAATAAAGGAAGAAGTGAGAAAGGCATAAATAATTGAGTGAGCAAATCAAGGATGTGTTAGGTGTATTCGAATTTAAATATTACTGAAATGTGAGTCGTATGGATATTAAGAGCAAGCGAATAGGTGTTTTGGCGCCGGTGGCCTGGCGGACGCCGCCCCGTGCCTATGGTGCGTGGGAGACTGTAGCGAGCAATATCACTGAGGGGCTGGTGGCTCGCGGTTGGAAAAATGTAACGCTGTTTGCGACGAAAGAATCCGTTACAAAAGCAAAACTTGAGGGCTGGGTCGAAAGAGGTTATGAAGAAGACAAGAGTCAAATTCCGCATGTTTCCACTTGCCTGCATATTTCCAAGGTGATGGAACGGGCGGGCGAGTTTGACCTGATTCATAATAATTTCGATTATCTGCCTTTGACCTATCTTCGGTTGATAAAGACGCCAATGCTGACCACCATACACGGTTTTTCCGACCCGGATATACTGCGGATTTATCACGACCACAAAGACAGCTATTATGTGTCCATCAGCGATTCCGACAGAGACGCCGGCCTGCCTTATCTTGCGACTGTTTATAACGGGATTGATCTGTCCAATCTTACCTTTAGTGAAACGCCGGGTGACAAGCTTGTCCATTACGGGCGGATACACAACGATAAGGGGACCCATCTGGCGATTGAAGTGGCAAAAAGATGCGGCATTGATTTAATAATAGCGGGCATCATTCAGGACCAGGGATACTTCGATAATCTTGTTAAGCCGCACATTAATAATTCTTCGATTCAATATATAGGCCCGGTTAATCCCGTACAGCGTGATGCGCTTCTTAAAGAGGCAAGTGCTGTCATCCATCTAAATCTGATACCCGAGCGGTTCGGTCTGGTGATGGCCGAATCAATGGCGGCCGGGGTGCCGGTTATCGCGATGGATTTGGGTTCCTGCCGGGAAGTCATAGCGGACAAAGAAACGGGCTATTTGGTTAACAATATTGAAGAGGCGGTGGAGGCCGTCGGTAAAATCGAGCAGATAAACCGCAATAAATGCCGGCGGAGGGTGGAAGAGAACTTTACGATTGATTGTATGGCTGTCGGTTATGAAAAAGTCTATGAAGAAATCTTTCGACGGGAAGAACAAAAGAAATAAAACTTTGCAAGGATGTAATAAATGAAAAGTAAATTTGTTACTCGGTATAAGGACAATCCCATACTGACGAAGGAGGATATTCCCTATCCTGTTCAGACGGTTCATAATGCAGGTGTTACGAAATATGACGGCCGATATATAATGCTGTTTCGCTCACATCTTGATACCGGCAGGTCCATAATCGGCCTGGCGGAAAGCGAGGACGGCTTTAATTTCGAAGCGAGACCTGAGCCTTTTATGACACCGAGTAAAGACTCTGTTTTTTGTGAGTACGAGGAATTCGGCGTAGAAGACCCGCGCATTACATATCTTGAAGATGCGTATTATATAACGTACAGCGCATATTCGGCTCACGGGGTTCGTATAGGTCTGGCTAAGACAACCGATTTTCAGTCGGTCGAAAGAGTGGCCTTTATTACACAGGCCGATTACCGAAATACCGTGCTGTTTCCGGAAAAAATCGATGGAAGATACGCCAAACTTGACAGGCCTCATTCGGACATAAGTCCCTGGTCGATATGGATTAGTTTTTCGCCCGACCTGCGGCACTGGGGCGATTCGAAACTTGTAATGAAGCCCGTACCTTACCACTGGGACGAGATGAAAATAGGCCCGGGTGCTCCGCCGATTCGCACCGAACAGGGCTGGCTGAGTATCTACCACGGGGTTTTTCCAACGATGGACGGCCACGTATATCGGCTGGGTGCCGCTTTGCATAATCTCGAAAACCCGGCTGAGGTTCTTGGCGTCGGCGACCGCTGGATATTACAGCCGGAAGACCCATGGGAAGTTACAGGCTATGTGCACAACGTGGTATTTACCTGTGGGGCTGTACCGGAAGACGATGGGACATTGAAACTCTACTGGGGCGGGGCCGACAAAGTAATGTGTGCCGGCACTGCGGTAATCGACGAGCTTGTAGAGCTTTGCCTGACCGATTCAAGATCGCCGATGTAAAAAGTTATTCTTTTAGCTATTAGCTATGCGCAATTCTATGAAGCAATTCTGAAATAAATGTTTGATAGCGTATGCCGAATTGATTCGCTTTTCTTTTAAGGAGTTTTAAATCTTCGCTGTTGACGCGAATATTTAGGACCGAATCTTTTTTCCGGGAGGCTACGGCTTCGGCAATTCGCTTAAATTCACTTTCATCAATATCAATGTATTCTCCCTGCAGTAAAGCATTCTCAATTTCTTTTTCCTGTTTTGTTAATTTGGTATTTCTCATAAATTTCCTTCTCTGAGCATTTTCGTATATTTACGTGAAGGATACAGTGTTTTTAGGAATATATCTCCATTTTCTTCTATCAAATACGGTATTATCCATATATAATGTTTATATTCAAAAAGCATGATATTTTGATGTTTCTTCTTAGGGTGTTTTTTGATCCCAAGCAACTTACCCTTAAGAATATCTTCAAAAGAAGCACCTCTTGTTTTCTTGAGCCGCTCACTTTTTCAACAGATTCCATCGAACATTGG
>JACKQG010001634.1_pt1 | contig 30565 bp, 23 predicted proteins | sample 8237621 | NCBI WGS metagenome assembly JACKQG01 (sample SAMN15677084, study PRJNA649215) | marine metagenome | biome: marine; feature: Black Sea; material: saline water; isolation source: suspended particulate matter (SPM) from the Black Sea western gyre | collected 2013-06-09/2013-06-10 | depth... | reverse complement strand
TTCAGAAGGATCCTGAAGGCTTCTTCCACACGTTTCGAATCGGCTGCTCCGCCTACGGCGAGGAAGTTAGCCGGGTTGCCACCCGACAGTGTGATAATATCCATAGTAGCCATTGCAAGTCCGGCGCCATTTACCATGCATCCAACGTTTCCTGTAAGTTTAACATAACTCAGATTATAACGGCTGGCTTCTATCTCTATCGGATCTTCCTCGTCAAAATCGCGCAATTCGGCAATATCAGGATGGCGCATTAGTGAATTGTCGTCAATTACTACTTTTGAGTCGGCAGCAAAGATATTGTCGTTAGCAGCTTTAATAACAGGGTTGATCTCGAAAAGGGAGGCATCAACACCAATGTATGCTTTGTACAGCGCCAATACAAACTTTACCATTTCTTTAAAAGCGTTGCCACTTAGTCCAAGATTGAAAGCGATTCTTCTTGCCTGGAATGTTTGTAACCCAACCTTAGGATCAATTTCCTCAATAAAGATTTCTTCCGGCGTTTCCTCTGCAACCTGTTCAATATTCATTCCTCCACGGGGCGAATACATAATCATGTTCCTGCCTGTTTGCCTGTTTAAAAGAACAGACATGTAAAACTCCTGTGTTTCGGATTTGCCCAGGTAATAAATATTCTGTTCAATAAGGACTTTTCTGACTTTTTTCCCTTCAGGTCCGGTTTGGGGCGTAACAAGCTGCATCCCGATGATCTGGTCGGTAAATTCATGTACCTCATCCAATGTTTCGGCAATTTTTACACCACCGCCTTTTCCGCGTCCGCCTGCATGTATCTGGGCTTTTACCGCCCATTTATTAGTTCCCGTTTGATTTTGCAGCTTTTTGGCTGCAACCATTGCTTCATCGGGCGACAATGCAACGATTCCCTTAGGTACTGAAACACCGAATTTTTTTAATAAGGATTTTCCCTGGTATTCGTGAAGGTTCATTTATTTTTTATCAACGATTTCAACTAATTCGATTTCGAAAATCAGTAAATCATTTGCTTCGATAATACCTCCGGGGCGTGGGTTTTCTCCATAAGCTATACCAGGAGGAATATACAATATCCATTTTGACCCAGTTGGCATCAATTGTAATGCTTCGATCCACCCGCTAATTACACCGTTTACCCTGAATTGTGCGGGATTTCCTTCGGCTGTGCTGTCAAATTCTTCTCCGTTTATCAACGTGCCTTTGTAATTCACCTTAACCATATCAGTTGCTTCAGGTTTTGGTCCGTCGCCTTCCTCTATAATTTTGTATTGTAAGCCGCTTTCAGTAGTGATGATACCTTCTTTCTTCCCATTTTCTGTAAGAAATTCTTCCGCTTCTTTCAGGTTTTTTTCTGCTTTCATCGTCCTGACTTTGTTGAAATAATCCCTTACATAGTTGTTTGCAACAGTCGGTTCTATCAGAGGTTCGGTTTCATTAAAAATATCTTCAAAGCCTTTAGCAATAGCATCGGCATTAATTTCCTCGAATCCGCTTTTTTTGACATTCGTTGCAACATCAATTCCGATAGCATAGCTTACACTATCCAAATCATTTTCGAGTTTTACCTCTTTCTTTGAACTTGTAATCTGATCACATGCAACAAACAAAAACATTGCTGTAATTGTAAAGATTAAACCTGTTGTAATTCTAATAATTTTCATGTTAATTTGTTTTTAATTTAACTTTAATAATTTAATATCATAAACCAAAGTTGCTTTTGCGGGTATTTTATTCATATCACCCGTTAATCCGAAAGCAAGGTGCGAAGGTATAATAAATTTTGCTCGGTCACCTTTTTTTAATAATAAAATTCCTTCTTCCAAACCACTCTCAACACCGCCTTTACCAATCAGAAATTCTTTATATCCATCTGATTCAGATGTATAGCAAGTATCTCCGTTGAGCAGGCTGACTGTAAAATGTATTACAGCCACTTTTCCGGTTTCTGCTTTTGGTCCATTTCCTTCTTTATATATCATATATCGCAGCCCGGTACCGGTTTGTTTCATTGTCCATCCATACCTGTTAATATAATCCTCTATTTGTTCGTCTTCTGTTTTAACAAGCTTTTTGTTAACTTTCATCAGAGGTTCTTTGTACTCAGCAGGATTGATTTGTTTTTCGGGAGGCTTTTCATTTTTGCATGATAGGAAAATGGAAGATAAAAGAAAAAGTAAAATAAATATTTTGAGTTTGTTAAAGGGAAGTAATTTAGAGTGAACCATATATTGGATTGTGCTAATATTAAGAGATGAAAACAACTGCCACCAAGACACAAAGACACGAAGAATCACAATTTTGAAATTTCGATACTTTGTGTTCACTTTGTGTCTTTGTGTCTTGGTGGCTATTTTGCCCGAAATATCGTACACTTTTTTTTATTTTATACTATTTTAAGATAATTGTTCTTTATATTCCTCTAATAAACGTTCAAATTTTTCCAATGTTTTATCCATAGTAGTATATGAATCGCCACCGGCAGCATTTTTATGACCACCCCCTTCAAAGTGTTTCCGTGCAAAACTATTTACTGAAAAATCACCCACCGAGCGGAATGATATCCTGATCTTGTCTTTTCTCTCCGTGAATAATGCGGCGAATTTTATCCCTTTAATAGACAAAGGATAATTTACAATGCCTTCAGTGTTGCCTTTTATGTATTGGTACCTTTTAAGTTCGTCAATGGTTAAAGAAATATAAGCGGTACAATACTTCGGAATAATTTTTAATTTTTCGCTCAAACAATAACCCAGCATTCGTATTCTGCTTTCCGAGTATGTGTCATATACAAGGCGGTGGATATGTGCACCGTCAATGCCTTGTTTGAATAATTCGGCAACAACACGATATGTTTTTTCAGAATTACAGTCAAAACTAAACGATCCGGTATCCGTCATAATGCCCACATAAAGACATTCTGCAATGATTTTATTGAACAGGTTTGGGTTTACTGACATGATCATGTCATAGATTAGTTCCGAAGTAGAAGAAGTTTCGGTAGTTGAATAAACAAGGTCATAAGCATTTATTTCGGGCTGAACGTGATGGTCTATCAGGATTTTTACACACGCTGCTTTGTTAAAAGACTCTGTTGCTTTGCCAATCCGGTTTGGTGCATTGTAATCGAGACTGAAAATCAGTTCGGCTGAATTGAAAAGAGAATCACAATAGTTTTTGTCGTGTTCATAAATCAGGATTTGCTCCTGACCCGGCATCCAGGCAAGGAAATAGGGATATTTATCCGGTACTATTATATAAACATTATGCCCCAATTGTATTAAAAAATGATACAGAGCTAAAGACGAACCAAGCGCATCGCCATCAGGATTGCTATGTGAAGTAATCAGTATATTCTTTTTGGCTGTAAGTAACCCTCTTAGCTTAGAAAAATCAAATGTTTTCAAAAAATATAAGATTTAAAATTTCAGGACGCAAATGTATAAAATATCCTTAATTTTGCCGACCTTAAATTAAAATTATAAAATTATGACAGGAAACATCACATTGACAATGGTTAAGCCAATGGCTGTAAAAAAGGGATACATCGGACCTATTCTGGCGAAAATCAACGAAGCAGGATTTAAGATCATTGCTATGAAATATACAAAACTTTCGCTTGATCAGGCAAAGAAATTCTATGAAGTGCATAAAGAACGCCCATTCTATAACGACCTGGTGAATTTTATGTCGTCAGGGCCTATAGTAACTGCAATACTTGAGAAAGAAAATGCTGTGGAATCATATCGTAATTTTATCGGAGCAACAAATCCGGCAAATGCTGAGCCGGGTACCATTCGTGCTTTATACGGCACCGACTTAGAGAAAAATGCAGTTCATGGTTCCGACAGTGATGAGAATGCCATTATCGAAAGTGATTTCTTTTTCTCAAAAGTTGAGAGGTATTAAGATTTACTAGGTTAAAGACCTTCCGGTGTCTGCATCCCGATATTTATCGGGATGGAAGAGTCTGATGAACTGGAAAAGCCTGAATTGAGTTTATTGTAGAGCTTGTCAGGGCGGAAAACCTGAAAGAGTCTGAATAATCAGGTTTGTTATAGCAGTCAGGAATTTATTTTGGCGAATACTCCCTGAAAGTTTTATTTTTGTATAATACTACTATCTTTTCAATTTCTCCTGACTGAACTTCCTTTTCTTCAATTACGTCAGGAAAAGATGGAACAGGAATCTTTTCTTGTGGTTTTTTTTCTTTAAGTTCTAATTGTGAAACAATTTCCTGTTTATCTTCTATAATAATTTTTTCTTCCCGTTCGGCTTGCTTTATCATTTGCCCTTTACCAAACATCAGCCAGTCGGAATTAATTTCATGGTAGGAGGTAAGTATTTTCAAAATAAAGTCAAGGCTGGGTTTATTCCTTCCCGATAAGATATGTGAAACACTTGAACGCTGAACATTTATTTCATCAGCGAATAGGGAAGGGGAGAGGTTCTTTGTTTTCAGGATTAATTGAATGCGGTCGATCATGATAAGTATGTTTTTTATGTGAAAAAAATTAATTTTTATGTGTTTACAAATGTATATTTATATAAAATTTGTCAAATAATAAATTTACAGATGTAACAAGATTTTGAAAAACTTATTTCATTGTTAATTGTTACAAATGTAAATATATTTATAAATCTAAACAACATTGATTTGTAAAAATTATCAACACTTTAAAATAATGTGTATCAATAAAAAGGAATATAAGGAAGTAAAAAGTTGAGAATTGTATATTTGTAAACGGAATACTTAAATAATGACTTTATATAAATTAATGTAAAGCCTGATAAATAATAAGATAAGGTTAATATTAAGCTAATATTGGGCATGAATTCAGAAATGTATTAAAGTAAACCAGGTATTAATAATTATAGATAAATGTTACAAATGTAAATAGGTGCTTAATTATGCGTAAATTCAATAAACGGACAAGTATTTTGAATAATATGTTCACAAAAGTAAATTAACAATAAAATAGATGACATAAGTAAAATATTAGAAAATGAGAGTTAATAAAATTGTTACAATTTAGTGAGAGGGTATATTGTTTTTAAATTACTCGGTTTTGATATACTTGTAATAATAATCGATTTCTTCCTGTAGCTCAATTGTACGCTCAATTGCTGTTATTATTTTACAGAGCTTAACAGGATCTTCCATTGATTTACCTTTACGGGATTTAATATACTTTTCAATAACTTTATAGCCACCAATGAAATAGTTCCAAACTTGGGATTTTACTCCTTCAAAATATTTCTCCTTATTAATATAAAGCCGCTGTGTGTCTTCATTATAAACCGGTTTATCGATGATATCGTTATCACCTTCACCCTGGTATTTGGCAACAGGAGGATCAAGTTCTTTTGAATTTAACAAATGCAAATCAGCCAGCCGTTTGCCAAGTTTACCTATTTTAATAAATAAGTCATGGTCTTTTGTGAATGGAATACGCGGAAAATCAATCTTTAAGAACTCAGCGTAACGGGTTCGGTAAACAGGGCTGTAAAGAATGCCGTAAATGTAATAAAAGATTTCTTCGGGTGCTGGCTGTGTACCGTAATAGCCATCAAGAAGGTTAAATATTTTTTCTGATATATTCGGTTTACGTTTTTGATATTCAACTTCCGGTTCAAAAACAAAGGTGAAGTTTGAGCCTGGTCGTTTTTTCTCATTAGTTTTGTTATATAGATAAAGGGGGAATAGATAATTTATTTCTCTTGTTTTATTTGAAACAACGCATGATTCAGCAATTTTATCAGTAATAAAAGAGTGCATAAATCCTAATTTATTTTGCTGTCTACATACCAGTAAACCAATATTTGGCTCCATTATATGGCGCATTGTTTCATAAGTAGGTCTTTCAATTACCCATTTCGAATAATAAATATGCCTTATGTCAAACGGTCTGTAATTTATCATTTCAAAACTGTCTTCCCAATTTTCGATTTTTGATAGTTCTTTACGAAATTTGGACAATTTAAAAGTTGATGTATCTTTTAATTTATAAGCTTCTTTTAAGATACTATCATCGACTTTCAAATCCCTGAATTGTCTGATTCTGTTTTTTAATGTATTTTTATTAAAATCAATAGCAAAACGATCTCGTGCGGTAACGATACCAACATTATTAATAGGGAATATTTCTGTTATTTTATGCCAATTAAGGTATTCCTTAATTTTTTCTGTATCTCTTGGAATAAAGAAATACCAGGGAGAAGTTGGTTTTATTTGCTTATATGATTTATTTAAAAAGCCGTTTTCAGTTAACCAATTATATTTTTCTTCACGTAATCCAAATCGTTCGGTATGAAAAACATTACATTTCTCTGCTTTTCCTGTTTTTAAAAATAACACTATTGCAACTCCCTGCCGGATATCGAATACGTTTTCATCTTTAGAACCATCAGGACAGGTTTCTTTTTTCAGGCTATTTCCATGGAGATCAAGAATATAAATTTCGTTAAAGGTTCTCATCAGGCTTTGCCGCATACCACGGAAAGTTGGATTATCGAGATAACTATGGTTTGTGATCATTCCTACTATTCCACTGCCTGCTTTTTGAATTTTCCATTGAGCGAATCGAAGAAATTTCACATAATCGTCCTGAAGCCAAAGTTTTTTTTCATCAAGACGCTTATTATCAACAAAATAATAATCCATTAAAATATCACCGATAAAAGTTTTTTGAGAAGTTTTTAATTTCTTTGTGGCTTTTATATATTTTTTTAAAACTTCTTGCTTATTATTATCCCATATATATTGTGAAACATAATTATCGCCAGCATTAAATTCTACTTTTCTTTCACCAGGATTTAATGAAATACCAGAATATGGTGGATTACCAGTAATCACAAGAATTGGTTTGTCTTTTTTTACCTTACCAGCCATTTGGCTTTCTTCACTTAAAGAGCTAAGTCCCGGAATCTGGATTTGCTCCAGCTCTTCCATTTCAAGTGCATTGGTAAGGTAAAACTTAAAACGTTCATCATCAGCCATCGTGTAGCCATATTCCTCAAGCATCAGAGAAATTTTTAGGTGTCCGACAGCATAAGGCGCCATCATTAACTCAAATGCATAGAAGTTTTTAAGGATATGGTTTTTAATGAACTTCGTTTTTCCGCCACTGCCATATTTTGTTGAAAACTCAGTTAAGGCAATTTGAAGTGCATGTGATGGAAAAGTAAGAGTACCTGCTGCGGGGTCGAGTAATGTTACGCCTTCGTTAGCAAGACCGTCTGGTTTGTTGAACTTATCTTTTAGTAGTTTATGCACTGACCGGGTGATGTATAAAACGATCGGGTCAGGCGTATAATAAACACCTCTTCGTTCACGCACTTCAGGGTCGTATTGAGCTAAGAAGGTTTCGTAAAAGTGCATAACCGGGTCTTTCCTTATCCCATCATCAAAAAATTTATCGGCAAGGATTTTTTTCAGGTCAGCCACATGCAGTACTTCGGCAATGTCGTCAACTATTATTCTGAGGGCTTCGGGCGGGTCTTCTAATGAAATAAACTTAAAAACATCATGGAGGATACCGATGGTTTTTGGTATATATTTAAATGCCAGTTCCCGGTTAAAACCGTTGGTGGCACGGGTTCGTGCAGCAAACAAACCATAGGTGACGGTTTGTGCATAAAGGTCGGCAAATTGCTTTTCAGTTAGATTTGCGATGAGATATTTCTTAAAAGCATCATAAAAGCCAAATATTTTTTTGTGTCCCTCGCTATCCTTTTCTATCAGTTCTATTTCTAAAACTTCATCGCGCAGGAAACGGGTTCGTTTTGCCAGTTCAATTGCAAGTGTTCGTGCAGTATAGGTTCGGGGAAGTGAAAAAGAGAAATATTTATCTAATAAAGAAATAAAAGCCTCCTCATTTTCAACAGGTGGAATAGTTCGCAGTTTTTGAGTAATAAAAGGCCTGGCTATCTGAACCGAATCAATTTTTTGCCCGTCTCTGTATAGCCGGAATTCGTAAAAATTCGTAAGTATTACATTTGGAAATGTAGAAATATACCGAAGTAGTTGTTCCGAGTTTTCAATATAATCAAGGTTGGATGTGGTTGGGGCTTTTGCTTCGATGTAGCCTGTTACATGCTGCTGTCCGTCCCAAATACGGAAATCGGGATTGCCTGCCTCGGTTTGTTTTGGTAAAATGGTTACATGTATTTTTCGCTTAAAATATTTTTCAGCATAATTGTAAAGAAGGGATTCAAGGTGTGTATAATAACTTTCTTCACGGTCATCACCCTGTAATGCTGTTTTGGTTAATGATTGAAGATAGGTTTTAAGCATAATTCAAAAATAATATCATGTAAAAGTATTGAACTTTTATAAAAATGATACAATTAACCAAGTAGTTTTTATAAACAGGCTCGTTGTTAATAAATAATTAAATCAAAAGGGGAGCTGATAAAAAGATAGAATTTATTGATTTCTCGCAAAGCCGTAAAGGGTTAACTCTTAGTTATATATTTTTTTGCGTCTTGGCTTCCGAAACCCGATAACTATCGGGTTCGGAATTGCGAGATTTTTTCTTTTAAGGATATCTTATTATTTCTTAATCCAGCTTATGCACCACCAATCCGCTCCTTAGCTTAGGTTCGAACCAGGTGGTCTTTGGTGGCATGATGTTTCCGCTGTCGGCAATATCAATCAATTGTTTCATTGAAACAGGGTAGAGGGCAAAGGCTATTTTCATTTCACCGCTGTCAACCCTTTTTTTCAGTTCACCCAAACCCCTGATACCACCAACAAAGTCGATCCTCTGTGATGTCCTCAGGTCTTCAATGCCCAAAAGGTCATCCAGAACGTGTTTTGACAAAACAGTAACATCTAATACTCCAATTGGGTCGTTATCGTTGTATGTGCCTTCTTTTGCCGTCAGGGAGTACCATTTGCCTTCTAAGTACATACTGAAATTGTGCAGCCTGTCGGGTTTGTATATTTCGTAACCTTTTTCTTGAACATCAAAAACTATCTTTAATTTTTCGATGAATTCGTTAGCCGACATGCCGTTTAAGTCTTTCACAACACGGTTATAGTCTATAATAGTGAGCTGGTCATCAGGGAAATGCACGGCAAGAAAGAAGTTATACTCTTCGTTACCCGTATGATTTGGGTTTTTATCTCTTTTCTCTTTTCCTACTAAAGCAGCCGCTGCGGTTCTATGGTGCCCATCTGCTACATAAGTATTTGGTATTTCAGAGAATAATTCAATAATCCTTTGAATGACATCTTTATCCTTTATCACCCAGAAATGATGTCCTATGCCATCATCAGCCACAAAGTCGTATTCCGGTATATTTTCCAAAACAAATTTCTTCACAAGGTCATCCAGTTCTTTCATGGCAGGGTATGAGAAAAATACCGGCTCTATATTGGCATTGTTGATCCTGACATGTTTCATCCTGTCTTCTTCTTTATCAGGACGGGTCAGTTCATGTTTTTTAATGACATTGTTGAGATAATCATCAACGGCAGCACAACCCACGATGCCATACTGGGTTTTCCCGAACATGGTTTGCCCGTAAATGTAGAGATATTCCTTATTATCTTCAATGAGCCAGCCATTTTGCTGAAATTTTTCAAAGTTTTCTTTAGCCTTTTGATATACAGGTTCGGAATGAATATCTGTGCCTTCCGGGAGATCGATTTCCGGCTTAATTATATGCAACAGTGAGTATTCATTGCCTTTTGCTTCTTCTCTTGCCTCTTCCGAATTTAATACATCATACGGGCGTGAGGCTACCTTTTTGGCTAAGGTATCCGGTGGTCTGAGTCCTTTAAAAGCTTTGAGTATTGCCATTTTCTATTTTTTTTTATTAGTATTTAATTACTTCAATTGATTCAGCAGGAGTATAATTTTCCTCATTGTATTTATCTCGTTCTCTATTATGGTTTGTCCTTTGTAAAGAACCTATTAATGCACCAAGCATTTTTGTCATTTCCATCAGATGTGTCCTTGATTCCTCGACGAGGGTTTCGGTAAGAAAAGTCTGTTTTTCAGAAATAGAGGTATAAACCACACATTCTCTGATAGAGCTTTTTGCCATTTTCAGATAATATATAAACTGGCTTTTGTTCCTTGCTGAACCTTCGGCAATATACAACGCAATAGCTTGCGCCGAAGAATTGAACCTCGAAATAAGGTCTTTAGCATTATCGTAGGGAAATAATTGAGTTGTATTATAAACCCAATCACTATATTCCAGTGCTTTGTGATAAATTCTCAGGTCTTCAAATCTGAAAAAAGTTAGCGTTTTGGTAGTTTCATTTTCCATTTTTAATTCTTTAATATAAATTAATAAACAATTTTTGATTTTTACATTGTCAGTAGTTAGTATTCAGTCATCAGTCATCAGTCTTCAGTCCTCAGTCTTCAGTCTCAAACTAACTTCTGACTGCCGACTGCCCCCGATAGCTATCGGGGGAAAATTGCCTACTAATTAATTCACTTTAAAGGTAGTATCTCCGTTTTCGATGAAATTAACTATTTGCCTTGCCGCTGCAATACTTGCATTTATATTAGCTTCTGATGTTTGGGCGCCCATTTTTTTAGGTGTAAAGAAAAATCTTCCTTCAAAATCACTTTCGATTTTTTCCTTGCAATCGGGTGCAACATCGGAGATGTAATTAAAGTCATCTCTTTCACTGAACATTTTTAGCAATCCGTCTTCATCAATCACTTCTTTTCTGGCAGTGTTGACAAGAGTAGCTCCCTTTGGCATCTTTGACAATAGCTCAAAATTTATTGATTTCTTTGTTTTGTCATTTGCAGGGATGTGCAAGGAAGTATACTGGCAGGTAGAGTATAATTCTTCTTCAGAATCTAATGCTTTAACTCCATGCTTTTCAATTTCTTCGTTCGGAATAAACGGATCGAAAGCAAATAATTCCATACCGAATCCTTTTGCAATATCGCCTACTAATTTTCCGACATTACCAAATGCATGAATTCCCAGTTTTTTACCTCTTAATTCCGTGCCTGCAGTTCCGTTAAATTGGTTTCTTGCCAAATAAACCATCATACCCAGCGCCAGTTCGGCAACTGCATTGGAATTTTGTCCGGGTGTGTTCATTACAACGATATTACGGGCAGATGCAGCTTCGAGATCAACATTGTCGTAACCAGCACCGGCACGAACTACGATCTTGAGGTTTTTACCCGCATCAATAACCTCTTTGGTTACTTTGTCGCTCCTGATTATAATTGCATCCACATCTTCAACAGCTTTTATCAAATCCGATTGATCGCCGTATTTTTCAAGCAGTTTAAATTCATATCCTGCATCGTCACAGATTTTACGGATATTATTGACAGCCGCCGGTGCGAATGGCTTTACTGTAGCTACTAATACTTTTGTCATTTTTTTTAGTTTTTTATTATTTATTTTTTTTGAACCAAGAGTCAAGAATCAAGAGCCAAGATATTTATTAATCTTGATTCTTGGCTCTTGGGTCTTGACTCTTATATCTTATTTAATACTTTCAAATTCCTGCATCGCAGCAATCAACGCTTCAATACTCTCTTTTGGAAGGGCATTATAGGTAGAAGCCCTGAAACCGCCGACTGAACGGTGACCTTTAATTCCCACCATCCCTTTTGAAGTGGCAAATTCGAAGAATTCACCTTCAAGGTGTTTGTATTCTTCTTTCATTACAAAGCAAATATTCATAATAGAACGGTCTTCTTTTTCAACGGTTCCAACAAACAGCTTATTCCTGTCGATTTCACCATACAAGAGTTGTGCTTTTTCGATATTGCGTTTTTCCATCGCTTCTATACCGCCGTTATCTTTCAGCCATATTAATGTTTGCAAAGCAGAATATACCGGCAAACAAGGAGGTGTGTTAAACATCGAACCCTTATCAATGTGTGTCTGGTAATTGAGCATTGTTGGGATTGGTCTGTCAACCTTGCCGAGAATATCATTTTTAATAATAACAAATGTAACTCCTGCCGGAGCAAGGTTTTTTTGAGCACCGCCGTAAATTATGACGTACTTCGACACATCTACCGGACGGCTGAAAATATCCGAAGACATATCGGCAACCAATGGTACCGGGCTGTTAATATCTTCCCTTATCTCTGTTCCGTAAATAGTATTGTTGGTTGTAATGTGGAAGTAATCGGCGTCTTCAGGAATTTTATACCCTTTTGGTATGTAATTGAAGTTTTTATCTTCTGATGATGCCACCACATCAACTTCTCCAAAGTATTTAGCTTCCTTAATGGCTTTTTTCGCCCATGAACCTGTATTCAGATATGCAGCTTTTTTATTCATAATGTTAAACGGAACCATTGCAAACTGCGTGCTTGCGCCTCCTCCAATGAAGAGTACCGAATAACCATCGGGAATATTCAGGAGTTCTTTAAACAGCGCTTGTGCTTCGTCCATCACCGCAATAAACTCTTTGCTTCGATGCGAAATTTCCATAATGGATAACCCTGTGCCGCTGAAGTCCTTTACTGCTTCTGCCGTTTTTCCAATTGTGAATTGAGGTAGAATTGAAGGACCTGCATAGAAATTATGTTTTTTCATTTTTGATAGATTTTAGTAAATTATTATTTTGATAAAAGGCAAAAATATAATAATCTTGTTAAATTAATAACAAAAGAGAATTTATTTTTTTTACTGACTATTTTTTATTGATTATTTTTGATTTTTTATTTAAAGATATGTCATGAAATTGGATAGAAGAATCGAAGTTTTTTCTCAGCTTGGGAGGGTTTTGGTGAGATTAAGTGATGAGGCTGAGGCTGAGGGAGACAGGCTTAATAAATTAATCAGGGAAAGTTGTTTGTATAATCCGTGGTTTATTGAGGATAATGTAAGATATGCCTTAATTGCTTTAGGTGAGAGCCTGAAAGAGGAAAACATCCATAATTGGTTGCAGCCTTATTTTAATAGACTTGAAAGCATGGAAGCTGTGAAAACCATTGGTGTGGTAATGGCTGGCAATATTCCTGTTGTCGGTTTTCACGACTTCCTGTGTGTTTTAATGTCAGGTAATAAATTTTTTGGCAAACTTTCTTCGGATGATAATAAGCTGATGCCTGCCATTGCTGATATTCTGATACAAATAGAACCTGAGTTCGGTAATTTTATAGAATTTACCGAAGAGAAACTTCACAATTTTGATGCTATTATTGCTACGGGGAGCGACAACACTTCCAGGTATTTTGAGTATTATTTTGGTAAATACCCGCATATTATCCGCAAGAACCGGAATGGCGTGGCAGTGCTGACAGGGGAGGAGTCAGACGAAGAACTAAGAAAACTTGGCGAGGATATATTCCTTTATTTTGGTATGGGTTGCCGGAGTATATCAAAAGTTTTTGTCCCTGTTAATTATACATTTAACAGGTTTTTTGAATCAATAGCCGATTATAAACAAATGATCGAGCATTATAAATATAAAAACAATTACGACTATTACAGATCGATTTACCTTATCAATAAGGTGGCTCATTTTAATAACGGCTTTTTGATGATTAAAGAAGATACTTTATATTCGTCCCCGCCATCAGTCCTTTATTATGAATTTTACAATAATATTAAAGATATCAGGGAACGGTTGGCAGAAGATAAAGAACAGATACAGTGTGTTGTGGGGGATTCGGGGTTAATACCCGAAGCTATTGCTTTTGGTAAAGCCCAAAAACCTGAATTATGGGATTATGCTGATGGGGTGGATACAATGGGATTTTTACTGAGATTATAATACAATTTTATACCTTTGAAAAATAATATTATCTATGAATAGAGAGCAAATAATATTTAAAATAAAAACCTCAATTAAAAAGGGTTTATGAACAAAAAATTAATGAAAAAAAACAAACTTTTATTTCTATCGGTTATTCTGAATATCATAATGCTTTTTATATTTTTTTGGTATGCAATAACACACAGGGAAGAAATTGTACAGAAAATTGTAAATATCAGAGATTCTGCGACAGTTATTATGTTCGGAGATTCGCATACAGCAAATGGTAAATGGTCTGTTTTATTATCAAGATTTGATGTTTTACGGGTAGGCTACGGAGGATTCACTTCCGATCAGTTGAAAAACATTTTAATAAAAAAGGTTCTTAATCATAAAGCAAAAATTTGTTTCATACAGTGTAGTGGGAATGATATCAGTAGTACATATTTTTCCCGGATCGATATTAAAAAAAATTTTGTGGAAATAATCGATTCCTTGAAATCCCATAACATAACCCCGGTTGTTCAATCTCTTTTTTATCGTTATAACAATCCGGAATATAACATGGTAGTAGATTCATTAAATAATCTTTTATATCACCTGGCAGCTATAAAAAATATTGATTATCTCGATATTAATAAAAATATTTCAGACAATAAAGAACTTCGAAAGGAACTAACAACAGATAATATCCATCTTAACAAGGAAGGATATAGGATTTGGAGCGATGAAGTAAAGAAATATTTATCAAATAAGGGAATTTGATATAATTATTTCCTCAACCTCAGCCTAATCATAATATTCTTAATTTTGTAGTTAGAAAATATTCAATTGAAACCCTCCTATATCCATAAGCTCATAGTACAGGGCGAGCATCAGCAATTGGATTTCAAGTTTGAAATTGCTGATTCGCAGAAAATCGCCAGGACTTTTTCTGCCTTCGCCAATACTGATGGCGGGAAGTTGCTGATAGGTGTTAAAGATAACGGAACAATTGCAGGCGTGAGATCGGTGGAAGAATATTACATGGCAGAGGCAGCCGCAAATATGTATTCGAAACCTGAAATTAAATTTAAAAGTAAAGAATGGGTTGTGGAAGGGAAAAAAGTATTGGAAATAACGATTCCTGCAAGTAACGAAAAACCTCATTACGCACAGAATGAAGATGGAAAATGGCTGGCTTATATCCGTGTGCATGACCAAAATATTCTTGCCAACAGGGTGCTTGTTAATACATGGAAAAGAAAGAAAAGCAAGGAAGGAACCTATATCAATTACACAGAAAAGGAAAAGCTGCTGCTCGAATACTTAGAAAATCATGATTCCATCACGCTTTCAAAATTCAGAAGAATAGCAGGCATTTCAGCATATAAAGCCGGAAATATTCTTACTAATTTCCTCACACTAAATATTATCGAAACAGAAATATCTGAAAAATGGACGGTTTATCGTTTGTCCGGCGAATTTAAGGAAGAAGAAATGTAAATAGTGTATATACATTTTTCCATCATTCCCTTATTCCATTTACATAATTTTTCATTTTAATTGTATCTTTGTCCAAAATTCAACTAAATAATTAACAGATGAAATTATTAAAAGGAAAAATTGCTGTAATAACCGGTGCATCGAGAGGTATCGGCAGAGCGATAGCATTGAAATTTGCTTCCGGAGGAGCTGATATTGCTTTTTCGGATCTGAAATATGATGAACAAGCCGAAAGCCTTGAAAAAGAGATTATCGAATTTGGTGTTAAGGGTAAAGGTTATGCATCCGACGCCAGCTCTTTTGAAGATAGTGAAAAACTTATAAACGAGGTTTTAAAAGACTTTGGAAAAATAGATATCCTGGTTAATAATGCAGGTATTACGCGTGATAATTTGCTTTTAAGAATGACCGAAGCCGACTGGGATATTATCATGAAAGTAAACCTTAAATCGGTATTTAATCTTACTAAAGCGATACAGCGCACTATGATAAAGCAACGTTCGGGATCGATCGTTAATATGAGCTCGGTTGTAGGCGTCAGCGGCAATGCAGGACAATCTAATTATTCAGCTTCTAAAGCAGGATTGATCGGTTTTACAAAATCCATTGCGCTGGAGTTAGGATCAAGAAATATTCGTTGCAACGCCATTGCTCCCGGATTCATTGAAACGGAAATGACCGCACAATTACCCGAAGATGTAAAAAAGGGATGGGCAGATACTATTCCGCTGAAACGTGCGGGCTTACCCGAAGATGTTGCAAATATTGCTTTATTCCTTGCTTCTGATCTTTCGTCTTATGTTACCGGTCAGGTTGTTAGTGTTTGTGGGGGGATGAATACGTGATTAGGTTTCATGTTTCATGTTTTAGAGTTTTTAGTTTGGTTTAATTACAACTATTTTTGTTTATAGAAAGCTCCATATAAATTGAATTTCAACTTAGTAACAGAATACCCGTTTTGGTTTATTATTTTCTGCCTTATTTTAGGGATAGGCTATGCTTTTATCCTTTATTACAAAGAAACAAGAAATGAATATCCCGCCTGGTTAAAATGGGTTATGGCTATTTTCAGAACATTGGTTATAACTATTATTGCTTTTCTGCTCCTGAACCCTTTGCTTAAAACCATTTCGCGTTATACCGAGAAACCCATAATTATTTTTGCCCAGGATAATTCCCGGTCAATTGTTACTGTAAAAGATTCAAATTATTATCAAGGTCAATATCTTCAGGGTTTAAATGATTTTTTAAATAAACTCGAATCGTCTTATTCAGTCAGGAAATATTTATTCGGAGATAAAGTAACTGATGAATTTTCTATTGACTTTAACGATAATCAAACAGATATTTCACTTTTCATGGATGAAATAACCGGCAGGTATTCACATCGGAATGTCGGCGCATTAGTTCTTTCTTCCGATGGTATTTTTAACAGAGGTATTAATCCCCTGTACTCATCGGCTAATTATAATTTTCCGGTTTATACCATTGCATTGGGAGATACCAATATTCAAAAGGATGTTATTCTTAATAAAGTCAATTATAACAGGATAGCTTACCGTGGAAATGAATTCCCGATAGAAGTTATTGTAAATGGAAATAAATGTAACGGTTTGACTAATAAACTCACAATTTCAAAGAACGGCAAGACATTGTATTCAAAAAACATTACTTTTCATTCAGGGAACCATTTCGAAACCATTCAATTGCATCTTGAAGCAAAAGAAACCGGGCTGCAACGCTACAGGGTGAGATTGTCTGCGTTGCCTGATGAGATTACTTTATCAAATAATGTTCAGGATATATTTATTGATGTGCTCGAAGGAAGGCAAAAAATCCTTATCCTTGCCAATTCGCCATATCCTGATAACTCAGCACTGAAGCAAGCCATTCAGAGCAACAGGAATTATGAAGTGGATGATTTTATTATTAGTGATTTCAACAGGCAAATCTCAGCATATAATCTTATAATCCTTCATGGCTTGCCTTCAGCGAAAAATAATATTAAGACTTTACTTGAGAAAATTCCGGAAGAGAATATACCGGTATTGTTTATCATTAGCTCTCAAACTAAGTTGTCTCTGTTCAATAATCAGAGAGCAGGGCTTTCAATTAGTGGAAACAAAATCATATATAATGAAGCACTGCCTTTGATAAATAATGAATTCACTTTGTTTTCCCTGTCAGAAAAAACACAAAGAGCGGTGCAGTTTTTTCCGCCATTGATAAGTCCGTATGGAGATTACAGGATTCAGCCTTCGGCAAGCAGTTTGTTTTATCAAAAAATCGGTTCCGTTGAAACAAACGAACCATTAGTTCTTTTCAATCAGACTTTAGATTCAAAAACAGGTATTATCATCGGAGAAGGAATATGGAAATGGCGAATGACCAATTTTGCCAAGGAAGGGAATTTTGAGGCTTTTAATGAAATTTGTAACAAAACTATTCAGTTTCTTTCTTTGAAAGTGGATAAAAGTTTTTTCAGGGTTTTTTGTAAAAATGATTTTAATGCGAACGAAGATATCGAATTTGATGCCGAAGTTTATAATGAAAGCTATGAGTTGATTAATGAGCCTGAAGTAACTTTAACGATTACTAATAGTGAAGGAAAGAAATTTCCTTATACATTTAATAAAACGTCGAATGCCTATTATCTGAATGCAGGCAGTTTGCCGGTGGATAATTATAAATACTCCGCAAGGGTTCAGCTTGGAAATAAAATACTGACAGATAACGGGGAATTTACGGTTTCTGCTTTAAATATTGAAAAGACCAACACAATTGCCGACCACAATCTTTTATATAACCTTGCACTGAAAAGGGGAGGGGAAATGGTGTATCCTGACCAATTAGATGATTTATTGGAAATTATTAAGACGCGTGAAGATATTAAAACCATTTCTTACACTCAAAAACGTTTCACCGAAATTTTAAATATTCCATTATTGCTGATACTTATTTTAGCATTGCTCTCCGCAGAATGGTTTATCAGGAAAAGAGCCGGAGGTTACTGAGGATTTACGATTTTAAATTTTGTCATTGTAAGTTAAACCTGACAGGTTTTTTACTCCATTAATCCCTGTGCTTCACAAAATATGCTACCTTTTCTAATGATGTGATCATGTCGTATTCTTCTAAGTAAACTTCATCAGGAACACTAAGAAGCTTAGGAGTATAATTTAAAATACCGTTGATGCCGGCTTTAACCAGTTTGTCAGCAATTTGAGGCGCTACTTCCGGAGGAGTAGTAATAATACCGATAGTAATTTCTTCTTTCTTTACAATTTCAGCCATCCTGTCGAAATGGTAACAATGTACACCGGCATAAGTTTTATTTGTTTTGTCCGGATTAACATCAAAGGAAGCTACAATTCTTAGCTTAGACCCTTTTTCGTGAAGGTAATGGATGAATGCCTTTCCCAGGTTCCCCATTCCGATAACAGCAATCCGCTGCCCTTCATCAGTATCAATGATCTTTCCAATAAGATTAATCATTTCTTTAATATCATACCCTTTCCTTAATGTGCCTGAATAACCGATCAGCATAATGTCGCGCCTTACCTGCACAGGTGTAATGTGTAACAAGTGGGCAAGCTCATGCGAGAAAATGTTTGTTTTGCCTTTTGTCAGTTGATTGTTAAGGCTTCTCCTGTACTGGCTTAATCTTTCTACTGTCTTATCCGGAAGATTTTTCATACAATGTGAATTCCGTTTGTTAATTAATTAACAGACAAAAGTAAAATTAAATGTATAAATAAAAAGCATTATTGTTAAATTTTTAACAGGGAATAAGATAAATAATATTTGGATAACCTGTCAGGTTGAAAACAGGCTTGTTGGAAAGAAAACCTGATTAGTTGAAAAGGTTAATTGCAAGAAATTAGGGAATATCCTGTTTTTACATATTTTCAACATTACCCAATTCAACCTATTTCACTTTTATAGAAATATTTCTGCGGGGTACTCAACTTCGGTAAGGAATAACCCTCTCGCCGGTACAGAGTAACCAGCATCTGAGCGGTTTTTGTTTTCGATGATCATTCTAAGATCACTTAACGAATTCTTTCCTCTGCCAACATCGAGCAATGTGCCGACAATTGCTCGTACCATATTCCTGAGAAAACGATCGGCAGTGATAGTAAACACAAGCAGGTGATCCTTTTGTTCCCAACGGGCATGTTTTAATTTGCAGATATTTGTCTTAACCTGCGTTTTGGTTTTCGAAAATGAAGTGAAATCCTGATATTTAAACAGAATGTCAGCGCCACGGTTCATCAAATCCACGTCTAAATCGCCATAAACATAATATGAATATTCCTTGTAAAAAGGGTCTTTCTTTCTCAGGATAAAATATTGATATGTTCTAAATATAGCATCAAAACGAGCATGCGCTTCAGGAGTTACGGGTAAAATACTATTAATGCTTATGTCTGATGGCAGATACCCGTTAAGTTTTCTGATAATCTCGTTTTTTTCAGTGGTAGTAAAACTTTTTGCAAGATCGAAATGAGCATAGAATTTTTTTGCATGAACACCTGTATCCGTCCTTCCACAGCCGACAACATTGATATCTGCTTTAAATATTGCAGATAAGGCATTATTGACCGCAGCTTGTACAGATAATGCATTTTCCTGGATTTGCCAGCCGTTGTAATTTTCGCCATTATAGGCAAGTCGAATAAAATACCTGTGTTCTGTTTCAGACATGTATATTAAAACTATTGATAAATACAAAAGTAGGAAAAACAAAAAAAAAGGCAGGTGATAATATCACCTGCCTTTTTTCTATTTACAAAATTTATATTTTATCAAAGTCGAATACTATTCTTCATCGCATACCACTGCATGACCAACAACATAGATATCACCTGATAAACCATCAACTATATACGTATCTGAAGATACACCATTTAAACCATCATGAATGTAAGGGTATTGACCCGGAGCAACTGTATATTTGTTCTTTTTCATAGGAAGAATATTGTTGCCAACATAGAGATGGGTTTCATCCATTACATACCCTGGATCCATTATATAAGTGATAGTAGCAGTACCAGTAAGCTCATCATAATCGACTGTTAAGGTGCCAACTAATGTACCATTAGTATGATCGCACTGACCTGCCGCAGCCCAGATTTCCATATCGTATGTTCCGGTATCGATCGGACCATTTGTCCAGCCCCAGCGGTTGAAATTCTGTGAGGGTGGACCATTTGGATTTAAGGTACCATCTTTTTTAATGCCGAGAAAGCAGTTTGCAATATCTCCTCCAAATGCAAATGCGGTTTCACAACCTCCTAGAGGCGGTGGTTCGCAATCCTGCTTGCAATAATCTATATAGTATCCATCACATTTTAACTCACTTTTACCCCAAATATATTTATTTTCATTTGTGGTTAAATTTTTAGAGTTGATGTATGCTACAACTACAAAACAATCATCAAGGGTATTTAAATCAATCTCAAATGTATGTGTCTGGGTTAAATCCATGGGAAAAAAATTATGCCTGTAAGGGGATACCCATTCCCAGGGCGTAAAATTGCCACTTCCATCAGGATGAATTGTGCCAGCTTCTGATGCTGGCCCAACAAATAATATCGCATTTTGAATCCACCAATCATCAGTTAATTCATAGCTCACGTACAATTTATTTGAATCGTTACCAATAGTGGCAATACCTGCAATGATTGTTTCCTCAAAATCAACAAGGTTGGCAGAGAGTGGTGTTCCACAATAAACGATTCCGGATTTTAAATTATCAGAACCAGTTACGACAGGATCTGCGCTTTTGGATTCATCAATTAATTCGCTTTTCTGGCAACTAATGAAAAAAAACGGTAGCGCAATTAATAATGCAATTAGTTTTGTTTTTGCTTTCATTTTAATAAGTTTAAGTTAGAAATGTGTTAATTGACATAATTATCTTAATATTCTTTATTTAAAAAGTTAATCTAACTAAATGATAAAAATTAAAAAGTTCGCAGTGTTGATTACTTCTCTTGTGCATATTTGTAGCGTAATAATGACAAAAATCATGCAACCTGTATAAATGCTTGTAAATGAGGTTTACTCATTAGTTTATACAAAATGTGTGATAAAAAAATATCCCAAATTGGGAATATGATCTCAATATTAGAAGTTCTGATGCTTGGCAATTATAAACTATTATGTATAAGGAATTTACTTTTCGTCATTTATATTAGAAGCTACGGAATATGAGTTTTATTCGGCAATCCTGTAATATTATGAAAAGTTTTCATTAGTTGCCAATTGCTACTGCCACTAAGTTTTTTACTTCTTCTGTTTCTTTTTTTGTTGCTTTTTCTCCGCTATCGGCGCTATTGTTGATATGACCCCTGTTTTTAAACTGTTCCACAAATAGTTGGGGAGTGCCTTATTTTTTATTCTTTCAAAATATATGATTCCGGTTCTGAACTTCGGATCATCTGGCAGATTTTTCTTTTTAATCAGTTTATTTGCAATAAAGGACCATGCTTTTGATTTTTTATTATAATGTTTTGGTTTAAATATTTCAACTTTTAAATTATCATAAAAAATTGTCATTTTTCCATTTGAAACATCATCGTTGGCAGTAAATTCAAATTCAGCACTATAAATTTCTCCCATATTTATTTGTACAAGAAGCAGGTTTTTTGTTATCTTATTAAATGCAAACCCGGAAATAGAATCAAGCTTGCCCTTAGCAGTAAAATAATCACGGGAACTGTTAAGATAAAACCTGAGGTTGGATTTCAGATTTCCTTCGCCCATTAACAAACTCGAAAGGTCAACCTGTAAAACAGGGTTCTTTTTAATCTGTTGAGAGTCATTTGTAACATTATAAACTGATATGTATAACGGATCGAAATCAACTTCACCGGGTTCATTAGTCAAATCATGCATTTCCTGGTAAACAAGTTTTCCATTCTTTATCAATACAGTATCAACTGAAATCGTATAGGGTATTTTTTTTATGATACTTGCAATTAACGGCTTATATTTAAATGGAGGATCAGGTAATCTTTTATCGCGGTAAATTTCTATATCAGGATTGATTATATCAATTGAGTTAATCCTGAAAATATCGTTAAACTCTAATTCTTTTAAGCTTAGTCCGTTTAATACAATTTTATCAGTTGATATCGAAAACCAATCATTTTCAAATTTAATGAGTTTATTATATTCTTCTTTACTGTATTTGGGTTCAAGCCTGAAATTATTGATAACAAGGCATGTGTCATCAACATTAAAGTTAACGTTAGAAGTATAGATATCGTAATACTCTAAGGCTTTTAATGAAAAATGTTTTGTATTTAAAGTAAAGTCGGAGAAGGAGACGGGTATCGGCTTTTTAAGGGTTTCCTTGTTCATTACTATGTCTTTAAAGGCAATTGATATGGAATCAACTTCAAACAAAGATTCGTCAGGATTTTTATTTGATAAAAATTTTAAGGTGGCATTTTTGATTTCTAAGTCCCTGATATCAGCCCCGTTAAACTTGTCTGAAAAAATATTATGCAGGATCAGGGTATTATTCTTTTTTTGTATTTCCACCCCGGGATTGATTAAATAGTTTATTTCAGCATTTTCAACTTTGATTTGGTTTATTATAATGTTTTTATTTAAAATGAACTCAAATATTTTAAGTCTCTTTATTTGAAATAAATCAATACGGGAGCTAACGAGAGTCTTTATTTCACCCTTATCAAGTTTCTCAATTGCAGACTCTCTCGGATTGACCTCTATTTTTTTAATTACTAAATTGCCTCTCAAAATCCCAATATCAATATCTTCAAAATCTATTTTATACAAGCTTTCAGGATTTTGATTTATCTGCGACATTACTTCAGTCCTGATAAGTTTTTCAACATACATGTTAAAACCTATAACTGCTATTAATAAAAATACCAGAACACCAATGGTGATATAAATAATTTTTCGGACTTTGGAGGTTTTTTTATTATTATTCATGTTAGAATGAACTTGAACTATTAATACCCGAAAGAAAACCTGACACCACCGCCAAAGAGAGTCGGGCTTCGCTTTGAGCCATCAATATTTTTGCTGTAATCAATACGTGTTGCAATAAAAGCATAGCTTGCTTTGGAAAAATTGTATCCTGCTTCAATAATAAAACATAATAAATCGTATTTCCCTGCTTCTTCTATATCATTGTAAGGTTTCATATAATTAAATCCGGTAGATATATGCCATTTTTCATTACCTGGAATAATGTATCTTGCATATAATTCTATTCCTTGTCCTGAGTAATATATTGTTGTAGTATCGTTTAAATCAAATTTTTCATGGTTTTTAAAATTTGAGTAAGTACAAGCTAAATATAATCTGTTTTTTTTATAACAAATACCTGCTACCGCAGCCTGGTCACCTTTTTTTGCTTCATCAGGTTCCGGATTATCAACCCCGTCAAGTACTTTATTAAAACCGGTGCCAATATAAAAACCTGATTTGCTTTGAAAATAAATGGTTGTGCCGTAAGTGTCGGCAAAAGCCTGGTCGTTACCAGTTAGAGTTCTCATTTGTGCCTGTAAACCTATATTGACAGGTCCATAAGTTCCGGTATATTTCATTGCATTATTCGGACGTCCGGTTCCTGAGACTCCTCCATCGGTATTTGCATTATATGTGCCGCTTGCTTCACCACCAAATGCTAAAAACATGTCGGTTATGCCACTTACCATATAATAGACTGACCACTGTTTCCCGAAAGTAAGATTACCATAAGGTGTTTGAAACCCTACATAACCCAAACGTGTAAATAATGCATTATTTGCTTGTGCATATTCTGCTCCCGGATCAGGGGAGAATTTAATCTTTTCGTCTCTGCTAACTAATTGTGCGCCCCATTCAGCTCTTGCTAATACATAATATTTTTTTTTCGGGTTTAATGGAATTTTTCCTTTTAATCCAAAACGGGATGAATTGTCGGCAACTCCTGTGTAACCATTTTCCGACATACCGGCATTAATCCTGTAACTCCCATAAAATCTTACTTTATCGCTTACATTATATATCCATTCAGGTAAAGAATCTTTTCTTGTTGAATTATCTTCACCCTCTGTTGTTTCTATATCATTTGCAAATAATAAATCAGGTAAAAAAAACAGGGTTAGAAAAAGAATTAAAATTATACTGTTTTTGTTTTTCATAATTATTGACTACTATTTTCACCGGCTTCTTCTTCTTTTGATAACCACCCGCCACCAAGTGCTTTATATAGCTTAACATAAGCATTTAATTGCAATTGATAAGTTTCGGAAGCAGACAACTTTGCCTCAAAAAGAGAGCGTTCCGAATCCAGAACTTCGAGATAACTGGTAACACCGCCGTTATATCTTTCTTGCGACAATGTATTTGCATTTTTTGCAGCATCTCTTTGGCGGACCCTGGCACCAACCTCGTCTTTATAGGTTGAAACTTCAATGAGCGCATCATCCACTTCCCTGAATGCCTGTAACACAGTTTGAACATACAGCAGGCTATCCTGTACCATGCGCTGCCTTTCAATTTCCACCCTTCTTTTGTTCTTGCCAAAATTGAAGACCGGGCCTAATAAACTTCCACCCATTGACCAAACCATGCCATCATCAGTGAAAAGGGTATTAAGCTCAGGGCTGGCTGCGCCAAGAAAACCTGTAAGGCTGATTGACGGCAGTCTCATAGCCTGGGCAACTCCAATACGTGCATTCTGAGCTGCAAGCATTTGTTCGGTTTGCAATACATCGGGCCTGCGGTCTAATATTTCAGAAGGAATTCCGGCAGGAATATCAGGAGGTAATACTTGTTCAATTAGTGGACTTTTTTTCATTATAGGGCTGGGATTTAATCCTAATAAAATACTGAGGGAATTCTCTGTTTGAGCAACAAGCCTTTCGTACAATGGTACAGAAGCAGCAGCTATGGCTTCCTGTATCTCTGCCTGGTTAAGGTCTATTTCAGCTACGGTTCCCTTATCGAAACGTTCACTGATTATCCTCAACGATTCTCTCCTTGAAGTCAATGTATTTCTTGAAATTTCTAATCGCGATTCATAATCTAACAGTAGAAAGTAAGCACTTGCCACTTCCGATATTAACCCGATCTGCACTGCTCTTTGTGCATATTGCGAGGCTAATAATTCAGCTCTGGCAGCTTCGGTTGACCTGCGGTATTTTCCCCAGAAATCAATTTCCCAGTTCAGGTTGGGAGCAATAAAAAAGCTGTTATATGCATCTCCTTTTTGATTTCCAGTTAAATTGGTTCTTGATGCATTAACATTATATCCGAAAGAAGGGTACATATCAGCTTTATTATACCCAAGTGCAGCCCTTGCTTCTTCAATGCGGGCGGCAGCTATCAAAATATTCTGGTTGTTTTTTAATGCAGAATTGATAAGCGTATTTAACTGCTCGTCCTGGAAAAGTTCCCACCATTTAAGGTTTAAAACGCTGTCTGTTTTAACTTCCTCATACCTGAATGAAGCAGGTGTGGTCATATTAGGGCGAGTGTAGTTTGGACCGAACTTGCAGCTTGACAGAGTTAGGAGGAAAACAAATAAGTATGTTATATTTTTCTTCATTTTATTTGTTTTTTTGTAATTTGTTAATTGAATCTTTCTGCATTGTTAGTTTCCTTTTCTTTTCATATCCTGCAATCTTTCCAATAAAAACAAACAACATGGGGTACATGAATACACCTAAAAATGTTGCTATTGCCATTCCACCTAACAGTGCCATTCCCATCACCTTACGTGACTCAGCACCGGCGCCTGTTGCAACAACAAGTGGAAATATCCCGAAAATAAATGAAAAAGCAGTCATAAGAATGGGTCTGAAACGTAACTTGGCAGCTTTAATAGCGGAATCGTAAAGCGACAGTCCCTTAGCAAACTCATCATTGGCATATTCAACAATTAAAATAGCATTCTTTGCTGCCATTGCTATAAGCATCACGAGAGAGATCTGAGCGAAAATATTATTTTCAAATGTCTCACTGAAAAAATGGGCAACAAAAAGGAAAAACATTGCTCCAAAAACTGCAAAAGGAGTACCGAGCAAAATGCTGAGTGGCAGCGACCAGCTTTCATATTGAGCAGCAAGGATAAGAAATACAAATATCAAAGCAAACAGAAATACTATGTTACCAGCGCCACCGGCTTCTTTCTCCTGATACGACATATTGCTCCATTCATAACCCATATCTTCCGGGAGCGACTCTTGTGCAACTTCTTCTATAGCATCCAGCGCCTGGCTGGAAGAATAACCTTTTGCAGGGCTTCCCGTTAGTTCAACAGCTCTGTATAAGTTATAACGGTTTGTATAGTCAGGTCCTGCAATATCCTCAACATTTACAAGGGCTGATAATGGCAAACTAACACCATCACTGTTCTTAACAAAAAACAGATTTAGTTGTTCCTGGTTTAATCTGTACCGGGGTTCAGCCTGAATAAAAGCTTTATAAAGGCGCCCGAAGCGGTTAAAATCGTTAATATAAGTCCCACCGAGAAAAGCTCCAATTGTAGAATAAAGGTCTTGCAAGGCAACACCTGCTATTAAAGTTTTGTCAATATTGATGTCGATATATTTCTGGGGAACATTAGCCTGGAATGGAGAAAAAATATTGCCGATTTCCGGCCTTTCCATCGCAGCTTTAGCAAAAATTGAAGCCTGTTGTGCGAGGTATTCCGGCGAATTTCCCCCTTTATCCTGAAGCATAAGTGAAAAACCTGACCCTGTACCAAGTCCGGGAATGGCAGGGGGTCCAAAAGCGAACACAACAGCGCCTTTTATACTCTGCAGTTCCATATTCACTTCCCTTATTATTTGCAAGGCAGTTTTATCCCGTTTACCCCAATCCTTAAGCGAAATGAACATAAACCCGCCATTAGTTGAAGTACTACCTGTTAACAAACTATACCCGGTAACATTTGTAACAAAATTTATTTCTTCGTGATTCATCAGGATATCTTCTATCTTGGAATTTATCACGTCTGTACGTTGAAGTGAAGCAGCATCAGGAAGCTGAATATTTACACAAAAGTAGCCCTGGTCTTCTTCAGGGATAAATCCACCCGGAACAAATTTTGAGATAATAATAATAGCTCCTGACAGGATTAAAATAAAGATCAGGCTTCTTGTAGTTTTTCGTGCAACGATTTTCGAGAATTTCATGTAGGAATCAGTGGAACGATCGAAAACTTTATTAAACCCTTTGAAAAATTTTCCCGGTATGCCTTTATAAGGTTTTGGTTTTCTCAATAATAGTGAGCATAATGCAGGGCTAAGTGTCAGGGCATTTACGGAAGAGAATACCACGGACACAGCAATAGTGATTGCAAATTGCTGGTAAAGCCTTCCGGTAATTCCACCCATAGCTGCAACAGGGATAAATACTCCTACTAAAACAAGTGTAGTGGCTATAACAGGAGCAGTAACCAATTTCATTGCCTCGATAGTTGCTTTTTTAGAATTCATTCCCCTGGCAATATTTACCTGAACAGCCTCGACTACCACTATGGCATCGTCAACTACGATACCAATGGCAAGAACCAGTCCGAGAAGGGATAACACATTTATGGTAAAGCCAAGCATAGGGAACAGAATAAAAGCGCCGATCAATGATACGGGAATGGCAGCTGTTGGGATAAGCGTTGCTCTCCAATCCTGTATGAAAATAAAAACAACGAAAAGAACAAGAGCAAGGGCGATTAATAAAGTAATAATTATTTCTTTAATTCCTGCTGAGATAGCGAGTGTAGTGTCAAGAGATATTTCATAATTGATTCCCGGAGGAAATTTTTTAGAAAGGCTCTCCATAATCGATTTGATTTGTTCACCGGTTTCTATGGCATTTGAGCCTGGCATTTGGTATAAAGCAATAAGAGCACAACTATTTTTATTCAGCCTGGTAAAAGCATCATATGATTCCACACCAAGTTCAACTCTTGCAACATCACTAACTTTTACTTGTGAACCATCAGGATTAGTCCTTACAATAATATTACCAAATTCTTCTTCTGTCTGTAGTCTGTCGGGAAGCCGCACAGTATATGTAAATTCAATTCCCGGTGGAGCGGGTTCTGCTCCAAATTTTCCACCCGGTACAATTATATTCTGTTCTTTCACTGCATTCATTATCTCGGGGACAGTAATGCCCATTTGGGCAAGCCGGTCGGGCTTTACCCATAAACGCATAGAATAATCACTTGAGCCAAGTATATTAACATTTCCAATCCCTTTTGTTCTGGACAGAACATCTTTAATGTTTATAGCGGCATAATTCGCTAAAAAATTCTGATCATAATCCTTGTTTGTTGATGTCAGTGTGACCAGCATTAATGGGAAAGAGTATTTTTTATTAGTAGTTAAACCATACTGTTTTACTTCTTCCGGTAATTTTGGTGTAGCCTGAGATACCCTGTTTTGTGTAAAGACGGTGTTCATATCAGGATCAGTTCCTATTTCAAAGGAAACATCCAGGGTCATTGAGCCATCATTAGAGTTGGTTGATTTCATATAAATCATATTGTCAACACCATTAACCTGCTGTTCGATAGGTGTGGCAATTGATTGTTCAACATTGATAGCATTGGCTCCTGTATAAGATGTGCTGACTGAAACCATAGGAGGTGAAATATTAGGGTATTGTTCCATTGGTAGGCCTAACATAGAAATTACCCCAACGATTACAATTACAATGGCTATCACCATCGCAACAATAGGCCTGTTTACAAAAAAATTACCTTTTTCTTCCATAGTCCGGTTCCTTATTTTTTTTGACCTTTTTCATTCAGTTCAATAACTTCAGGGCTGACAGTAATACCTTCCCTGACTTTCTGTATCCCCTCGTAAACTACCTTTTCGCCCTGGCTTATTCCTTTAGTGATCACCCAGAAACTATCAACAGTTGGTCCCGTTTCAATATCTCTCCTTTCAATTTTACTGCTGTCGTTAACCACGTACAGGCTATATTTACCCTGAAGCTCGCTTACGCATCTTTGCGGGACAAGGAACGCATTATCTTCTATATAAATTAGTCCTTTTATCTTTGCAAACTGGCCGGGACGTAATATTTTTTCAGGATTTGGAAAGGAAGCCTGAAGTAAAATACAACCTGTAGTCGGATCTATTTGCCTGTCAATAAAGTCCACCGCTCCCTTATATTTAAAAACCGAATTATCGGAAAGGATTAATTCCAGGTTACTTTCTTCATACTCAAGTTCCTGTTTAGCTCGTCTGTCACTTTTCAGAGAATCAATTCTTGCAGCATTCCTGGCATAAGCCAAATAATAGTTTTCTGTCAGGAAGAACTCCACCCTGATGGTATCAATGGTTGAAACAACATTCAGGATAACAGGATTAGGGTCTTTTCCCACAAACTCGCCAACCTTGGCTTTGGTTTTGCCAATGATGCCATTAATAGGCGATTTTACCTTTGTATAGCTTAACTCGATATTTGCCGCCCTGAGGACAGCCCTGGCAGCTTTAACCGCGGCTTCACAGGCACCTTCGTTTGCAAGCGCTGCATCAAGATCGCTTTGGCTTACGGCATTTATTTCGGCAAGGGGCTTGATCCTGCGCAGGTCGTTTTGCGCCTTCACCAAATTTGTTTTAGCTTCGACAAGTTCACTTTCTTTTTCAGCAACCTTGGCCTCATAAGTTTCAGGGTCAATAGAATAAAGGAGTTGGTCTTTGTACACAGGGCTGCCTTCAATAAAATAAATACCTTCTACCCATCCTTCCACTCTGGCACGAATAGGGATGTCGTAAAGCCCGTAAACCTGCCCGACAAATTCCTGGTAAATTGGTACATCTTTTTGAATTACTTCCACCACGGGAATTTTCGGTGGAGGCATTTGAACTGCCTTCTTGTCTTTACAGGAAAAAAGGATTAAGGATACCAGAAAAACAGGTATCAGGATTGTGGCAGCATACTGCCGTGTTTTTATTAGTGTCATAAGATATTGATTATTTAGGGAATGCAATATTAATGATTTTTTTCAAAATATCCATCTAATCTCCATAAAATACTTTTAGCGGCATTTCTACTGATAATAACCTCATTATTATCCCCACTTCCCTGGCTTACACTGGCAAATGCTGTTACCAGTCGGGAAGGTAACGACCAAGCTCACCGGTGGCAATGTAGCGCATCGAAATTGCAGTCCGGTGCAGCGCCTTGTTATGTGTTTTCATTTGTTTTCGATGAGACTTATTACCTTCAGCTTCTTGTTCAGCATAACAACTCCTTAATAAAGCTTCTCTTGGCAAAAGGTGTTTTAATTAAAATTTCTTTTTGTACACATGGCAGTAAGGTTGCATTTCTTTCTTGTCGTAGTAGTCCTGATGGTACTCTTCGGCTTTCCAGAAGGTACCGGCG
>JACKQG010001633.1_pt1 | contig 30576 bp, 31 predicted proteins | sample 8237621 | NCBI WGS metagenome assembly JACKQG01 (sample SAMN15677084, study PRJNA649215) | marine metagenome | biome: marine; feature: Black Sea; material: saline water; isolation source: suspended particulate matter (SPM) from the Black Sea western gyre | collected 2013-06-09/2013-06-10 | depth... | reverse complement strand
TTGTCGAGTTCCGGTGCGGCTGAATCCGTTGTTTCTGCGCTGGGTTCCATGTCACCGCCGATGAGATCGTCGAGCATGTTGTCGAGTTCCGGTGCGGCTGAATCCGTTGTTTCTGCGCTGGGTTCCATGTCACCGCCGATGAGATCGTCGAGCATGTTGTCGAGTTCCGGTGCGGCTGAATCCGTTGTTTCTGCGCTGGGTTCCATGTCACTGATGAGATCATCGAGCATGCTGTCGAGGTTATCATCCGCTTGATTTTCGGGCTCATTGTTCTCCTCTTTTTCAGGACTGTCTGGAAGGGAGGAGTCTGAGGACCCCACGGGGCTTGCCTCGGGCATTACTAAAAAACTCTGCTGGCATTTGGCGCACTTGACCTGGGCCCCCTCTTCGGTCAGGTTGGGCAGGTCAACATCATAGCTAGCTTGACAATCCGGGCAGGATATTTTCATAATACAATAAAAATCAAATACTTATATGGATATTATATTTTTTCTGCAATAAAAAGTAAATGTCTAATCTCCTGCCCAGTTTTTTCCTAATAGTCGGGAGGAAGCTACATTGACAAGGTGCTACAACTCTACTATAATCGACCTAGGGTTGAAGAAGCCCGAGTGTTAACATCCATCTACGTAAGGCTTTCTGGCCTTTTTTGTTCGCGTTATTTGTCCCCTGTTAAATTTGTTTACTTTAAAAGGAACTGAGCCGTTAAGGTATAATATGACTTCTTACAAAGCAAAACAGATTATAATTCCACTTGTTCTGGTTCTGGCCTTTACAGGGTTCTTTACGGGCAAAACCCCTCAATACGTTAGTGGTTTATCGCCATTCTTTTCTGCTGTAAGCCGAGTGGAGGAGGGTGTGTTTCATAGAGCAAAAGAAACACGCTTTCAAAATGAGCTGGCTTACGATAACCGCATGCGGGAAAAAATACGGCTGGTCATCTCTGACTATAACACAGGGCTGGATGAGACCAGTTCTGTGCTGATTCCTGAATGGATTTTGGCTGAAAGCAGGAAATACGGATACGATCCACTTTTTCTCACCGCTTTGATTATTACTGAGAGTTCCTTTTACAATTGGGCGAAGTCAAACCGGGGTGCTCATGGTTTGATGCAGTTGAAACTGACCACGGCAGTTGGGCTGGCTTCCGAAACCCGTTTGAAATGGAAGGGAACCCACACTCTGTATAACCCCAGAAAGAATATAGCTTTAGGGGCTTACTACCTGAACAAGATGGTGACCCGTTTTGGGGATCTGACCCTGGCCTTGGAGGCTTATAATCAGGGGCCGTCGCGGTTGAGCCGGTTTCTGCGGAAAGGTTATGTTCCTCACCATCGCTATTCCCGAAAAGTTATGAAAAACTACAGAAAAATCCGTTTCCAGCCTACTTAGGGCGACCACGAATTGAATATTTTGGCAGTGCCGCCTCGTTTGATTTCTATGGATGCATTTAAGGAATTTACATACCCAAAAGCCTTTTCCATGAGGGTGGCGGGTTTTGCAAAGCAGGGCCTCTTGATAATCTTGTTGCTCGTAGCATTCACAGGATGCAGCACTAAGGAAGTTGAGATGGCGTTCAAGGGTGACCTCCGCCCGGGGAAGGCCAATAAAATAATTGGCGAGTACTGTCAAAGCTGCCATATTCACAAGGATTTTGATCCTCCACTGCATGTTTCCAAAGTCAGAAACCTTTACAATCGCCCGGCTTTTAAAAAAGCCCGGGAATGCCGGTCCTGCCACTACATTGAAAAAAACTGGATGCATAATCAGCACGAACGCAAGACTCGAATGCCGGAAGATGCGAACCAGGGAAAATTCAAGAAATTCGAGAAAAAAGAGCTGAGCAGAAAGCGTAGAGGTTGATTGCACTCCTGAGAAGATTCAAAATTCCTTTTTTGTAAATCAGAATAATCCGATTAATATATAATCCGTTGGCAATGCGAGAAAGCATGTAGATAGCTCCAAACGCTTATTTCCCCGTGTCGAGGTGGGCCTGTAAGAATGAATGAGATATTGAAGTGAAGCTTTTTTTGAAATACGGAATGCTGCTGACTGGAATGCTTTGGATTATGGCATCTGAAGTTTTTGCGTTTTCCATTGGCGAACTCCAGGTTAGAAGCCAGTTTGGTGAAAAGTTTAAGGCTTCTTTTGAAATCAATTTGGATTTTGATGGGCCCATAGAAGTGGGTCTGGGCAGTGTGGATGACTACACCAAAATCGGGCTGGAAAGACAGGATATCATTGATGCACTGATCCTGGATCCTGCTCAACCAGAAAGTGGTTCAAAAGTCACCGTTCAAATCCGTTCCACCAAGCCTTTATTTTTTCCTTCGTTCAACCTTGTGATTCGGGCAACTCATAATGGAGGAACCTTGCTGGAAAATTTTTTGGTAACGGTGGATTTTCAGCAAAGCCTGGCCTTGAATGTCCGTGGCAAGAAAAGAAAACCCCCTCCGAAAGAACTCCCTAAATACGAGCCGGAGTCTGCTGTAAACCAGGAAAAGGCTCCACCACAGCATGAGCCGCAGCAGTTTGTAACGGATGAGCCAGTTGCCAAAAAAGAGCAGAGGGTGAATCCTGAAAGTCAAACCGCTGACCCTGCGGCATCTGGGGACAAGGCTCCTTCTGAAGAGTCTGAGAGCTTGCTCACGGAGTCCATTGCCCCGGTTCCTGTAAAGACCAAGGCGATGCACCGAAGGCGTCTTTCAGGTGTTATCTGGGCGAATCCAAGACCCCATTCGGACTTGGCAACTGGCGAGACAGAAAAAACGGGTGGCGTACAAGGTTTGTCTACCTCAAATGAGGTATATGTTTTGCAGGCAGGGGAGAGGCTATTTTCGGTTGCAAGAAAGCACAAGGTTGGCAATTACCACCCGGCCCAGATTGCAGCCGCTATCTGGTTACATAATATTGATAAATTCATATTTGGAAATATCCACGGTATTCGGGAAGGGGTTCAGTTGGACCTGAAAAACCTGGAAGAACATGTTTCCGGTGTTGACCTTCAGACCGCAAGAAATATTTTAAAAAATCAGGCTGTGGAATGGAAGCTGACAAAAAGTGCTAGCCCGGTTGAGGAGGAGGTCTCAACGATTTCTGAAATACCACTGCCTTCTGAAAAGTTGGAAGACCTTGATGATCTGTTCACACAGGTGAAGGGTTGGCAGGACACTTGGGAAAAGATGGACATGGAGGGCCATCTGGCTTATTACCAGACTTTGGAATCTGAAACCCCACTCCTGGTTAATAAAAAGCAGTTGCTGGCTCGATATCCTAAACCTCACCTTGAAACATTTTCTAAATTCATGGTGTTAAAAGAAGGCGTTCCGGTGGTGTTTTTTACACAGGCTTTTTCTGCTGAAAACGTGAAAAGCTGGGGACTGAAGGAACTTGATTGGGCTCGCTCCCCTTCAGGTTGGAAAATACGCGGGGAAAATTTTTACGAATGGTTCTCTCATTCCGGTAAGCAACCTTTGGAAGATGAGGCGGGTCAGGAGAGTCGCATCAATGCAGCAAAGCTTCTTTCTTTTGTGATTCATGTTTCCAGTCATCCCAATAAATCTTCGGCGCTTTCTTTGACCAACCGGTTGCGGGAAAATGGGTTTGACGCTTATTGGGCTCCGGTCAGGATGTCAGCAGACACCTTTATTTATCGAGTTTATGTGGGTCGATTCTCAGACTGGAACCAGGCTCATAGATTGGTTCGGATATTGAGGAAAAAACCTTTCGGCGGTCATGCAACGGCGATTCCTTATCCCCTTGCGTTGCAGGTCGGAGAAGCAAAGTCTCTACCTGATGCGAGGATGTTATTGGAATCTTTACGGAAATCCGGGTTATCGGGTTTGCTGCTGGTTTCTCACAGCGAACCGATAAAGACCCGTTTTCGTGTGCTGGTGGGGGCCTTCAAAAAAGCGGGTAATGCGACCTGGATGCTTCGACAGCTGAAACAGTCTGGCTTTGCAGCTAAGTTGATTTCCCCCTAGAAATATTTCAGAAAGTTTTTAGTCGGACTGAATGAAGAAACAAAAAAGCCGCTCACTTTTCAGTGAGCGGCTTTAATTTTGGGTGAAAAACTACAGGGAGTTTTTCAAAGTAGGAGCAGGTTTAAAGCCAACTGTCTTGCTGGCTTTAATTTTGATTTCCTCGCCCGTCTGAGGATTTCGACCTTTTCTCGCCTTTCGGTTTCTAACCGTAAAGGTTCCAAAACTGGGGTAAGCGAACCGTTTTTCTTTTTTGATCCCTTTAGAAATAGCTTCGAAGGTGGCATCGATCACATCTCCGGCCAATCTCTTGGTCAAGCCATCGTCTTTACAAGTTTTGATCACCGCATTGATTAATTCGTCTTTAGTCAAGATTCATCCCCTCCTCTCTAATCGTTATAAGCCTGGTGCATTATTATGAAACCGGTACCAAATGTCAAACAAAAAAAAACGCCTGGTATCCATTTTAGCCCTTTGTTGAGGGGCGAATTCGACCCCTCTACCTTGAGTATGATAAAATAAACCCGGAGCTATTAAGAGATTTGGGTCCCTATTTTATTCTGTCCAGAAGCCGCAAATCTGGTATTTTGAAAAGTATGTTGCAAAAGTATGTTCTGCTTTTTATGTTTTTATGGAGATATCACACATCACTTTAGAGGTTGGATATGGCAGTACTGAAAGTCGCTAAATTGGGCAACCCTGTTTTGAGGCAGATAGCCAAACAAGTGGATTTAAAAGAGTTGGCCGATTTGCAAGGCGAACTGCAGAACTTTATAGATGATATGATCGACACCATGCGTGAGGAGGATGGAGTTGGTTTGGCCGCTCCGCAGGTCAATCGTTCTCTACAAGTAGTGGTGCTGGAGTATGAAAATAATGAGAGATACCCGGGGGAGTCCTCCATTCCCGTGACAGTCCTGGTCAATCCCGTATTGTCGGATTACAGTGAGGAAAAAGCCCTGGGGTGGGAAAGCTGCTTGAGTCTCGTTGATTTCAGGGGGTTGGTTCCAAGGTCTACATCGGTGACGCTCAAAGCTTATGATAGGAAAGGCGACAAGATAGAGAAGCATGCGACCGGTTTCGAGGCGGTGGTTTTGCAACATGAAATCGACCATCTGAACGGTAAAGTGTTTCTCGATCGTATGGAAGACCTCACGCAATTGGCTTATCAGGAAGAGTTCGAAGAATTCTGGTTGAAAAAAGATCCTGTTTTGTAAAAGGAGAAATAAAATTGGACAGCTCTTTGGAAGAAGAGATTTTGCATCTATATCAGGAGCCCGGGATTGGTGCTTCCTACAGCAATACCTATGGAGAGGAAAATATCCAGAGTCTGGTCGGGAAGTATCGTAGCCTCAAAGATGAGAGTATGCAGGAAATGTTGGAAATGGTAGTCCGTTTTTCTCAGTCCAGTGATTTGGCGACCTGTTTCGTTTCGGTGGGGGTTCTGCACGCTTTGGGGAAAAATGAAGATGTTCAGGAAGCATACCGATGGGCTGAAACACAGGAGGGCTCGGCCCGGATCATCAGCCATTTCGATATTGGCAAGTCGGTGGCTGATTATTTCACCTCGGCCTGAGGTTTTCTATCTCCTGCAATAGGGGTTGGGTTGAATCCGCTTGGGTCAACAGGGCATACCGAGTCAATGCACTCCCCATGTTTTAGTTTGTTCTGGGAAAAGAGAAGGAATACGGACCATAAAATTCCCGGTACAGCGACCAGCCCCGCCATCCACAAGGCAATCTGGTTGACATCCAGACTCCATCCGTCTATGGCATAGCCCACACCCCAATTGCTAAAGCCCATAACCAAAGTCAATAGTGCGAGTTCAAAGCTGAAAACCCGACCCAGATAACTGTCGGGAACAGAGAGGTGGATCAAGGCTGAACTGAAAACCCAGATGATGGAGCCAAACAGGGTAGCAAGCCCCACACCAAGGGAAAGAGTCCAGAGGTTGTGGGAGTGGGCAATGAATAAATATGAAAAAGCTTTCAGAAAAAATGCCCCGGCAATGGCCCATTGTAAAACCGAGGCACTTTCCCCGAAGATTCGCTTGACCAGAACCGGGCCCAGGGCGGCTCCCAACCCACGTGCAGAATAGAGGATGCCAATTCCCAACGAAAGGGAACCTGACAGCACCTGGCTGGCCATCAGGGGTACCAGAGTCATGATGCCTCCTGCCACAGCCAGCCCAGCCTTTAATAATGATAATACCAGCACCATTGGTTCAGCCCATAGATAGCGCAGAGAATCGACAAACTCCTGATATCCAGTTTGTTTGGGCGAATCTTTTTTTATTGATTTCCCCTGACTGGGGATTCTTGAAATGAACCAGGCCGAAAGCAGAAATGTGCTGGCGTCCAGTATAAAAGCCGTTCTAATTCCGAACAAATGGACGACTACGCCGCCCAAAGCAGCACCAAAGGCCAGCATGACCGACCAGGTTGAACCACTCAATGCGTTGGCAGTGACCAGATCTTTTTTCGGAACGAGTGAAGGAATGATGGCGCTCCGGGCCGGCTCAAAAAAACCTGATAATGAAATTTCGACAATGACCAAAGCATAAACCAGCCATAAAGCATCCTGGTCTTCCACCAGAAGAAACCCCAGCACGACCCCACACCGTAACAGATCGCTGATGATCATCACCGTTTTCCGGCTGACCCGGTCAACAACCACTCCGGCTATGGGGCTGACCAGAACAATAGGTAGAAGTTTCGCCATCATCGCTCCGGCCATAGCCATTCCTGAATCGCTGAGCTTAAGGATCAATGCATAAATGGCGATGCTGTTGAGCCAGTCTCCCAGTTCAGAAACTACCTGACCGTACCACAGGTTGCGGAACGCTGGGTTCTGGCGTAACAGACGAAAATATCCGATCGTATTTTTGCTTTGCATGCAAGTTTCCGGAAAAAGCCGAAGGTGGGTGATGCGGAGCCCATACTAAAGACCCCCGCATGAATCTGCAACTGGAATTCGTTTTCGGGGTCTGGTATCTTTAAAGCTATTAAAAAAAAAGGTTTCAGTATAAAGGTGCCCCATGGAAGAAGAACCGATATTGGAGGAAATTGATGATGATACGGAGAGATGGATCCAGAGAATTTCTCTGTGGGTCTCTCTGCTTCTGACCACTGCTCTGGTGGTCTGGTATTATCAGGCGAATCCCCGGGACTCACCCGAGGTGATCAAGATGCGAGTGTTCTTTAAGGAAAAAAACAGGGAAGTGGGTAAGTTCATTAGTGTGGACAAAAATGAGCAAATCGCATTTGCTTTTAAAAACAAACATCCTTTCTACAAGCATTATGTAATGTCTTCAACTGTAGAGCAGGAAAGAATTCGCTCGCTCATTCATATATCTACGGATTACACACCCAATCAGTATTGGTTCAATCTCTTTTTCATGTGGGTGATGTGTTTCACCACTTTTTGGTTTCTCGGCTTGATGGCTGAGGCTTGCATCGTGATCATGCGGCGCAACTCAGAAGCACGGATAAAAACCTACAAAAAAGAAAAAGAGCAATCCCTAACAACAATTACAACCACAATCGAAAATAAATCGGGCGGAAAATAAATTATTGGCAATTCGTATGCCCTCGAAGATGTAAAATAAAGGACGTACCAAACTTCAAAATATCGAATTAATAGAGAACCAAAACTATGGACGCCAGTCAGATTAGGTTTATGATATTTATTTCGATATTTTTATTGATGCTGGGGCTGGAATCGGTCATTCAACGTCACCCTACTGTAGATTCTAAAAAACGTCGTCTTAAAATCAATTTGGCTCTAACAGGTATTGATATTCTGGTGGTGCGGATTTTTTTTGGAGCGGCGGCGTTGGGTGCTTCCCAGTTTGCCGAGGAAAAGAGCTGGGGTTTGTTCAATTATCTGGAATTACCGGAGGGGCTGGAGGCCTTGCTTTGCATAATCATCCTGGACTTGATGATTTATATCCAGCATGTTGTGTTACATATGATCCCTTTCTTCTGGCGCTTCCATGTTGTCCATCATTCCGACCTTGATCTGGATGTCTCATCTGGGTTACGTTTCCATCCAATAGAGATATTGGCATCCATGTTTTATAAAATAGGCTTGGTCTTTGCTCTCGGTCCTTCGCCGCTGGCGGTTTTGATCTTCGAGGCGATTCTGAATGGAATGGCCCAGTTTTCTCACTCAAATATCACTTTGCCTCAGAGCCTTGATCGACTGTTGCGATATGTGATCGTAACGCCGGACATGCACCGTATTCACCATTCGGTGGAGAAAAGCGAAACCAATTCCAATTTTGGCTTTAACCTGTCTATCTGGGACCGGGTTTTGGGGACATATGTTCATGATGCACTGAAACCGCAACCTAGAATTATAATTGGAGTGAACGCGTTCCGCACCAGTGAGGAAGTGTCTTTGAAAAATTTATTGATGATGCCGTTCCGAAAGATTCCCGAAAGCTACTCACTTTCCCCCGAAAAAAAATAAGGAGAGGTTATGGCTGTCAGATTGACAAAAATTATTGCGACGCTAGGACCTGCCAGTGGCAGTAAAACGGTTATCCGGAGTCTGGTAGCAAAGGGCGTTAATATCTTCCGGCTTAACCTTTCGCATGGAGACCACGAAACCGTCCGGCAATGGATTCACTGGATCCGCGAAGTAGAAAAGGAACGCCACACTTTTGTCGGAATTCTTCTGGATCTTCAGGGGCCAAAAATCCGTGTGGGAAAATTCGATAAGGGTTCTGTTCATTTAAAGCGCGGGCAAAGAGTGGTTTTCACAACAGCCAAAACGATGGGAAACCCCTCTCTGGTGCATGTCCAGTATTCGAGCTTTCATCAAGAAGTGGGTGTTGGAAACCGGATTTATCTTGATGATGGAAAACTAAGTGGTGTGGTGAAAGGTGTTTCCGGTCAGCGCGTGGAGGTTGAAATGCTGGTCGGGGGAACCTTATCGGATCATAAAGGTTTAAACCTGCCCGATGCACGCCTCAGTGCAGACCCGATAACAGCAAAGGATAAGGCCGATCTTAAATTCGGCCTTCAGGAAGGTGTGGATATGGTGGCGTTGTCTTTCACGGGTTCGGCGAAAGATGTGCAACGGCTACGCGCCATGATCAAGAAACAAGGTGGAAAAGGGGTAGAGGTCATCGCTAAAATTGAACGCAAGCAGGCGGTGAAAAATCTCGAAGAAATTGCTGAGGCCGCTGACGGCATCATGGTTGCGCGGGGAGATTTAGGGATTGAGATCCCCCTTACTGAAGTCCCGGTGGTCCAGCAGAAAATTTTGCGGCAAGGTGCCAAACACTCCAAGCCGGTTATTGTTGCCACGCAGATGCTGGAGTCAATGATTGAAAATCCACGCCCAACTCGTGCGGAAGTTTCAGATGTGGCCGGTGCGGTTATGGATTGTGCCGATGCGATCATGCTTTCGGGGGAAACTGCGGTTGGCAAACATGCAATTGCTGCGGTGGGGGTGATGGTCGAGACGGCGTTGACTACAGAAGCCTATTTAGCAGGTACGCGAGCCATCGAACCCTGGAGCCGGTTTTTCCAGGGAGACCCAAGCATCAATGAAGGCATCACTTACTCTGCTAATCGGATGGTGGAATTGTTACACGCCAAAGCTATGGTGGTGTTCACTGTCAGCGGGGGAACGGCTAAAATGGTGGCTTGTCCAAAGCCTATGGTTCCCATATTTGCGTTCACCTCGAGCTTGCAGAGGGCGCGTCTCCTGAATCTGGTGCGAGGGGCTGTCCCATTTATGGTCGAGGAAGACCGGCATTTGTTGCTCCATATGGACCAAATGATAGTTATGCTGAAAAATAAAAAATTGCTGAAAAAAGGAGATCGGGTGGTGATCACCACGGGAATTCCTGTCGGAATTCCAAACTGGACTAATGTGATCCGGGTGGAAGTGGTCGGATGAATGGGGCTGGTGGCAAAAGCTAATTTTAACCTTTAATTTTCTCCTGATAAGGTTTCGTATGTCTCCACGATATTATTTATTCACTGCTATTCTGGTCGCGTTTCTTACGCTGACGATCAGTTGGTGGAAGCAAAAACAGACCGGGCGCGAAATTTTTTGGGTTATGGTCAAAGTTGTTGCCGCTTTGGCTGTAATTGTTGGGGGAGTTCTGGGCGTGGCCCAAGTCCTCGCTTTTTTTGGCGTTGCCCAATCCGGATTTTTTCTATGAGCACTCAACCTTCAGACTTTTCAGGATTCATGTTCTTTATCCTGGGCCTGTCTTTTTTTACCATCTCTTATTTTATGGGCATGATGGTTCATTCTGCCCTGATGTATGAAGACAAAAAAAATATTGGTAAAGACAGCCGCATTGGATGGGTTTTGAGCATGGTAGCCGGAACCGGCATAACGGGATGGATGTTTTATTATGGGTACTACATGAATTTTTTAAGATAAAGACTTTTACTTAAAGAGACAGGAGATCAACCAGTTTCTGGCAGTCGTTTTTATATCCCATAAACTCTTCTTTATCCTCATCACTCAAATCTTCCGTCAGGTTATCTTCAACCAGCTCAATCGCATCAATCAATCCACTGGCAACAATATCCAGTTCGGTTTCGGTCAGCGCATAAATTGACCCGCTTTGTTTGAGCTTGTCAAATACCCGGGAATAACTAGCTTTATAGTTCACGAGCCCGTTCTTTTTTTCAGGAGATAATTCCTGCTTGAGTTCGGTATTCATGTCCGAGATCGAATCGTTCAGGGCCATTTTTATGGTTTCAATATCTTTGTCTGTGATAGATGCGAGTGATTTCATGCTTTCCTGTATTCAAAATTAAGGTTGCTGATCGGATCGATCTTTTATTCGGATTTTGACTAAACTTGAAGTTCCTCATGTTTTACCATAAGTTTGTCCTGGGCCGTATGAAAAACTAAAGGGCGAGGCTGATTTATGGGTTCACCGGCCTCAAAAAAAACAGGAACCGGCTCATGTGGGGGGTGAACCCCACACAAGCCGGCAAGTGTTTTTCTCTATTTAAAGACTTAAGGCCCTACCTTGATCTCGATTTTTTTCGGTTTTGTCTGTTCCTTTTTCGGCAGGGTGACCCTCAGGATTCCCTGATCCATTCTGGCTACGACATTTTCCGAATCAATCTGATCGCTGAGTCTAAAGTTCCTTGAAAAACTTTGTTTGCTGAATTCACGGATGCGATAATTTCTTTCATCGCTTTGTGAGCTTTCCTCCCGGTGACCCTTCAGGGTCAAAACACCGTCATGAAATTCAATCGAAACGTCTTTCTGCGTCATGCCGGGGGTTTCTGCTTCCAGATAAAACGCTTCGTCTTTTTCAATCACGTTGACCTTGGGCAAAACTGTCGGTTGCTCCCCGTGTGCATGGGGAAAACCAAAAAACCGGTCGGTGTCGAAAAACCTGTCTAAAGCCTGCTCTGGGTTAAAAGTTACGAGGTTCATGATGTACTCCTTCTATGAGAGGTTGATGATGTGGTTGTCATCTCTCTCGGCCGAGAGGATATTCCTTATCCTGCACTATAGATAAAATGGGGGCTGGCAGTTGTCAAGCTGGTTAGGAAAAACAGGAATGATAAATGCCTGTCTATGAAGAATTAAATGTTCCATGGGCCTTGCACCAAATGCGCTCAGGCCTTTGCTTTGATGTATAATTATTGGTATGGGGCGGCTACCAGATAATCCAAATAAAAAGGGACTCATGTATGCATAACAAGAAAATTAGAAATTTTATGAGTAGCCCCGTAATAAGCATAAATAAGGAGGCCAATATAAATGATGCTGGAAGTTTGATGGATAAGAATAAAGTTGGGTCGCTTCTAGTTAAAGAAGGAGAGAATTATGTTGGTATTATTACCAAGACTGACCTGATACAGAAGGTGATTTCAAAAAATCTTGATCATGAAACAACACAAACCCATGCAATCATGACTGCTACTATTTTGACCCTGGATCATGAGACAACTATAAAAGAAGCTGTGGAACTGATGGGTGAAAATAAAACCCGGCATTTGGGGGTCACAGAAAACAATAAAATTGTAGGGGTGTTAAGCATTAAGGATATATCGGAGCAATTTGCCAATCAGTACCTCAGAGTATTTTACTGAAAATACCTAAGTTGCTATTGAAGGTATAACTCGAATTTGATGGGGGAAAAGATTTATGGATGAGGTCAAGGTTTATATGAGTGACCCCTCGGTCACAATAGGCGGCGAAAGTTCAGTGTTGGATACTGTGAAATTAATGAGAGAAAACAAAGTGGGAGCAGTTCTTGTTACGGAAAAGGGAGAGATAACCGGAATTTTCACTGAAACCGATTTATTAAGAAAGGTCTCGGCTGATGAGAAACCCATGGGCAGCACTAAAATATCGTCTGTAATGTCCAAGCCTTTGGTTTCTATTGATGCCGAAGAAAAAATGTTGAAAGCGTTTCATGAAATGCAACAGCGTAACATCCGCCATCTGACCATTACCGAGGGAGAAACAGTAGTTGGCATCCTGTCTATTAAGGATATAGCTAATTACTATATAGGTAAATTCGCCAATAAAAAAGAGGCCTTGGTAAAAGAAGATTCATCAAAAGCTGAAGCAGATATTCAAGAAGATAAATAGGGATAAGCGAACTGAATTCAACCTGCAAATTTAAATGACAAAGAAAAAGATATGAAAATGCCTACGGGCGTGGAGAACAGAGCAAGGCTGGGATGTTTTGTAAGGTGGAGTTGGATGGACAGAAAGGATGCCTATGACTGAGGAACGGGAAGAAAGGCGATCAACCGCACAGGATGAGATCAGGTTTTACATGACTGAAGAACTAATTAGCGTTGACAGTAGGGCCTCTGCCACAGAAGCCGCCCAAACTATGTACGATTACGTGCAGGGTTCAGTATTAATTGAAAAGGATGGCGAGTACATCGGTATCTTGACTGAAGGCGATATATCACTGAGAGTCATTTCGGAAATAAAAAAACCAATTGAAGTTCAAGTCAAGTCCATAATGTCTCAACCCATTGTTTCCATAGAAATGAATAAGCTTATGGCAGAGGCATTTTTGATCATGGGAAAACATGGGATCCGACATATCGCAGTCAAAAAAAATGAGCAAATCATTGGCATGCTCTCCATTAGGGATTTTTCTAAGTATTACGTTAGGAAATTTAGTAAGCGAAAAAAATAAGCCTCGACCCAATCCGAGAGCCAAAAAAGGGCCGCTCACCAGTTGCACGTTGTCAAATGAATCTGGTCAGAGAGTCAATCCGGTTTGTCACTTTGGTAACGCCTAATTTAAACAACTTAACTTATGAGTTTTCTCTTCACCAAAGGCAACCCCTACCCCACTTTAGGCGGCTTTTACCAAGCCTTGTCAACACCATCCGAAAGATAATTGAATGATTCTCTGAAAGAGTGACGATCTCACTGTATGAAAATATTTGAATATTTTATGGTCAGCTTTTTTCTTCGTCCTCGTTAATAATATTTTTGCGTTGGTTGCAAATATCAAAGTCTCCATACTTTTCCCCGGCAATCTCCCTCAAGCCTCGATTTTTGGAGAAACGCTACCCAAAACCAAAAAGGACCTACAGCCGAAACCGTAAGTCCTTATATTTATTGATGGAGCTGAGGGGGATCGAACCCCTGACCTCTTGAATGCCATTCAAGCACGCTCTAATTGTTTAAATATTTGAGTATTAATTGCAGTAGTGACTAAAAGCGTTTACAGGTTTAGACTCCTAGAAGTGAAGGAGTCAACGCAAAACCCGTTCGAAATCACAAAACTTCTTTGTCCTGCAAAAATTCTGTCACCACTTCCGAAACTCCCCGTCTATTTCCATTCACTTCATAGTTCAGAACCCTCATGGTTGTGTTGTCTATGAGGGACCCTAGAGGAGCCAATGCCTCTCTCAGATCAGGGTAGGCATTCAGAACTTCTTCCCGAACTACCGGCGCCGCATAATAAGGAGGGAAAAATTTCTTATCGTCCGTTAGGGAAATCAGGTTGTATGCTGGAATCCGTCCATCGGTCAAATAACCGTCGATCACATCAACCGCTCCCTTGGCCAAAGCCTGATAAATTAGACCCGGGTCCAGATCATGAACTTCTCCAAACTTAAACCCATAAACCTTCTGAAATCCGGGGTATCCGTCAGGCCGTTCCTGAAATTCTCCAGAAAACCCCGCTACCAGTTTTGAAGACATTGGAATCAAATCAGAAATGATTTTCCATTGATTTTGCACGGCGTCCTGCTTTCGTACGGTGAGGGTATAGGTATTATTGAAGCCGAAGGGTTCCAACCAGACCAGATTGAATCGGTTTAGATATTCCTCTGACACACGATGATATACTTCATCGGGATTGTTCATTGCAGGAAGTTTCAGAATGGCCATCAAGCCTGTTCCGGTGTATTCCGCGTACAGATCAATCTCCCCCCGTTTTAAAGCCTGATGGCAAATAATTGTTCCACCCAGATTGAACTTGCGATCCACGGAAAGGTGAGTTCGTTTTTCAATCATCTGGGCCATCATTTCGGCGAGGATAAGCTGTTCGGTAAAATTTTTTGATGCAATGCGGACGACATTAATACCTTTCGTTTCATTCCTTTCAGAAGATCCTGCTGTTTGCGAGGACCAAGGGGGGGAACTTATAAAAACGGGGATCAAAAGGAAAAGAGGAATCAGGACTATGGAGAGTTTCAAGGCAAAATGAAACCGGTGGGACCAATGTCTGTTTCGTTTAGGATCACAAACCTTTTCTATGAAACCCAGCACTAAATCCACCAGCAAGGCCAGTAGTGCCGCAGGAATCGCGCCAAGAAAAATTAACCGCGTGTTGGAAAGAGCCAGGCCGCGATTAATAAATTCGCCTAAACCTCCTGCCCCGATAAATGCTGCGAGAGTTGCGATACCTACTCCCGCTACCGAGGCAGTCCGAATGCCCGCCATAATTACTGGAATTCCCAGAGGGATCCTGATCAGTCGCATTCTTTGCCATTCTGTCATGCCTATTCCCCGGGCCGCTTCGATGATCTCCGGAGCAATTCCCTGAAGTGCGGCCAGAGTGTTCCGAACTATAGGGAGTAGAGCATAGAGAATGAGCGCAACGATTGCCGGTATTACTCCTATTTTCTGGAAAAGGGCCAAAAGGATGACCAGCATTGCCAGACTGGGAATCGTTTGTAAAATACTGACTATTCCCAAAAGCGGACCGCGCAACCCAGGCCGATAGAAAGCCAAAATACCCAGAGGAATGCCGACAAGCACCGCAGTCATAGTAGATATTCCTGCAAGAAAAATGTGCTCCCCGATGCGCTGCCAAATCTCTGGCAGGCGTTCGATAATGTAATCTGTCAAGGATGTGATATTCATTACGAAATGTTTTTGAACCCTTTCCAGAACTTGACAGATTTCGCAAATAGTTCCCGAACGAAATCGGTGGCAGGGTTTTCCATGATTTCTTCACTGGTCCCGATTTGTTCCAGTCGCCCTTCGTGGAGGATGGCGATACGGTCGCCTAAAGTGACGGCTTCAATAATATCGTGAGTGACAAAAATAATCGTTTTATTCAAACGTTGTTTCAAGTCCAGAAATTCCTGCTGGATAGAATCCCTTGTGATTGCATCAAGCGCTCCAAAAGGTTCGTCCATCAGGAGATAAGCCGGATCAGCCGCTAAAGCACGGGCAACGGCTACGCGCTGTTGCTGGCCACCTGATAGTTCATCGGGGAATCGATCGGCGTGGATTTCGGGAGACAGCTGAACTAGCTCAAGCAGTTCACGGTACCGGTTGTTTATCCGGTCCTCGGGCCAACCTAAAAGACGCGGCACCATGGAAATATTCTCTCGAATAGAAAAATGCGGAAACAGGCCGATGCCCTGGAAAACATATCCCAGGGAACGCCGAAGTTCTATCGGATCCTGTTGCTGAATATCCTTTCCATCCAAATAGATCCTTCCTTCTGTCGGATCAATCAAACGATTGATCATTTTAAGTATTGTTGATTTCCCGCAACCAGAAGACCCCAGGAGAATCAGGATTTCTCCTTCCAGTACTTCGAAGGACAGGTTATTTATGACTCTGGAAACGCCATCATAAGATTTACTGACTTGGTCAAGGGTAATCATAGACACGTATCAAATCCACAGCGTGCTTAAAATTGAATACATCAAGATTTAAATATCCCAAAGCCACAGAACCTTGGTGCTGATAGTTAGAAACATCAGATTGCAATACCTTGTGATTCCATAAACTTCGGCGGTATATCTGCCTTTTTTCTGGCTGCAACTGCAAAATAATGAAGAGGCTGGCCATCAACTGACAATCTATGTCTGTACCGTTCGATGTGGTAGATATCAAGGTATTTTGAAAAAATTAATTCTCGTATCAATGTGGAAAAACCAGTTTCATCGCTTTTATCAAGGAATGTATCTTTTATATTGAACGCTACCCATCCCTCGTTCGTAATAATATTGAATGCATTCACGAATGCTTTCGTTGGAATATCGCCAAAACCAAGCGCCGCAACAGTTACCATGCAATCACATTGCCAAGACTCTATTTCTTCTTTCTTCCCCTTACTTAGTTTGCAAAAATCCTCAATATAATAAGCATCATAAATTCCCGGCCTATCGCGAATAAGCGCTTCGTAAGCTTCTGGAATAATGTCTACGCCTATTAATCGTGATATGCCATGTTTTTTTAATTCCTCCCCCATCATGCCATTGCCAGCGCCCAAATCTAACACTCGCAGTTCAGTAAAGTTATCTTGAGACTGTTTTATAGACGATTCGAGAATAGAGGTCACTTTGTTTGGAGATATGCATTTCAGGCGATCATAGAATATTTGTTCATACAAGCCTGGTATCTGATAAATTTCGTCGTATTCATGAAATTTTATTTTCCTCTTTTTACTTGTGCCATGAAGGTAGAAATAGCTTTCATCTTGATTGCTACCGGATAATTCGTTTTTTGGAAACTGCACCCTATGTCTCTTGTTCATAAATTCCTCAGTATAAGTTTGGATATTTTTTTACATACGCCTACAGGCGTCTCCCGCTCTTTGACGTGGAATTACTAAGAATCCCCGGTTCCCGATAGAAAATTGCTCCTTGACCTTCCCCAATACTTGCACCCCTTTTCTCTGACGGGAAATACTGATCCATAAACAGGACATTTCCATTTCCCATATGCACTCATCCCCCACGATACAACACCCATACAATTTCAAAACAAAAGGGCCTGGTCAAATCGACTCAGCTCTTTCAAATCAAAGTGGGGCTGGGGAGGATTGTATCGGGTGCTATCTCAACTTAGGCTGGCAAAGAAGTTTTATCAGCCAACGGCAAATCAATATAAAAAAAGCTGCCTTCACCTTCCTTACTTTCAAATCCAATACTTCCATTCATCAATTCAATCAGTTTTTTGGAAATAGTCAAACCAATACCCGTCCCCTCAATCGCCTCAACATTTATGCCAAAACGCTCAAATGGCTTGAAAATTTTATCCTTCTTGTCATCAGTAATCCCATAATTCGTGTCCCTCACTCCTACTCGTATCACGCCATTCTCTTGTTTTTCATAAGAAACAACCACCGAACCATTGGGTTTATTGTATTTAATAGCATTTGAGACCAGGTTCATAATAATCTGTTTAAAGCGAAGAGAATCCACCTCTGCAAAGCAACTACCACCAGAGACCTTATTATATTCAAGAGATATATCATTTTCTTTGGTCAGTGGCCCCAAAATGGAAATAACGTTATCCACAATGGGCACTATATCTACAGGTTCAATAGATATTGTCATATTCCCAGATTCAATCTTTGAAAGATCTAGCACTTCATTGATGAGTTCCAGAAGATGGTAGCCTGCGGAAGATATCCTGCTCAGATTTTCCTTCTGAATATCGGTTAAATTCATGGAGTCCATTCCCAGTAATTGAGTGAACCCCAAAATAGCGTTCATGGGCGTACGTAACTCATGGCTCATTCGAGATAGGAATTCAGATTTGGCTTTATTGGCATTTTCTGCTTGTTCCTTGGCGATGACCACATCATGAGTTTTTTCATCGACCATTTTTTGAAGGCTTTCCCGATGGACTCTCAGCTCATCTTCCATTTTCTTACGTTCAGTTATATCGGTGGAAATTCCTCCAACGCCAATAATCGCTCCATCCTGCGCCAACATAGGAAATTTAATTGAGATATAAGTGTGAACATAATCATCATGCGGAGCAAACTCTTCGATTTTTATTACGCTTTTAGTCTCTATCACCTTTCGGTCATTAGAAACAAATGCTTCTGCGAACTCTTTTGGAAAAATTTCAAAATCTGTTTTCCCTTGAACCTCCTCATTTTTCAATTTAAATAAAACTTCATATTGCTGGTTAACTAAAATATATCGCCCGTTCAAATCCTTGAGATAAATAACAGCAGAAGAATTATTAACAATACCTTTCAAAAGTTCTTCGCTTTCCTTAGCAGCATCTTCCAATTTTTTCCGATCCGTGACATCTTGAACAGAACCTGACATGCGTTGAGGTTTGCCGTTTTGATCCCAAGTCGCTTGCCCTCGCGCACGAAACCATCTAGACTCACCCGATTTTGTCCTCAGTCGGTACTCTATATCATAAGGAACGTGACCCTCTAGGTGGGCTCGTACAGCCTCTTTAACGCGTTCCTCATCTTCAGGATGGAGAAAGCTGACGAATTTAGCAAAGCTCATAGCAAACTCGTTGTTTTCATATCCAAGCAGTTCGTAAAAGCGCGGAGACCACCAAACATTTCCTCCCACCATATCGGACCAGTCCCACAGGCCATCGGTGGAGCCCTTGACGGAAATGTCAAAACGCTCTTCGTTCCTTTGTCGCTCAACGGCTTCTTCACCTAGTTTCAAATTAGCGTCCTTAAGCTCTCTGGTGCGCTCTTCAATCCGCACTTCGAGCCTGTCGTGAGCTTCTTTCAATTTTCCTTCCGCCAACTTTCTATCTGTTATGTCCTGAGATATTCCGGCAATCCTTACCAATTCCCCACAATCATTAAAAACCGGGAAAGCCCGGTCAAGTATCCAGCGAACCGTACCGTCTGGACAAACAATTCTGAATTCGGCTTTATGCTTTCGTTCAATCAGGTACTGACGGTTCTCGTATAGGGCCAAATCAATAATCTTACTATTGTCATCGGGGTGGATGGAGTCCATCCAAAGGCGAGGATTCTTGTACAATTTATCGCGGGATATTCCCCATATTCTGTCGAAAGCCGGGCTTATGTAAATTATTTCCCTGCCTGCAATATCCTCCATCCAAAACACATCCTCTGTATTTTCAGCCAGTTGTCGGAACCGCTCTTCGGTCTTTTTCGTGCTGGTGATATCCATAGAATCCGCTTTGATATATTCGAGATTATCATCAACATTAAAAAATGGACTAATTGTAGTTCTGTACCAAATAACTAATCCACCTACCTCAAAAGAATATTCAATTGTATTCGTCTCACCCTTGGTGGCGCGAAACATATTTTCATTAAAGATATCACGAGTAATTTTTGGGGCAGAGTCAGTAGGAAAAACATGTCCATAATAATCCTCGACATTTTCAATCTGAAGAGCGACTACACCACTATTGCTCATAAACCGCAATTTGAAGTCGGGATCAAAAATTTGGTGACAGACAGGCGAAGACTGCATCCATCTATTTATGACAGGGTTCTCATTTATAGATTGTAACAATACATCCAAAGATATTTTCCCCATTTGAGACTTGAAACCCTTTGAGAATTGACTTGAAAATAAAATCAAAGACTATATATATCAGGCATTAGGAATAGCTCAACTATACCAAACAATTCAGTTCTTGTCAGTCCACCGCACTCAAGCCTCACGATACAACACCCATACAATTTCAACAAAGAAAGGGCCTAGTCAAATCGACTAAGCCACTCTTTATCACCGGTACCAAAATTTTCTAACAATTTGCCGCAAACTTACGCAACCGCTACCCCATATAAGATATTAACTCTGAAATATTTATTCCTCAAAAAAAGCAGCATTTTTTCAGAGGCATCCTTTTGCTGCAACAAAAAAGTTAAGAAGGTGGCAATTAATAATTTGAAGCCTATCTTTACCTTGTGGATGTAGTTCGATTTTTATGAATATTATTTTTTAACAAACTATACAGAAATTAATCGTGAAACTGATTTCAGAAATAAAATGTGCTCAGGCTTCGGGTCTTACATTTTGATAAATAAATCAGGAGGACGGTGCGATGGAAAACAAACTGAATTCAAACGACACTATTGGAGTCCTGGTTAATAAAATACCGGGCTCAGCAAAAGTATTGGAAGAGTTAGGAGTAGATTACTATTGTCATGGCAACAAATCTCTTGCGGAGGCATGTACTGAGACAGGGTATGATCCTGATGGAATTCTGGAGGGAATTTACAATACTGTTCCAGAAAACACCCCGAGAAGCGAAAGAGATTTATCCAAGGCTGGCATGTATCGCTTGTTAGACCATATAACTGAAGAACATTATGGTTTTGTCCTTGGTGCCACACCACAATTAACCAGATTAATCAAACAAGTCGTTACCCGCCACGGAAAGTCCCATCCAGATTTAATAGAGTTGGATAATTTATTCGCTCTTCTTTGTGAAGAACTTGGTCGTCATATGCTAAAGGAAGAAAATTTTCTCTACAAATTAACTCGGCAGTTTGAATCTGGAAATGAAATTGAAAATCTCGGCGATGAGCTACCGGTAAAGCAGATGCGATTTTTGGAACAAGAACATTTAAACGCCACAAACCTTATCAGCAAAATCAGGAGACTTACCAACGGTTATGTTGTACCTGGATATGCATGCTCTATTTATCGATCAATGATCTATAAAATGAAAAGATTAGAATTTGATCTTCATCGGCATATTCATGAGGAAAACAATATAATCTATCCAAGAGCACTTCAAATCTAGGAAAGATTGTTTTTCCACGACACATTTACCATGTAATCCACAAAAAAAGGGGTCAACCCTTTCGAGTTAACCCCTTTCATTACAAAGTGGAGCTGGGGAGGATCGAACTCCCGACCTCTTGAATGCCATTCAAGCACGCTCCCAGCTGCGCCACAGCCCCATTTATTTATTTTATTGAACCTATCGCAACCGCTTGATATTAGCGATTATTCTACAACTGTCAAGCGGAAAACTGTCTCGCCCTGACCTTCTATTGCCTTCCGCCACTTTCCCTATATAATATATTAAAGTTTCCTGATCAAGACACCACTCTTTAACCCATTATTACCACTGTGATTAAAAGTTTCAAACGCAGACTTAGAAATATTTTCATCACCGGCTTGCTGATCACTTTGCCGATAGCACTGACGTGGTTCATTTTGCAGTTCCTTTTCAGGAACCTTGATGCCCTGTCGCCGGTGTTCACCAATATACTGATCCAACTCGGTGCACCCTTCCCCGAAGGCTATCGTATTCCCTTTCTGGGAGTGTTGATCACTCTGCTGATCGTGCTCACAGTCGGCTGGCTGACCACCAGCTTTTTCGGGAAAAAACTTTTCGAACTCGGTGAAACCCTTGTTGAAAAAATCCCCTTCGTCCGCCGGATTTATACAGGCTCCAAACAAGTGGTCATATCCATCGCCCAGGCCGACACATCGACCTTTCGCAAAGTCGTCCTGTTGGAGTTCCCACGCCGAGGGCTTCTGGCAATCGGGTTTGTGACTGGCGAGTCGCGTGGAGAGGTACAACAACTCACTCGGGAGAACATGCTCAACGTATTCGTGCCAACCATGCCCAACCCCACTTCCGGGTTCCTGATCTTTGCTCCGGCTAATGAACTCACAGAAGTTTCCATGACTATTGAAGAAGGCATCAAGTATGTGGTTTCCGGCGGCATCGTCACCCATCCGGGGCTCAAAGTCATCAAAGCCAAAGGACTGAAGCTTGAGCAACCCTCCTGATCTCGACATCCTCTATCTCGACAACCATTTGATAGCAGTATGCAAACCTGCAGGAATGCTCACCCAGCCTGATGACTCCGGCGAAGCTTCTCTGATGGACAAGGTCAAAGACTGGATCAAAAAAAAATATAAAAAACCCGGAAAAGTATTTTTAGGATTGGTGCACCGGCTCGATCGACCTGTCTCGGGGGTGGTGATGTTCGGGCGTACTTCCAAAGGTGCCTCTCGCATCTCAGAACAGTTCCGCCAAAAAACCACGCAAAAAGTTTATCGCACGCTGGTAGAAGGAACTCCCGAACCACAAAAAGCCAACCTGAGACATTATCTGAGAAAAGAAAAAACCCTCAAGGCCACCGTATTTCCACGCCCCACTCCTGATGCGAAAGAAGCTCTGTTGGACTATGAGGTTATCGAAGCTTTTGCAAACACCAGCCTGCTCGATATTCGCCTGCATACCGGAAGGTTCCATCAAATCCGGGCGCAACTTTCTTTCATCGGGCATCCCATCATTGGCGACAAAAAGTATGGTGCAAGTTCTGCGTTGCCGGAAGGAAGGATCGCCCTGCACGCCCAGAGTCTGGTCTTTAATCACCCCACGAGCAAAGAAGAAATCATCATCAACTGCCCTCTACCCCAGAATTGGCCGGCAAGTTAGTTGGCATCTTAAGAGATTCCTTAACAAGATCTTCTTTACGAGTATGGAACCCCATATCAATCAACAGTGATATCAGCACAGGAACCAGAAACAAGGTGAACAAGGTGGAGATGCTCAAACCACCAATCAGAGCCGTACCCATGCCCCGGTACAATTCGGTACCAGCCCCTTCACCAAAAGCCAGAGGAATCATGCCGAACACACTGGAGATAACTGTCATCATGATCGGCCTTAACCGTGTCTGGCAGGAAACAAGAAGGGCTTCGCGTTCCTCCATGCCCGATTTAATATTGTTGAGCATTTGATGCACAATGAGAATGGCATTATTCACTACAATACCGGCGAGGATGACAATCCCCAACTGAGTCAGAATATCGAAGGTGATCCAGTTCCAGTCTGCGGCCATAGCTTGAGCATTGGGCACATTCCATTCATTGAGAATTTCAAGAATATTCCCGCGTTGGTACAAGTTGTTCCAGGTGATTCCGAGAAAGGAGCCTGAAACAGCCAGTGCCACCGTCAGCATGACGATGAAGGGCCGGAGGAACGAGGAAAATAAAGCCACAAGAAGCAGGTAGATAAACCCCAGCGCATAAGCGAAACTGTTCATCAACGATTTTTCGGTGGATGCCAGTTCATCGGCGGAACCGCCGATACGCAATCCGTATTCCTGTCCAAGACTATTCCTCGCGCCCACCAACACTTCCTTATCAACCCGGTCGATGACCAACTGCATCGCCATATCTTTTCTCACCTGCACACTGAGTTTGATCGCACGTTCGGTTCCAATATGATCGATGCGTGCCGGTCCCGCGTCGATTTCCACATCAACCAGATGGCCGAGATGGGTCATCATCCCCTCACCCGCCCATACCGGCAGGGAACGGTAGTCTTCCAGCCCCAGTCTTTTATCATCCTTTTTTTGCACCAGGACAAAGTCGGTGGGTTCACCCCGATCGTTGAACTCGCCCAGATATTTACCGGCATTGAGCGACTCGATAATATCTCCGATCTCCTGCATCCCCATCTCAAGCCGGGCCGCATCTTCACGCCGGGGAATAAATCGCAACTCTGGATTGCCGAACTTGAACTCCGGACGCACCGAATGAACACCTGGAATACTGGAAATCTGCCCGATCAAATTCAAGGCGTTGCTTTTAAGCTTCAACATATCCGGCCCGGTGATTTCGACTTCAAAAGTCTTGTTCGCCGACCGAAAAATAGGTCTCTGCACAGCAAAGGCAAAACGGTAACCGGGAATGCGAAAAATCTCGCGCCCCATCTCCTCGGATTTGACCGCCATCTTCACTTCGCCGCGTTGGCCTTGAGCCAACTCTTTTTCAATGATGGCTCCACCGCCATTGAAGCGTTGCGAGAACACTAAAAAATTGCGATTAACATCTTCCATCGCAACAATCTTTTTTTCGTACTCGGCCATGTAGCGCATATTTGTTTCTGCCGGGGTTCCCGCCACCGGTTCGATGAGCATGAAAACCATATTATTATTGCCATAGGGCAGATAATCTTTTGCCGGCAAAATCTGGCCGCTGTACCACAACATCCACCCCACACCGGCAACAACGATGAGTCTGAAAATAATACTGACAGGAGAATGATGGAGAATCCATTCCATGATTCCAGAATAGGCATCGCTCATCTTCTTCCCCACAATGACAACCGGCTTGAACAAAGTGCGGTGGAAAAACCCAGGCCGGTACTCCTCACCCGGTTTGAGGCGGATCAACAGTGTGGTTAAAGTCGGAATGACGGTGATGGATACCAGTAAGGACAAAGCGATGCTGGCACTGATGGTGATGGCAATGTCGCGGAACATCTGCCCTGCCTCTTCCTGAATAAACACGATGGGAATAAATACCGCCAGTGTCGTCAGCGTTGAAGCAAGCACTGCACCCCAAACCTCTGACGCTCCATCGTAGGCAGCCTTGAAAACTCCTTTTCGCATTGTGAGGTGGCGATAAATATTCTCAAGCACTACAATCGAGTTATCCACCACCATGCCAACCGCAAAAGCCATACCCGCAAGAGAAATAATATTAATACTTCGCCCAAGAACCTTGAGAATGATGAATACAGATATCAGGCTCACAGGAATACTGATCGCGACAATGAGCAATGACCGTGCCGACCCCAAAAAAACTAGCAAGACTGCCACAGCCAGCACGGCACCAAAAGCCAGGTTTGACTTCACCAGCCGCATGGCTTCATTGATATAATCCACATCCTGATAGACGATTTTTAATGTGATGGGGATTCCTCGATTCAGCAGTTCTTTATTCAACTCCTCGACTTTTTTAGCAGTCAGGTTACAGGTCTCCACCACATTGGCCCCGGCCTTGCGAATCACCCCGAAAGCATTGGACAAGTTGCCGCTGATGCGCACCAGAGAAGAAGTCCGTTGATAGCCATCCACCACCGTGGCAAAATCTTTCACTTTGATGGTTTTGTCGCCATCACGCTTGATGACTGTATCGAGGATATCCTGCGGACTGAGAAACTCTCCCAGCGCGCGGACGGTATAAGCCCGATTGGCTTCGTCGTGGAATCCCGCACGGGTGTTCTGGTTTTCTTCCGATAGCGCGTCTATCACTTCCTTATAAGTCAGATGCAAACGTGCCATGCTATAAGGATCAAACTCGACGCGCATTTCCCGGTCTTCTCCTCCAAAATGCCAGACATCGGCAATGCCCTTTACCCGCCTTAGGGTGGGGACAATGATATCCTCACCGATCTTGTACATATAGTTCTGATCGAGGTTGGGCATCTTTGCATTGGGCTTGTCGAAAACGATCCACATGATAGGGCTGGAGTTGTCGCTCGAAATGGATCTCAAGGTCGGCTTGTCAGAATTAACAGGCAGGTCTTTAACCTGCTGAAGCTTGTTGTTGACATCAAGCACCGCCAGGTTTTTGTCAACACCCCAGTCAAACTCCAGATTGATGGTGCTCAATCCATGCTGACTGGTGGAAGTCATTTTTTTCACACCTTCCACCGACTCGAGCTGGTCCTCCAACCGGCGCGTAATATTACGTTCCACCTCATCGGGGGAAAGACCCCGATACTCGGTCTTGACCTCAATTTCAGGCTTGTCCACAGTGGGGGCCAACTGCCGTGGCAGAGCTTGGAAACAGAGCATTCCCACCACAGCGGCCATCACAACGACCACCGTGACCGTGTGATAGTTTCGGATAGACTGATCAATGAGTTTCATCAAGTCTCCGGGGTGTTAGTCGGTGGTTTTTTCTGGTCTTTCTCCGCTGAACTGAGCGGAGTTTCCGCTTTGGGTTCCGGGTTGGTCAAAAACACTTTTGCGCCGGGGAATACCGCACCAGAGCCACGCAGGATGAGATCCACTTTCAATCCCAGTTGGTGAGTGAAATCTTCAATCTCCACAAAATCATTGCGCTCCTTGAAAGCCCTGACCGGAACAAGATGGGCGTGACCGTCTTTGACGATGTAAACAACGGTGCCTTGCTCACCAATAACCAGAGACACCGCCGGGACATGCAACACGTTTTTGCGAACACCAAAATTCAAGGTGCTTTCCAGCGTCAGTCCTGGGAACAAGGAAGGGTTGGGGTCGGGCAAGTCGATTTGCACCTTGATATTACCAGAGTAAATATTAGCATCGGGAATGACCCGGATGAGCCGCGCGAGGTTTCTGCCGTGCTCAAACTTCAAGCCCAACTCTCGCGCCAGAAACTCTGCCCCATTGAGCTTTTTCAGTTTATTCCTGTAACTCTGTGGCATTTCCAGAACCGCTTTCAGACGGGCGGAACCGATCATTCTCACAACCGGAGTTCCCGCCTCGGCGAAAGCACCCTGCTCAATTTCTTTAGTTATGATGACCCCTTCAAAGGGAGCCATAATATTTACTTTTGCAAGATTCAGTTGCGCCACCGCCACCTGTTTTCGGATGGCCTGCATATTCGATTCCAGCCTTTCAATATCCTCACTGCGCCCTTTCATTCCGGCAGCCATTTCCGCCTTGCTGGCCTTTAAAAACTCATCGGCCTGGCGAACCTTATCTCGGGCAATATCGAGACCCGACTGCGGTACAACCTTTTCTGCCACCAGCTTTTGGGCGCGCTTCCATTCAATTTGAGCCAGATTCAAGGCACTCTCGGCGGCACGCATTCTGGCTTCCAGCCTCTGTTTGTCTTCCGGGCGCAATCCCCCCTGGGCCTTCTCATATTCCTTTTGCGCAGACGAAAGGTCTGCCCGCAACCTTTCGTGAATCAGTTCATACTCCCTCGGGTCGATCTGCGCCAGCAAGTCGCCGGCCTTTACCTTCATCCCCTCTTCCACCGCGATTCGGGTAATTTTCCCCCGGACTTCGGCATTGACCACCACCCGCTTTTCTGCCTGAATATTTCCCACCGCACGCACTTCGTCCGCCACATCCATGTACACGACTTTACCCACCTGGACAGGGAGCGAAAATTCTTTCTTTTTAGTTTGCGGGGCATTTTCTTCGGAAGAAGAACACGCGACCAAGAAAAATAAGAATAATGAAAAAATAAGCTGATTTAATCTGCGAAACAAAATTCTGATATAATCCCCCTCCAAACAGGGCATATTTTTATAGTAAGGCTTTGAAATACTAAACTTATAGCACAAGGTTTTCAAATACATTCATGGGCCATTCGCCAATACAAAACGATCCTCAGTTCGACTACCAGTTGCTCGATACCGGAGACTTCCAAAAATTAGAACAATTCGGCCCGCATCGTTTCATTCGACCCGCGCCTCAGGCTATCTGGCCCAAATCCCTTTCTCCTGCTGAATGGAAAAAGGCAGAAGGCGAGTACAAATATTTTAAAGGCAAAGACACAGGCGGTGAGTGGAAGTTTTTCACCCAGCTCCCCAAAGATGGATGGACCATTCCGTTCCATAATCTCGTCTTTAAAGTCCAACCCACCGGATTCGGACATATCGGGATTTTCCCCGAACAAGCCCGCAATTGGCTATGGATCATGGACCAGCTTAAACAGCTTAACGGCAAAGAAATACAAGTACTTAATATTTTTGGCTACACCGGTGCCAGCACCCTTGCGGCGGCCTCTGCCGGGGCCCATGTCACCCATATAGACGCCTCCAAAGCCTCCGTCACCTGGGCCAAACGCAATCTGGAGCTTTCCGGGCTCGGCGACCGTCCGGTGCGCTGGATCGTTGATGATGCCATGAAATATATGGAGAGAGAACATCGGCGCGGAAAGAAATATGACGCCATCATCATGGACCCCCCCTCTTTCGGACGCGGGCCCAAGGGAGAAGTCTGGAATATCGAAAATATGCTGTCGCAGTTCATGGAAGCCTGCCAGAACATCCTCAGTGATTCTCCGGCATTTTTACTGTTCACCACGCATTCACCAGGGTTCTCTGCCCTGACTCTCGAAAATATGATGCGTACCTATTTTCCGACCCACAAATCCGGAAATTTCGAAACAGGCGAAATGTACATCCCCGATAAATCCTCAGGCCTCAACCTGCCCAACGGCTTCTTCGCCCGGTGGCTCGCCGCCACGGGCAATGAGCAATAACTGCTTCGAGCGGACAAAGATTAATCTCGGCTGAGGAATAAGTTCTTGCCAATTCCCCCCTGACAAGGAGACCTTTGCAAAACCCATCAATTGCTGGTTCCATACAACCGAATAACAAAAACCACAATATTCGTCGTCGCGAGCGACTGAAAGGAGCGTGGCGATCCAGGTGTTTGTTTTGCGCGACCTGGAACCTGGATTGCTTCGTCACTATCGCTCCTCGCAAAGACGACTTACGCAAAGCTCCCACTGACAAGGGGGGCTAGGGGCTTCACTTAAATCGTCATCACGAACGACCAAAGGGAGTGTGGCCGTTATGTTCTCCCTTAACCTTCGTGACCCGAAGTTTCGCACAGGCCTTCTCAAAGAAAGCATCGAAAGCATGCTGGCCGGTGATACAGAAACCGGAAAAATGATTTTGCGCGATTATATCAATGCCACGATTGGTTTTGAAAAGCTGGGTGCAGTGGTAGACAAATCACCCAAAAGCCTGATGCGCATGTTCAGTACGAGCGGAAACCCAACCGCCAATAACCTGTTTGGCATCATCCATACCCTGCAAAAAAAAGAAGGCATTCACTTTGAAGTGAAAGCTTCTCGCTGATCCCCCCTGGCCCAATTATTCGTTATTTTTCTGACCTCTTATAATCGACTGAAAGCATACATATTCAATACATCTGCACGGTAAGTACGATTAAATCATTATTACTTTTTAATCTTCAAATAATACCGCGTGCTTTTCAATTCGCCGGTCTTGGTGAGTGCTCCCTTTTGCACCAAGCTCTGCAAATCTCTGGTGGCTGTGGCGCGGGAGGTTTCGGTGATGGTAATATAGTTTTCTGCACTCAAGCCACCTTTAAAACCTTTCGGGCCTTCTTTAAACATTCGCAACGTAGCTTTTTCCTGCCGTTCATTAATCTGCCCTCTGAATTTGTCAAAGAACCGGGCTTTTTCAATCAGGAAGTCTATCAGAACTTGCGTTTCATCCTGCGCATCCAGAATGGTCTGGGCAAAATACTGGAGCCACTCTGTGATCTCGTTACTCTTATTACTCTGCTCCAGCATGGAGTAATAAGTTTTTTTGTTATTCTGGATGGTCTGGGAAAGGGCAATGAGAACCGGGTGCCCCAAATATTCTGATAGAGCCTTCTTGGCAAGAGCGCGACCAATGCGTCCGTTCCCGTCTTCAAAGGGATGGATGCTGACGAACCAGAAATGCGCAATTCCGCTACGGGTCAAGGCCGACAGCGGCTGTTTTCCTTTTGGCCCGGTCTTTTTAAACCCGTCGATGAAAGCCTTCATCTCCGCTTTCATCGAAGCCGAAGGCGGGGCTTCATAATGCACTTTTGGCCTCTGGAGCGGGCCGGAGACAATCTGCATCGCGTCGTCGTGGGTTCGGTAACGGCCTATATCATGCAAATCCCGCCTGCCGCTGGTTAGCTGCTTGTGCCAATTGAAGAGAGTCTGGTGAGACAGCGGCTTGGCGTAATTGCGATAGAGATCAACCATCATTTCAGCAATGCCCCGCTCTGCCGGGGGAATCTTCCGGTTGTCGGTTTCCAGGCCAAAGTTGTGGCGAATGGAAGACTGGATGCTGTAGCGGTTGAGAATCTCGCCCTCAATTTCAGACGTTTTCAGAGCTTCCGTGCTGATGAGTTCGACCTTGAGCAGATCCTTTTCTTCATCGGTAATATGCTTATAGGCCCCAAACAATAGACCGGAGCGGTGGAGGAACTGCTCCTCCAACCCCTTTAGGGCCGCGCTATCATAGCGAAAATTCGGCCAATCAGCCTGTTGCCAATTCCATGTCATGAGCAATAACCCTTCGTTCTATCACTCAAATATTATCATAATATGAGCTATAAATCCAGCATTTATTGCTCACTTCAGGGCTCTCCTACAGAGAGCTTTGCGTAACCCATCAATTGCTGGCTCCATACGACTGAATAACAAAAACCACAATACTCGTCATCGCGAGCGACTGAAAGGAGCGTGGCGATCCAGGTGTTTGTTTTGTGCGACCTGGAACCTGGATTGCTTCGTCACTATCGCTCCTCGCAAAGACGACTTATGCAAAGCTCTCTCTCCTACATAGGTGCCCACGCAATATACGAGCAACAGGGTTTGGAGTATAATGCCCTTCAAATTATTTTCTCAAACTTGGAATCTTAAAAATGTCCTTTTATAAATATCTGAAAGAACACGCAGAGAAAGACCCATCTCACCCGGCGATTATTGAGGGGGACACGACCTTAAGCTATGGGGAGTTCGTTTTCGAGATCGAACGGTTCGCCAGTGCCTTATCCAAACTCGAACTGGGTGCCAATAGCAAAATTGGTTTGCTGTGCCTGAACCAGAAAGAATATCTCATTGCTTTTTTTGCCGCGTTGCTGAAAGGCGTTCCCGTCATCCCTTTCAACTTCATGCTGAAACCGGAAGAC
>JACKQG010001632.1_pt1 | contig 30585 bp, 24 predicted proteins | sample 8237621 | NCBI WGS metagenome assembly JACKQG01 (sample SAMN15677084, study PRJNA649215) | marine metagenome | biome: marine; feature: Black Sea; material: saline water; isolation source: suspended particulate matter (SPM) from the Black Sea western gyre | collected 2013-06-09/2013-06-10 | depth... | reverse complement strand
AAATTCCTGAGATTTCGCTCAAAACTGAGCCAGTGCTGACAACGATTCGCGTTACATGGAAGGGATTCATTCCAACGGTCGGAATGATATTTTTCGGCTGGCTCAAAAAGCGCTCACATAAAAAATCAACGCAGCTTATATTTTACTTCATTCGGGCATTCACCGCGTTCGTAATCCTGCAACCCTGAGCCGGTGCGCCTATTGTATAATAAGCACAGGCTCGAGCAATACGATTCAATTGCGGCATCACAAAACAATTTAGCACGCACAGTTTTTGCAAAAAAATGACTCTCCCCAAAACAGAACAAACCCCCGATGATCCCCAGCACCTGCCAGCCGCGCGCAGACGGCGTGCCCAGCGCAAGTTGCTCCCACTGACTCCGGATGAGCGCGAGGCTTTTCTCGACGAGATTGCACAGCGCACATCGCCATCATTTGATTTCTTTCTCTTTTCTGTGCTGGCGGGGCTGACGGTCGGCATTGGCTTATTGCTTGATTTACCAGCATTACTTGTACTCGGAGCCGTTCTGGCCCCGACGATGGCGCCGCTGGTGGGGATAGCGCTGGGCGCAATTAGCGGCTCTGCTCAGTTTTTTGGCCGCAATCTGCTGGGGCTGGTCATGGGCAGCGGGTTGGTCTTTATTGCCAGCCTGAGCCTGGGGTTGATTGCCCGCAACGGTGGGATATTCGAGATCACCCAGGCTTATTTGCACACGCGCATTGCCTGGCATCATTTTGTTGTGCTGACTATCGGTAGCGCGCTAACAACTATTGCGATCGCCCGCGGGGGTAAACGCACGGCGGTTGCCAGTGTGGCGCTGGCCTACGAAATTTATGTACCACTGTGCGCAGCCGGTTATGGGTTAGGCAGCGGTACACTCCATTTATGGCCCGATGGGCTGGTGGTATTTATCATCCATATGGCCTGGGCAATCATTTTGAGTACTTTTACGCTGGTTATGCTCGGTTTTCGCCCGCTGACTCTCTTTGGCTACACGGCCGGGGGGATGCTCAGCCTGATTGGCCTGGTTCTGATCATTGGGCTGGGCGGCGCTGGCGCAGCTGTAGGGGGGCAGGTTGCGATCCCAACGGCGCGGCCCAGTAAAACGCCCACACCCTCACTAACGTTTACGCCAACACTTTCCCCTACCATTACGGAAACCCCTCCCCCGGCTACGGTTACACTGCATGTTACGTTGACCGCTTCGATCACGCCATCGCCCACAATCACGCTGCCACCCAGCCCTACACCGGTTTATGCACGCGTCAATGCCCCCGAAGAGTATGGCGGGGCTATTCTGCGGAGCGAACCCGGATTTGACGGCCGTGCGCTTACATCGTTCTTGAATGGCACTTTGATCGAACTTCTATCGGATGTCCCCGCGGAGGCTGATAACCGGCGATGGCTGAATGTGCGCCTCCCTGGCGGGCCGGAAGGCTGGATGCTACAATCGGTGATTTCTGTCGCTACCCCCGTGCCCAATTGGTAGTTATTTTGGCTGAATCAAATCTTTTGGGGTGAAGGCTTTGGGGAGTAGTTCGCCCACGCTCAGCTCTTCGACAAGATTGCCTTGTTCGTCGGCAATCAACACCAGAGTATCAAGCCCGAACTCCGCCAAGACCTGACGGCATGATCCACAGGGGGAGCCAGCATTCTCGGTGACTACCGCTATCATTTCAAATTCTCGCTCTCCTTCCGAAACTGCCTTGAAGATCGCCACTCGCTCGGCGCACATCGTCACCGGATAGGCGGCGTTTTCCACATTTGCCCCAAGATAAGTTTTGCCAGTGGCCGTATAGAGCGCCGCCCCAACCGGGTAATTTGAATAAGGGGCATAAGCATTTTTACGCGCCTTCACAGCTTTTTGAATCAATTCAGTTTTTTGCATTTTAATCATTTTCATTGATTTGCTCTGTTGACCAAATCCGCTGCGCACGCACTTTGCGGATGCGTCGTTTGCTCACCAGCTCCACGGTCAGAGTTAAATCGTCTTGGGTGAGGCTTTCACCGGCAATAGGAATTTGCCCCAGACGCGTGTAAATATACCCACCTAGCGTGTCGGCTTCATCGTTGGGCAAGTCGCAGTCCATAATCTCATTGAAGTCATCCAGATCAATATGGCCCTGGAAAACATAATCGCCATTCTCCAGTCGGCGGTAGGGCAGTTCTTCTTCGTCGTATTCATCCTGAATTTCACCGAAAATTTCTTCGATGATGTCTTCCAGAGTCACCACGCCGGCAACGCCACCATACTCGTCCACGACGATCGCCATATGGGTGCGTTTTTGCTGCATTTCAGCCAGGAGTTCATCCAGTTTTTTCGCTTCGGGAACAAAATACGGTTCGCGCAGCAGATCGCGGCGCAGGTCTTTTTGTCCATTGCCTTCACGCCAAACTTGCAATAAATCTTTGGCATAGAGCAGGCCCAATATATGATCGATATTTTCTTCATAGACGGGCACGCGCGAATAACCCGAATTGAGCAGGGTATCTACAGCAACAGATAATGGAGCGCCAATTTCCAGGGCATGAACATCAATGCGCGGCACCATAATTTCGCGGGCCAGGGTGTCATCCAACTGGAAGATTGAGTGAATCATTTTTCGCTCTTCTTGTTCAAGAATGCCATCTTTTTGCCCCACATCCACCAGCGTTCTCAATGCATCTTCGGTAACCATGCTAGTGTGTTCGTTGGATTGGATAATTTCCCGCGACAAGAATAAACTGGCTCCGATAAAGGGCGAAAAAAGCAGGGTCACAAGACGCACAAAACCCGATAAACGCAATATCCAACTTTCGGGATCGCGTAACACATTACGCTCAACGACCCACTCTACCCAGGCTACCACCAAGCCAGCCGCCAGCAACACACCGAACTTACCCAAGAGCGTGGTGATACGCGCATCGGCTTGAACCACCAGATAGATACCGCCAATTTGGAAGAAACGTAATAAGGACTGGAAAAGATGCAAACCAGCATAAGGGCGCGGCATTTTTTCGATCAATTCAAGAGTGCGCTTTGCATTGGGTTCATTCAACTCGCGCATATGAATCAACCGCGCCAGGCTGACATGGCGTAACGCAGCACGCGCCGCGATAACAATGAGATCAACCACTAAAACAAATAATAAACCTAAAACAATTACTGAAGTTTGCATACTAATCCAATTTCCGTATTGCGCGGGCAGGCATGCCCACAACAAGAGTTTTCTCTGCAACTGTTTTCGTGACCACAGAGCCTGCTCCGGTACGCGCGCCTGCACCAATTTTTAATGGCGCAACCAACATGGTATCGCTGCCGATGAATACATCATCGGCGATTTCTGTAGGATGTTTGTGTTCGCCATCGTAATTACAGGTGATCGTCCCGGCCCCAATGTTGACCCTGGCTCCGGTAGTGGTATCACCCAGATAGGAAAAATGCCCCATTTTGGTACCCGGCCCGAGGTAAGAGTTTTTCACTTCACCAAAATTACCCATGTGGACACCCGCAGCCAGATGCGCGCCTTTACGCAAATGGGCAAAGGGGCCAATATCCACATCATCTTCGAGTAGAGCTGCTTCAACCACGGAGGCAAAGACTTCGCAGCGGTTGCCTAATTTCGAATCGCGGATGAAGGTGTTTGGCCCGATGATGCAGGCTGTGCCAATTTCGGTTGAGCCGATGAGATGGGTGTTAGGGGCAATGACGGTGTCATGGCCAATCTGCACTGTTGGCTCAATATAGGTTGTGGCGGGGTCTTGCAGGGTGACGCCTGCCAGCATCCAGGCGCGGTTGATGCGCTGCTGCATATTTGCGGCGGCATCGGAGAGATGCACGCGGGTGTTAATACCGATCATCTCGGTTTCGTCGGTCGCAGGGATGGCCCGAACGCTGCGGCCTTCTTTCACAGCAATTGACACCAAATCGGTCAGGTAGTATTCGCCCTTGGGAGAAAGTTCAACCCGTTTGAGCGCGTCCCACAACCAATCTGCCGAGAAACAAAATACGCCGGTATTCAGCTCTTTTATGGCAATCTCTTCGGGCGTAGCTTGCGCTTCTTCTACAATGGCCCTCACCGAGCCATCTTCGCCGCGCACAATCCGCCCAAAGCCGCGTGGATCATCAGAAATCAGAGTCAGCACACTAATCGGCCCAATATGGTTTTTCTGCACATCCAGGAGCTTCTGCACGGTTTCAGCCGTCACCAGAGGCATATCGCCATACAGTATGAGTACATATTCGCTCTTACCACGCAGGCGCGTTTCGGCCTGTTGCACAGCATGGCCTGTGCCCAACTGCGGTTCCTGCAACACATATTCGGCAGCCTCAGCAACAGCGGCGCGCACCTTTTCGGCAGCATGCCCCACCACCAACACTGGGGGCGATTGGGCGACTGACTGAGCCACAGCAACCGAATACTGGATCAACGGCTGCCCCAGAATGGGGTGTAAAACTTTCGGCAATTCTGAATGCATTCGAGTGCCTTTGCCAGCCGCTAAAATCACAACACTAGTTTTCATGTTCAACTCCACAATAAAACAGGGCCAAAAGACGCACGTTGCTTAGCTGCATGCGCATTTATTTTCTCGATATCTCATTTCCCACACGAAATAACTTCGTGCCGCGGTCTCGCTACACGAAGTTTTCAGAATACTATTCTTCAATTGGTAATCTAAATGGGGGTCGTCGTCAGATAGTCCGTTCATTACAAAAGAAAAGGCAGGGGAGCACGGATTCGAACCATGATCAACAGTTCCAAAGACTGCTGTGCTGCCATTGCACCACTCCCCTACGAGTATGCACGCCGTTCACGAGGCGAGCGAGATTGTATCATAAGCCCTAGAGGGTGGCAATATTATTGCTCAGCATCTTCTTCCGGGGTCAGCCCCAGGCGGCGGGCTTCATCATAGCTCAACGAATCGGCATTCGTGAGGCCATCGCGTGAGACATCTGTTGAGGCTGTATCCCAGAACACATTCGCATCTTGTTCGATTTCGGATGAGGCAACTTCTTCGAATAGTGCCGCCATCTCAGGGGCGACTTCAACATCATCTGCAAACGGGGGTTCCGGCTCAACTTCTTGACGGGTGGGTTGTTTGCTGCTGGTGAGGCGGACACCCATCTTAGAGAGAATGGCCAATAAATCTTGCAAGCCACTATGAACCAGGCGTATGGCTTCTGCCATCTGGTCGCTACTCGTCCCCGGGTTAGCTGCAACCAGCAACGCATAGGATTCGCCCACATGTGCCAAGAAAATATCGTATTTAACACCCGCAAAAAAGAGAATATCGCGCGGCGGCTTGGTATTCAGCAACTTAGAAATCCGATTACTGGCGCTGAAGGCGGTCATCAGGGCAGGGAACAGCGCGGTTTCAATTGAAGCATCTGGCAGATCGCCTGCACGAGCCAGTACACGGCTACGCTCATGCGCATTTATTTTATCGATATCTCATTTCCCACACGAAATAACTTCGTGCCGCGGTCTCGCTACACGAAGTTTTCAGAATACTATTCTTCAATTGGTAATCTAAATGGGGGTCGTCGTCAGATAGTCCGTTCATTACAAAAGAAAAGGCAGGGGAGCACGGATTCGAACCATGATCAACAGTTCCAAAGACTGCTGTGCTGCCATTGCACCACTCCCCTACGAGTATGCACGCCGTTCACGAGGCGAGCGAGATTGTATCATAAGCCCTAGAGGGTGGCAATATTATTGCTCAGCATCTTCTTCCGGGGTCAGCCCCAGGCGGCGGGCTTCATCATAGCTCAACGAATCGGCATTCGTGAGGCCATCGCGTGAGACATCTGTTGAGGCTGTATCCCAGAACACATTCGCATCTTGTTCGATTTCGGATGAGGCAACTTCTTCGAATAGTGCCGCCATCTCAGGGGCGACTTCAACATCATCTGCAAACGGGGGTTCCGGCTCAACTTCTTGACGGGTGGGTTGTTTGCTGCTGGTGAGGCGGACACCCATCTTAGAGAGAATGGCCAATAAATCTTGCAAGCCACTATGAACCAGGCGTATGGCTTCTGCCATCTGGTCGCTACTCGTCCCCGGGTTAGCTGCAACCAGCAACGCATAGGATTCGCCCACATGTGCCAAGAAAATATCGTATTTAACACCCGCAAAAAAGAGAATATCGCGCGGCGGCTTGGTATTCAGCAACTTAGAAATCCGATTACTGGCGCTGAAGGCGGTCATCAGGGCAGGGAACAGCGCGGTTTCAATTGAAGCATCTGGCAGATCGCCTGCACGGGCCAGTACACGGCTGCGCTCATCCAGCATCACTGCCGAAATGGCGTTTAAATCTTTGCGCAGGCTGGTCAGGCGCTCTGCCACGCTTTCGACAGGTTTCTCCAGATCGTCATCCGGAATATTCGGTTCAATGATCACAGCATCAATCAAGCCCAACGCGCGCTCAACGGCATCCAGAAAATCGGCGGTTTCAATTGGTTTCAGGAAAAAAGCCGTCGCACCCGCATCGGCAACGGCCTGACGCACGTGCGCATCTACCATCCCAGTGACTAAAATAACATGCAGTTCCGGCTGACGGATGCGAATTTTGGTCAGCAATTCCAACCCAGAAATACCCGGCAAACGCACATCGGAGACGAGCAAATCAAAGGGACCAGAGGATAGTTCCAGCAAGCCTTCTTCTCCCGATGGCACATCCCTGATTTCGATATTGGCATCCAAAGTTTCGATGGCGCTGACCAGTGCCCGGCGAACTTCGCGTGTGTCATCTACGATTAAAACTCGATAATCGGCCATAATGAAAATTATTGTAACATGGAAGTAAGCACGCAGACGATTATTTTTGGCTCTATAGAAACTACCACGGATTCCCAAAGACTCTTTTTTTTGCAAGAAAATCCAGAAGGGTTCAGAAGAATGTAAATATAATTGAGGGCAACTCGAAATGACACACAGAACGAGAAATTATCCTGAATAGCAAAAGACGCCAGCGAAATTCGCTGGCGTCTAAGCAATCAATTTGGGCTACACGTGATAACAAGCTGCCTGATGCCCGCCACCTTTATCTTCTAACGGTGGATGGTCATTGCTTTCGCAAACTTTATCGGCCAGCGGACAGCGCTCATAGAAACGACAGCGCGGAGCCGGATCGACAGGACGTGAAACGCCCCCCTTAATCTTGATAGGTTCACGTGTGTAGGTAGGATCAGGCACAGGCACAGCCGATATCAGCGCTTTAGTATAGGGGTGCTGTGGATTCTGCAACACATCTTCAGCATCACCAATCTCCACAATTTTACCCAGATACATAACTGCGATACGATCACACATATAGCGAGCCACGGCCAGGTCGTGTGTGATGTAAAGATACGTCACGCCGAAGCGATCGGCCAAATCTTGCATCAAATGCATCACGCCTGTTCGCACCGACACATCCAGCATGGAGGTAGGTTCGTCGGCAACTACAAAATCGGGGTTAATCACCAGGGCGCGCGCAATGGCAACACGCTGGCGTTGACCGCCCGAAAGTTCGTGAGGATAACGGAATAAGAAACTGGATGCCGGAGCCAAGCCGACAGTTTCGAGCAGATCGGCTACACGGGCCTCACGTTCGGCCACAGAACCCACTCCCTGAACATTAAGCGGTTCAGCAACAGTATCATAAATCGTCAAACGGGGGTTCATCGATTCGTAAGGGTCCTGGAAAATCATTTGCACACGGCGGCGGAAAATTTTCATTTTCTTACCGCGCATGTGGGCAATATCCACTTGGCCTTCATCCGTATCCAGAATGATATTTCCATCGGTGGGATCAAGCAAGCGGGTCAGCAGCTTCCCGGTCGTGGTTTTGCCACAACCTGATTCGCCAACCAGGCCTACGCTTTCGCCACGTTTGATCTGCAAGTTTAGTTCGCTCACTGCATGAACAAAAGAATCTGCCTGTTTGAAAACGCCCTGCCCAATGGGGAAGAGTTTTGACAAATTTTGCACATCAACGAGAATATTGTTATCTTGTGTCATTATTTTTCGCCTCCCGGATGCCAACAAGCGGCAAAATGGTCTGCGCCGTGATCTTTAAATTCCGGTTCTTGTTCATGGCAGATTTCTGTAGCATAAGGGCAGCGCGGATGGAAACGGCAGCCAGGGGGCGGGTTCAGCAGGTCTGGCGGTTCCCCGGCTAGTGTTACCAAATCAGCCTTCTCACCTACGATGGATGGGAACGAAGACATCAGCGCCATGGTATAGGGGTGAATGGGGCGATGGAAAATGGCTTCGGTACTCGCCATTTCGACCAGTTTTCCAGCATACATAACGCCCACACGCTTACTGACTTCGGCGATCACGGCAATATCGTGAGAGATATAGATCATTGCCATATTCAGTTCTATCTGAATTTCGCGCACGCGCTTCAGAATGGCATCCTGAACGATTACATCCAGCGCGGTCGTCGGTTCGTCAGCGATAATAATATCGGGATCACACGAAAGCGCCATAGCAATCACCGCACGCTGGCGCATACCGCCGCTGTATTGGTGAGGATACTGATCTTTCAGAGTTGGGTCCAAACCCACAAGAGTGAAAAGATGGTCAATTTTTTCGTCCATTTCCTTGTCGCTGAGGTGCGCCATATGCTCGCGCATCGCTTCAAGGATCTGCTCCTCAACTGTGTAGACCGGGTTCATGGAATTCATCGCCGCCTGGAATACCATTGAGATATTCTTCCAGCGATATTTGTTCATTTCACTATCGGTCAGGGGTACAACATCGGTATCGTTAATTCTGATCTCGCCATTGAGAATTTTTGCGTTATTGGGCAATAATTTCAACAAAGAAATCGCGATCGATGTTTTCCCACAGCCGGATTCGCCTACCAGGCCAATAGCTTCACCGCGGTCAACATGGAAGGTAACACCATCCACGGCAAACACGGGGCCTTTGCGGGTCATATAATGCATCGTCAGGTCATTTACTGCAAGAACTTTTTCTGTCATTTGTAATAATCCTGTTTTCTAGCCAGTTCTGGTTACCGTTCGCGCAACCGGGGATTCACCACTTCGTCAAGCGCGCGTCCAACTAGATAGAAAGCCGCACACAGAAGGGTGATCGCCAAGCTGGCCGGGATTAACAGATACCAGGTATCGAAACGCATGAGATACCCGAAAACTTGCGTGGTGTTGATCATCAGACCCCAACTCATTTCGATCTCGGTGAGACCAAAGAAGGAAAGTACTGCCTCAGAGAAAATGGCGCTGGTGACAACAAACATCATGTAGAGAAGAGCAATGGGCAGCAAGTTCGGCACCATGTGTGTAAAGATGATGTGGAAATCGCCACCACCCGAGATGCGGGCGGCTTCGATATAGGGCTTCACCTTCACGGTGAGCGCCTGAGATTTGATCACAATAGCCGTTCCGCCAAATCCAGATAGTACCCCAATCACGAGCGCCAGCTCGAGCATACCAACATGCATCAAAGCGCTCATCACGATCAGAATGGGCAAGAACGGCACCATAATCACTAAGTCGACCACACGCATCAAGATTACATCAATTACACCGCCATAATAGGCGGATACTGCTCCAATAGTGGTCGCGATCAAAACCGTTACGAGGGCCGATATCATACCCAGAGCAAACTCAAAACGCGTGCTAAACATGAGTTGGCTGAGCACATCGCGTCCCATAGGATCCGTACCCAAAAGATGTTTGGCAGAGGGAGGCGATGGGTGAAAAGGAATTTCGATATCAAACCCGTTGACAGGATCGTAAACTTTTCGATCCCAGGCCGTATTCATCAAAATTGGATGTGCCAAAGCAAATAATCCAAAGAAAATGATCAGGCCCAGACCGATTAATCCGATTGGGTTTTCGGTAAATGTAGCCCAGTTTGTTTTTAGAGACCGCCAAAACAGGCGCAGACGAACCCGCCAGAGAGGGACATAGATTATTTCGGCAGAGGATGAAAGTGTGCTCATGATTTATCTCCTATGTCTCATCCTAGTTATAGCGAATACGCGGATCGAGGAAGGCATAACCAACATCAGCCACCAAGTGGCTTACCAGCGTCAATAAACCAGTAATGGTGAGCGCCCCCATCGCCAGGGGAATATCCTCAACCTGCGCAGCTGTAAGCAAAGTCAGGCCAAGCCCCGGCCAGGAAAAGACGGTTTCTGTAATAATACCGCCGCTCACCGAACCGCCAATGCTAAAGACCAGTCCTGTCCACACAGGCAGTAAGGCGTTGCGGGCGGCATGTTTGTCGCGTACAACTTTTTCAGACAAACCTTTAGCGCGTGCGGTAAGAATATAATCTTCACGCAGGGTTTCCAGCATACTGGTGCGCATCAACAACATCGTACCGCCATAAGCAATCAGGGTGACGGTTAGCACCGGCAGTACCAGGTGCTGCAAAATATCCCAGGCATAAGAATTAAAGCCCGCGGCCACGAAGCGCCAATACACAAACAGGCCTATCATGGGGACAATAAAACTAATCCAACGTCCCAGCCTGCGAAGTTGAGTCGACAAACGAGCGGTAAATACCAACCCAGCCACTAAGACACCCGAGGCAATCAACGCCGACCAGATCATACGCAAAAAGACGTTGTTGGCGTGAAGGCCTTCAGGGGCATTCAACCAGATAATTGGATCAAGGAACTTGCCCGGTGGCAGCCAATCCAGATAAACGGCAAAGAGCCAGATCATCATCAGAGCAAACCAGGGCGTGAAGACGGTATACAAAATTACGCCAACCAGGGTTGATGAGTACTCCAGCGCACCGCCACGCTTCCATGCCAGCACTTTTCCTGAGACATAACCTGCCCAAAACGAAATCACCGATGCCGTTAAGAACAGCACCAGCGTTCGGGGAAGACGTTCGAAAATAATTTCAGTGACGGGGCGAGGAAACTGGGAAAATGACACCCCCATATCGCCGCGATAAAAATTGCCGACATATTTGAAAAAGCGCTCCACGGGTGGCCGGTCTAAACCCAAATCTTGGCGGATACGATCACGTTCCGCCGGAGGAATATCCGGGTTCATCGTGAGCAAGTCTGCGATGTCGCCAGGCTGTGCATCCATTAAGAAGTAGGTTACAGTCTGGAACATGAGCAGCGTTATGAACATCTGTAAAAGACGTTTACCTAAAAATTTCCACATATTTTTGTTTGTCTCCTTCAAATTTTTGCGTACTCTGCACTCCGCACCCCTCACCGATGCGAAGCGGAGTGCGGAACACGCAAACCAAAGGATAATTCCTGAATTAGTTGTGCTTGCGCAAAGCTAAACCTGCGCAGCAAGAAGTTCACAAAAAAGGGTGTGCATAGAGGGTGCTACCCCAATGCGCACCCTTTTTTGTGTTTCTCCCACCATTGGTGAGAGCAATGATTTCAGTTTTTCTTATTTTGGGAGAAGCTTTGATTTAGGAGCGGGCGGAAATCCGCCCGCTCCCGTAATTTCTTACATCCAAAAACTACTTGGAGAGCATAACTTGAGCGTCAGTCTGCATACCAGTCTGGAACTCAATACCACCAAGGGATTCGGTGTAGGGGAACACCACGCGCTCGTTGGCGAGATCGTGAGTCTGCTTGTAGAACAAGTTGATGTAAGGGCGTTCGTCAGCCAGAACAACCTGCATCTGGTAAACAAGTTCCTGGGCGCGGGCGAGGTCGCCAGTGCTCATGAATTCTTCCACCAGGGCATCGTATTCATCGCTCTTAAGACACGGCGTGTTGTAGTTGCCGGTGTCGGCAGTACATTGGCTGCTGTGCCAGAAGTCATAGAAGTAGCTGGGGAAGGCCACGTTGCCGAGGCTCCAGCCGAGGATGTACATATCGTAGTTCGCTTCAACGAACACGGGGCCGAGGATGGTGTTGAACCCGGTCAGTTCAGACTGAACAGGCATACCCAGCTCGCGAGCCCACTCGGAGATCCACTGGTTGAAGGTCGCGCGCAGGGGATCGTAAGCAGGGCCAGGGCCGAGGATGGTCAGTTCGGGAACTTCTTGTCCATCGGGGCCTTTGACGCCAATACCAGGATCAACATCTTCGGTATCAGCATTGTAGGCGGGGGCAGTTTCCCAAGACCAGCCAGCATCGGTAAGAACCTGAACGGCCAAATTGACGCGTTCTTCGCGGGTCATACCAACGTAAGGAGTCTCAACATCGGGGTTGTACCAGAAACCGTTTCCAGGAGGCATGGCCGAGTACATGGGGAAGACAACGCCACCGAGTACGCTGTTGACAACGAATTCTTTGTCAATCACGATATCCATAGCCTGGCGGAACGCGTAATCCGACATGGGGAATTTGTTCATATTGAAAGCAATGTAGTACATGCCGTAGTCGGCGTTGGTGTAGGTGGTAATACCTTCACCGCGCTCAGCCTGCTCGCGCAAACCGCGGGAGAGACCCAGGGGGTTGATCACGTAGTCAACTTCGCCATTGGCCAGAGCCAGGAAAGCAGCATCCTGAGAACCGTAGATGGAGAAGATAATATTGGGGCTGTAAGGGCCAGAAGTGTAGCGCAAAGTTTCTTCGCCTTCGGCGGCGCCGTAGAGCATCATTTCGGTGCCATCGGGCATGACTAACATCCAGGTGCCATCTTCGTACTCAACGATTTCGGCGCCCTTGAAGTAGTAGCCTTCATTGGCAGTACGCTGCACGAACGCGCCAGCTTCCCATTTGTCGGTGGTATAACCACCGGCGGAGGGAGCGTCAGTCGCATCGGCTTCGTACAGGGTGGTGCGAGCGTTAGTGTAAGCCTCATCGTAGGTCGCCCAGGCGGCACACGCATCGGCATCAGCGCCTTCGGCTTCGCAATCTTCGGGGCGCTCAACTTCAGGAGCAACTATGCCATCAATGAAGGCATAAGCTTCAGCAACACCAGCAGCCCAGAAGTGTTCGGGCAGAATCGGGGCCAAAGCAATACCAGCCTGCCAAGTACCCAGGGAGGGGGCTTCGGCAAAGGTGTACACAACAGTATATTCGTCAGCCGCTTCGGCGGTAACGTCAACACCATTGGGTGAACACTGGTTGGGCCAGTTCTGGGTCAATTTGAGGTCTTTACAAGCGTTGTGGGTGAAGACCACGTCATCAGCGGTGAGAGCTTCGCCATCGCTCCAGGTTGATTCAACCATTTCAACGGTGATCGTCCAGGTGCCATCGCCATTGTCCACAGCTTCGGGAACTGCTTTAGCCAGGGAGGGGATGAAATCGAAACGAACATCGGAGAGGCCGAACAGGGCAGGAGCCTGACCAGCAAGCACGTATTGAGTCCAAACCGAACTGCCTGGTCCAAGGTAGTTCCAGTAGTTCAACGAAACAGGCTCTTCGAAGATAGCAATGCGATAAGCATCACAGCATTCGCCGCCAGCAGGAACTTCTTCCATTGCCGGGGCTTCAGCTTCAACTTCGACGACCACGGTTTCAACAATGGTCTCGCCTTCTTTTTCAACGATCACAGTTTCAACGACTGTGACAGTCTCGGGAGCGCAGGCCGCCAATGCGAGGCTGGCGATTACCAGGATACCGAGAACTAAATAGAATTTTTTAGACATTTTCCTTACTCCTCCATTTGGATTAGGTAAATGGGTTTGATTGTTTACGTACAGGTGAGTGTTCTGAATTGCGCATCTGTCTTGGCAGGCACCACCTCCTTATTTGTTACGCCGTACAGTAAATTTTTAGAACCTCAGGACCTACTGTGAGAAATCCCGTATTTAGGGGTATGCAGCGGACATGGCCCGCTGCATACCCCTAAATACGGACACCCACTATCTGATTCCTAAAGAGCCAAAATTTCTCAGGCGCTATGCTGCGATTGTGTCGTTTGATGGCACAGCACCCGATTACTAGCCAGGCGATTATAACATACCTAAAACTTGCCTAATAGCGCGCAATGCCAAAAAAGCGGCGCTAAATTCTCATCACGGCCTACAATCGTCCTGGCTGGCGAAACTTTCAATACTCATCAAATGCAATTGTACATCCATTGCACCTGGAATAGCGCACAGATCCACATGGAATGCGGAAATTTCCGGATTCCAATACAATGGCACGGCGGGTAAATCTTGCGCGAAAATCATCTGTGCCTGCTGTTGAGCTTGCAAATATTCTGGCGTGTCGGGCAAGGTTGTTTGCGCAGTGCCGCACGCCTGATCGAATTCAGGGTTGCTATACCCAGCGATATTCCCGCCGCCCCAGCCTTTTGCAAAATCAGGCAACGGGCCGGGGATTTCATCACTGGTGAACAGGGAACAAGGCGCGGCCTGCCCGATCGACCAGGCAAATTGTGCCATATCGAAGCGCCGTCCGAAGACTTCGCCATCCGGGCCGGGGCTGAGAAATTGCTCCCAGGGTTGAGTTTTTATATTGACGTGGATGCCGCACCTGCTCAGTGAGGTTTGCACCCAATTGGCGGCTGCCTGTCTCTGGGGGTCTTCGGGCACCCAATAATCGAACGCAAAGGGGGCGCCATCGGCAATATCGGCGCGGCCCAGCGCAGTGAGCGGTGTATCTGCGTTCTGGTCGTTATCTACCCAGCCGACGTTGGCGAGAAGTTCCAAAGCCGCCTGAGGATCGTAGGGATAAGTGGGTAATTCGGCGGGAAACAGTATGTGCTCTGGGGGCAGATAGCCATCGGATACGGCGGCCAACCCGGAAAGGAGTCCGTCCACCATCCCCTGACGATCTATACACATGGCAATCGCCTGGCGTACTTCCCGGCTGGCAAAGATATCCGCCCGTGCTTCACTGAACGTATCCAGGCCAAACACGGCTTGCTCCCACGAAATGTCATTTTCCACATACAGATCAATCTGACCGCCAGACTGAGCTTCGAGCAGCCGCGGGGCATCATCCAGCGTGAGGGCGGTTTGGTCGATATAATCACACTCGCCCACCAGCAATGCATCGATTGCAGCCGAACCGCCATCGACAAAGCGGAAGACAAGATACTCGAAACGCGGCAAGCCATCGGCGCTGCGGAAATAATTTTCGTTACGATGAAAGGTAATATGATCGCCAGAGATCCATTCTTCGAGCGCATAGGCTCCCCATCCCACAGGATTGCGAGCAGCCAACTCGGAAGTCGGCAAGGTATTCAGATCAATTGCGGCCAGAATATGCTCTGGCAATGGGGAGAAAAAATTGGTAGCGTAGTCCCCCTGATACCCCGGAATGGCGAACCACTCGACGGTTTGGGCATCGAGTGCGATGTAACTTTGCGTATACCGCAAAACATCTGATATATTGCCATAAAAGGCCTGCGCAACATTGAATGAATAAACCGAATCTTGAGCCGTAAGGGGAGTACCGTCCGACCAAAGCAGGCCCGGCAAAAGGCGAAAACGCACAGCTAACGCGTCCATCAGCACGGATTGGTCTCCAGCATACGCCAGAGCGCAATCTGCGCTGGAGCATCCGCTGGGGCGATAACGAGTTTCTTCATTAAGGGTAACCCAACGACCATCCGCATCAACAATAATATCGCCTTTTACAACTTCCACCGGGCGCAGTTCTGCATCCCCATTTTGCAACGAGGGGATACGCTCCAAAATAACCGGTTGAACTCGCCCATGAATGCGATCAAATGGGCCATCATAGATGGCTTGTAAAATGCCGCGGGCTGCCGCGGTTGTATCGGCATATATAAATAGCGATGATGGTTCTTTCCCCATGCACACCGTTAACACGCTAGGCGGTTCAGGTGTGGGACTAGGTTCCGGAGTGGCTGAAGTAATGGCCTCAACCAACGCCTGTACTGTAAGATCAACACCGGGTTCTTCGGGCGTTGGTGCAGGGGTACAGGCTGTTAATATTCCCAAAATGATGGTCAGGACGAAGAATGGACGGAGGGCTTTGAACATAATTTTAGAATAAAAAACGAAAAGCGGGTGCGCATAAGGGGTGCGCCCTTATGCGCACCCGCTTTTGGATAATCTCTATATAGTGGTCGAGGCAATACCTATAAGATCAATACGCCCATCTGAAGCGAATAGGCTGTTGCGTGAGCAAAACGGTCAAATGAAGAGGCATTATACTCACGGTTGAATACCAGGTTTACCATTGGAATAAACCAGGAAGCCTGGCTGGATGATTTTTTCTGTGCTGTTCGCAATATGTGCGTTTTTATATCGGCGGGAGGCGACTTTTGATTCAACCACTGCTTCACGCTACGACGCAGCCTGTGATCGAAAAGTTCTTGATTCTGTTTTTTATGTGAATTCATATTGAACTTTCCTAATGCTGATGTCGTTTTCCACTTCCAGTTGTGCTTTGAGCGCTTTGCGTCCATAATGTAAACGCGATTTGACGGTTCCAACTGGGATTTCAAGTACCGCTGAAATCTCATCTAATGACAGATCACTAAAGTAATGCAGCACAATTACTACCCGGTGCCGAAACGGTAGTGTAGCAACTGCGGAGGCAACATGCTGCCACTCTTCGTTTTTTTCTACCTGAAAAGCAGGTGATTGCTTTTTACTTCCCTTAAGCCATTCGGCCATTTCATCAATGGAATGAAAAAGCCATCGTTTGCGGCGCTTGATCCAGGTATAGGTTAAATTGGTCGTTACCCGATACAACCAGGGCTCTAATGGTCGCTCCGGATCAATATGGTGCGAAAAGCGATGAATGCGCAAAAACACATCCTGCAACAAATCGGCAGCGGCAGCAGCATCGCCAGTAATTGCCAACGCGGTACGATAAACGATATGCTGATACCGGTCGTATAAAGTACCTAGTGCATCCAGGTTTCCACTCTGGAGCTGTAAAACCAATTCGCGGTCGCTATTCAATAGGAATTTCCTTAATTGGTATTCGCACTTAATACTCTCTACCTTGATAAAGGTTCAAAAAATCATTCAGAAGGAACCACCATCAGGGAAACACCAAGAACTTATACTGTAAATCGAATTAAACATTATCCTTACGCATCTGTCAAATATATCCACTGTCATTGCGAGCCGGATGATGATCTCGGTCGCTAGTGCTTTTTTCAATAACCTGTTTTAGTAGAAATCATCGTCTTCTTCACCATAGCGCATACGAATATATGATTCATAACGCTCAAAATGGACAGAACCCTCTTCAACAGCCGCTTTGACAGCACAATCAGGTTCGTGCAAGTGCCTACAATCGCTAAATTTACAATCTGCCACGAGATAACGTAGCTCGGGAAAATATCCGTCAACTTCCTCGGGTTCAATGTCCCACAAGGCCAGGGCTTTTAAGCCTGGAGTATCCGCTACGTAGCCGCCACCTTCCAGGGGAAATAATTCGCGCACCACAGTTGTATGCCGTCCCTTGCTAGAAGACTGACTGACTTCTTTTACTGCCAATCCTAAATTGGGCTGGATCACGTTCAGCAGGCTCGATTTTCCTACCCCTGAAGGGCCTGCTAAGACCGAGATTTTCCCCGTCAGGTGTTTTTTCAGGGCAGCAATTCCCCGACCAGAACTTGCCGAAGTAAATAGAGTTGAATAGCCAATATCTTTATAGTGACCAAATAATTTACGCGCTGTGCGCATCCCGATCAGATCAACTTTATTAAACACAATCAGGGGACTAATTTCGGCCTTTTCGGCGACAATCAGAAACCGGTCGAGCATACGCAGGCGTGGCTCAGGTTCTGCACAGGAAAATACAAAGACGGCTTGATCGGGGTTAGCAATGAGAATTTGACGATATTCACCGCGCGCGGTGGGGGCTAAACGCGAGAACATAGTGCGGCGCGATTCGATTTCTTCAATCATGCCGCTGCCGTCCTCCAAAACGCTGATTTGAACCCAATCACCAACGGCAATAATATCCCCCCGGCGGCGGCCGCGCTTGAGACGGCCACGCAATCGACACACAACAGGGCCATCATCCGTTTGCACGGTAAAGAACCCAGATTGTGAGCGAGTAACTAAACCGCGCAAGATCAGATTCCCCCCAGTTGGGTTTTCGTCTGCGCCACAAGAAAATCAACGCAAGGTCGTACAGGCGCAAAAGCGCAAGGGTCTAATGATTTGTCGTGATATTCTCGTTTTTTGGGGTGGTTCATATTGGTGCCCTTTGTAAGATATTGCGTTAAGGCTCCGGTGTGGGTGTTTCTTCTTCTGGAAGAGCTATTACGCCAACCGCCGATTCCCAGGGCAGCAGGTAGTTGCGCCGACCTTCAAAATATTGCTGTGCCACTGCCCGGAAAATGGGCGCGGCTACTTCAGAACCTTCACCCGCAAATTCGCCAACTACAACAATGGCAATATCGGGTTTGTCGGCACGGTTGCGGCGAGTATATCCGGCAAACCAGGCGTGCGATTCGCCCAGACCTGTCTCGGCAGTGCCTGTTTTCCCGGCAAAGGGCGTAATATTGGAGCTATACGCACCCAGCACCGAATAGGCTGTACCCCGACGGTTTTCGATAACGTTCACCATCGCGCGTTGCAACGCTTCAAGCGTATCTGCACTAATTGGCAGTTCGCCAGTGATGATCGGCTCAAATTGATAAACTGGCTCTTCGCCCTGCAATCCAATTTGGTCAATCAACTGCGGCTGGTAGATCGTGCCGCCATTACCGAGCGCAGCGATAAATTGTGCCACTTGCAAGGGCGTGACCAGGGTATCACCCTGGCCGATGGCATTATTGATAGCATCAATTTCTTCATTGGGATCAGGAATCTGCCCGGCTTCTTCTTCTACACCTTGAATTCCAGTGAGACTGCCCAACCCAAAACCGCGCGCCATCTCAGAGACCGCATCTGTCAACCCCTGGCGGTACAAATCCAAACCAATATGCCAAAACCAAGGATTACACGAGCGCATCAATCCTTGCGGAAGCGTCAACATACCGCTGGGTTCGGTTTTACATTCACCCTCGGTTGCCAGTTCGTCCTGGCAGTGTTCGTAGGTCCAATCGTAGCGCGGGGCAATATCGGTGATTTCGGTAAAGGCGTACTGGCAGTCGTAGGTAGATTCGATTGTATAGAGGCCACTCTCTAACGCGGCGGCCATGGTAATGATTTTGAAGACCGAGCCGAGGGGATACTGCCCCTGCGTGGCGCGATTGAGGAGAGGATTGCCACCATAGGGGGAGTAAATATCCTCGAGCAGGTAGCCAGAATTATAGTTATTCGGGTTGAAGGCATTCGGGTCAAACCAGGGCGAGGAGGCCATTGCCAGCACGCGCCCGGTATCGACTTCCATAACTACGACAGCGCCAGCATACTTCGACAACATTAGTTGCGCTGCTCGCTGCAAATCAGCATCCAGGGTAGTGTAAACTGGCAACGAAGGTTTGGCTTCAACATCGGCTAATTGTGTGACAACCTCACTATCCGGCCCCAACACATATAAGGAACCGCCCCGGTTGCCAGTGAGATATTGTTCGCCCCAATATTCAATTCCCTGGCGGCCTACCATTTCATCACGCCGAAAACCTTTGCGCAGATAATCATCCACTTCTTCGGCCTGGATTAGCGATACATAGCCAACGGTCTGCGGAGCAATGCCGTTATTGAAATAATAGCGGCCTTCATAGGGATACATATAGAGCAGGCCGTCATCGTAAAGCGGATCTACAGAGTAGAAGCGCTCTACCTGCGAACGCAAAGCTTCGCCCAGCGGCAGGTACCAATCTACCCCAAAGGGGAAATCGGCATACATAGCCTGGATCGTTCCCGGATGCAAACCCGTAAGCCATTGCAGGTCTTCCAAGAAGCCCAGCGAGTTCTCAGGGTCGAGACGCCCCGGGATAATGCCCACCGAAACGGCTTCGCCATACGCGACCAGCGGCTCACCATCACGATCGTAAATATTAGCGCGCGAGGGGACATGACGCTCCATCCACAGGGTATTGCCCCCAGCCAATTCGGGCAGAATCAACTCATCACTCCACTGCACCCGCCAGTCGCTTTCTTCCAAGCTGAGACTCATTATTGTGTCACGCTGAATATCGCCCACCAAAATGCTATTTAAAGTCAAGCGGTAACTGGCCTGAGCGCTCTGCGCGTTACGCACCAACGAAGAGAGAATTTCATATTCCACGGTGCTCAGCGCCATCTCGGCGTTCACGCTCGTATAACGCGCTGTGAAATCTTCCAGGCTAATGGCATCGCGGCTAATGCTGGTAAGCATATTGTACATACCCGCATAGTCATCCAGCTTCCAGGCATCCAGGTAAGCGCGCACGGTTTCATCCACATCGGGCACAGGGGTGATTTGCGGCCCAACTGTGGGCAGCGCGGTTGCGGTCGGTTCGGGCGTGGCGCTGGGGGTAACGGTGGGTTCTGGCCCGAAGGCGGTGCAGCCTGCCAACAAAAAGATAAGAACAAGGAAAACACTCACCACAGCAACCGAAAGGCTCAAAGTTTTTCTTTCAGCCTTTGTGTCGCTTGTATCCTTCAGGGTATTGTGGTGCAATTTTTTATATTGATGATTCATAAAGTTTCTCGCAAGATCATATCATACACCGGACAATGATAACCCAATGCAGTCTGACATACTGCCGGAACATTTGCAGCCAAAGGCTGTCCCATTTTTCGCAGCGTGCGCCCTAGATGACACAGCGGAAACCCAACTACATTGGCATAGCAGCTTTGAATATCTTCAACCGGATGAAAACCAGCATGTTGAATGGCATACCCGCCAGCCTTATCAAACGGGTCGCCGCTAGCAATATAGGCCTGCGCTTCTTCATCGGTATAATTTCGCATGGGGACTTGCGATTCGCCCAAATCGGTTTGCAAAGTTCTACTTTCCGCATTATACACAGCCAAAGCTGTAAAAACCTGATGAGCGCGACCACGTAAACGATGCAACATTTGTTCTGCCTCGGCTTTGTCACGCGGCTTGCCCAGGATTTCGCCATCATCCACAACCGTGGTATCCGCGGCGATCACCCAGGTAGCGGAATTAAGACCGATCGCGACAGCGCGGGCCTTGCGCTCGGCCAGACGCAGCACATAATCTTGAGGGGTTTCGCCTTCGAGTGTAGATTCATCCACATCGGCGGGCATCACCACGAAATCCAGACCGAGTAGCCCCAGCAGTTCACGGCGACGCGGCGAGTTGGAAGCTAAAATCCATTTCACAGGGCTGGATTCTATCACATCCGCCGATTGCTTTATAGTACAATTCGCCTAGTCTAGACAACTGAAAGAAATTCGCAAATAAAGGAGGAAGCAGCGGTGTTACCCTCTATTTGCACAATCTCTACCCCACGGAGACCGCCATGCAAAGTTTAATTCAACGAATCAAAAACGAAGGCCAAAATCTCGGCAATGGCATTCTCAAAGTAGATAGCTTTGTCAATCATCAGGTTGATCCGCAACTGATGGACGAAGCCGGCAGAGAATTTGCCCGTCACTTCAAAAATATTGGGGCCACCAAAATTCTCACCGCCGAAATTTCAGGCATCGCCCCGGCGGTTTTCACCGGCCTGCACATGAACCTGCCTGTCGTCTACGCTCGCAAGCGAAAACCCATCACCATGCCCGACCAGGTATTACTCACCCTGGCTCCCTCGCATACCAAAGGCCGCACGGTGGAACTCATCGTCTCGCCCGAATATTTGGCAGGCGGCGAAAACGTACTCATTATCGACGACTTTCTCGCCAGCGGCGCAACCATCATGGGGCTGGTGCGCCTGGCCGAGGCCGCAGGCGCCAATCTTGTGGGCATCGGCGCTCTCATCGAGAAAACCTTCGAGCCGGGGCGCGCCATCCTGGCCCCGCTCGGCGTGCCTATCGTTTCGCTGGCCGCGGTTAAATCTATGGAAGGGGACAAAATCTCCTTCGCATAAGCTATGAACTCCATTGCCATCCTCGATTTCGGCTCGCAATACTCCCAGCTCATCGCCCGACGAGTGCGCGAGCAGCACGTTTATTGCGAGTTGCACCCCTGGGATACACCCCCCGCTCGGGTTCTGGCAGCCAGCCCCAAAGGATTCATCCTGTCCGGTGGCCCGGCTTCGGTCTACGCCGCCAACGCCCCACAAATCCCAGCCTATGTGCTTGAATCCGGCTTACCCGTTTTGGGGATTTGTTATGGAATGCAAGCCCTGACGCACGCCCTGGGCGGCAAGGTGGCGCCTGCCCCCCAGCAAGAGTACGGACTCGCCCAGGTGAGGGTACTGCGCCCGAACGCGTTACTGCCCCCGGGGGAGGCGCGCGTGTGGATGTCCCACGGCGACCGCATTGACCAACTCCCCAACGGATTCGCGTCCCTGGCAAAAAGTGATAATTCGCCGATTGCAGCCATGTGCGACGCGCTGCGCGGCTACTACGGCGTGCAATTTCATCCCGAAGTACATCACACACCCAGCGGCCCCGAACTGCTGCGTCGTTTCGTCATCGAAATCTGCGCCGCCGCGCCCAACTGGACGCCGGAATCAATTATCGGCGAGAGCATAGCGCGCATCCGGGCGCAAGTAGGCCAGCAGTGCGTCCTCAGCGCGGTCAGCGGCGGCGTGGATTCGAGCGTGGCGACCGCATTGGCGCACCGCGCCATCGGCAACCAGCTCGACGCCGTTTTCGTCGATAACGGCCTGCTGCGCAAAGACGAAGCCGCCCGCGTGGTGAAAACCTTCCGCGAAAATTTGGGCGTGTGCCTGCATCCCATCAACGCCATCGAAGAATTTATGCAAGCGCTGCGCGGCATCACCGAGCCGGAGCAAAAACGGCGCATCATCGGCGAGAAGTTTATCCGCATTTTTGAAGAACAGGCACAAAAATTGGGCCAGCCGCCCTTTTTGGTGCAAGGGACCATCTACCCCGATGTGGTCGAATCCAGCGCCCCCGATCGGGCGCAAGGCCAGCGCATCAAATCGCATCATAATGTGGGCGGCCTGCCCGAAGAGATGCAATTTGAACTCGTTGAACCGCTGCGTTATTTATTCAAAGACGAAGTGCGCGCCGTGGGTGAAGCCCTGGGGCTACCCGCCGAACTTGTATGGCGGCAACCCTTCCCTGGGCCGGGGCTGGCTGTGCGCTGTCTCGGCGAAGTCACCTGGGAGCGTCTGGAACGCTTGCGCGGCGCCGATGCGATTTTCACTGGAGAACTGGAAGCCGCGGGGTTGTTAACGATGAAACCCCTCACCCCAGCCCTCTCCCGAGGGGAGAGGGCTGGGGTGAGGGCGGGCACATCGCAGGCCTTTGCCGTGCTGCTGCCCGTGCAAAGCGTGGGCGTGATGGGCGACCAGCGCACCTATCAAGAAGCCATCGCACTGCGGGCGGTTACCACCGAAGATTTTATGACCGCCGACTGGGCACAACTGCCGCACGAACTGCTGGGGCGCGTCTCCAGCCGGATTGTCAACGAAGTAGCCGGAGTCAATCGTGTGGTCTATGACATCACCAGCAAACCCCCGGCAACGATCGAATGGGAATAGTTTGATTTTTGAGTGTTTTTTTGTCAAATTGCGTATATCGAATTACTGTACTTTCTTTACTAGAAAACGGAGGTCATAATGGATTTCGGCGAAATTCTCTCTCGTGCATGGAAAATCATCTGGAAGTATAAAATTCTGTGGCTGTTTGGTATCTTATCAAGCTGTGGACAGGGCGGCAGCGGAGGTGGCAGCAGCGGTGGAGGAAACTCAAATTATAATTTCTCCGCGGGTGATCAAAATCTCCCCCCGGAAATGAAACACTTTTTCTTCAATGTCGAGCGTTTCTTCAACAATATAGAAACCTGGGAGATCATTGGCCTGATCGCCGGTATTCTGGTCATCTTCCTGATCCTTTGGGCCGTAATGCTCGCATTGAGCACCATCGGGCGCGTGGGGTTAATTCAGGGGACACTGCAAGGTGATGAGGAGGCCGAGCGCATTGCTTTCGGTGATCTTTTCAACAGCGGCAAACCCTTCTTCTGGCGCGTAGTGGGGTTGAACCTGCTCATCGGGTTGGCGAGTTTTATCCTGGTGATGATCTTCATTTTGCCATTGGTACTTCTTGGCGTTCTCACCGCCGGGGTTCTCTTCCTGTGTATGCTCCCCCTGCTGTGTATTCTGGTGCCCCTGGGTTGGATTCTTGGCATCATCATTCAGCAGGCCAATATTATCCTGGTGATTGAAGATACCGGCATCATCGAAAGCCTGACGCGTGCCTGGCACTTCTTCCGCGCACAATGGACAAACCTGCTCATCATGGGATTGATTCTGGGCGTCGGTGGTTTCATCATTGGTATTGTACTGGCGCTGCCCATTTTCGTGATCGGCTTCTCAACGATAGTCCCAATGATCGTGGATAGCTCAGGCGGTTCTGCACCCGATCTCTTCACGACGCTAAAAACTGCCGGACTGTGTATGCTGGGCTATATGCCGGTACTGATCGTACTCAATGGCGTTCTCCAGGCCTACCTCCACACCGCCTGGACACTAACCTATCGCCGACTCACCCAACCAAAATCAGATGATCCCAGCCTGGAGGCTGACCCAGAAGAACCGTTACCGATTACGGATTCAAATTAAATACAAAACAGGGACGTATGGCCTCTGCGAGGCCATACGTCCCTGTTTTTCGGCCAATCCTTCTACTGCAGTAAAAGCCCTAATAATCAATCAAATAGCGCGTCCAGAATTTTGGAATCGACTCTTTTTATTTTTTCACGTATAGAAAGTTCTGTCATTTTGCGCAAACGCTCGGCCATTATCTGCATGACATAAAGCGCAAATTCAGGCTGCTTTTGAATTAGAGCCTCAAATTTCGCTTGTTTCACGGTGACAATTTTGCAGTCATTCAGTACCTGAGCTGTAGCGCTGCGCGGCGAACCATCCACCAGAGCCATTTCTCCAAAAACTTCATTTGAGCCTATCAGATTTACCACCACGCCTTTTAACTTCATTTCTACACTTCCAGAGATCACCACATACATAACATCCCCAGAGTCCCCCTCCTTAAATATCACGAAACCACTTTTAAATTCTTGAATATCTTCATCATTCTGGAATAAATCTAATATATTCATGGCAACCTCTGCTGTGACTAAAATCGGATTTCTCATTCGCGGAAGCGAAAGTCCTAAATATTATACAACGATTTTCTATGCTAGAATGTAGCCATGTTTAAGCTGGTTAGCAGAATTACCCTGCTGGGCTTGATTCTGGCGCTCATCCCTGTGGGCGCAATCGCACAGAGCGCCGCTCGGGCCATCCTTCACCCACTCAATACCAACGCATTTCCGGAAATATCCACCTACCTGCAGGCATACGACAGCGGTGGTAATTTTGTGCATGATCTCACCCCTGAAAACGTTACCATCGTTGAAGACGGCAAAGACTTACCGATCAGCGAAATTCGCCAACTCACTCCCGGCGCTCAGTTTGTGGTGGCGATCAATATGGGCCCGGCCTATGCTATTCAGGGTGCCGAAGGTTTAACCCGCTATGAGGAAATCCGCCAGGCCCTTGGCGCGTGGATTGATACCTACCCCGTCGATCAGAAAAACGACGATCTCAGTATCATCACCAACGATGATTTTTCGGGTTTACACTATAACCGTCCCGTAGCCTGGTTATCAAAATTGCGCGAGTACGAACCCAATTATGATAACGCGGTGCCCAGTCTCGATCTGCTGGGAAGCGCCATCAGCGTCGCGGCTGAACCCTCCCAACCCGGAACGGGGCGTGGCATTCTACTGATTACCCCCATCCCCGGCGAAGATAGTCTCGCTGCACTGCCCAGCCTGGCGGCGCTTGCCAGACAAAGCGAAATCCGTGTGTATATTTGGATGGTTGCCTCGCGCGCCTATTTCGATAGCAACGGCGCTCAACGCCTGGCGCAATTCGCGCAACAAACCGGAGGGCGTTTATTTGCCTACTCGGGCGAAGAGCCACTTCCATCCATAGACCCCTATGTAGACCCGCTGCGCTATGCCTACACCCTACGCTTTCAATCCCAAATCTCCGAGGGCGCAACTCACCAAGTTAGCGCCCGTATCAGCAACAACTTTATCAATACCACCAGCGAAGACGTATCGTTTGAACTCAGTGTACAGCCGCCGAACCCCATTTTTATTTCGCCCCCTCTGGAAATCCAGCGCACCGAACAAAATGCCCCCGAGCGCAGCGCCGATGAATTGCCACAATTTGCCCCCCTCAGCCAAACCCTGGAAATTCTCGTTGAATTCCCCGATGGGCACCTGCGCAATTTACAGCGCACCAGCCTGTATGTTGATGGCGAAGTCGTCGCCGAAAATACAGCCCCACCTTTCGACCGCTTCACCTGGGATCTCACCAGCTACACCGAAAACACGGCCCCGCTGATCTGGGTTGAAGCCATCGACGAACTGGGGCTGCGCGGCAACAGCATTGAGCATCAGGTCAATATTCTTAACAACCTGGTGCCGTTCAGTCTCTTCACGCTTATCCGGCAAAATATGCCTTTGGCGATGGGAATCAGCGCGGCTTTAGCGCTCAGCATCGCTGCTTTTCTACTGATTTTGCGCGGCAGTTTGCGCCCCAAAGCTATGGGACGGTTGATTCTGCGCAGGCGCGCGGCACCACCCCCGGAGCCAAACCCAGCACAACTAGAAGCCACGCCCCCCGCAGATTTACCCGTTGAAGAAGCCCCGCGCCCCCGGCCATCCCGCCGACGCGTCGCACAATGGGTCAATCGCATCAACTGGCCAAAACGCGGCGACACTGCCCCAGCGCCCGATTTTCTTGAACTCGATGAGGAAAACCGCATTCCCCTACTCCAGCGCGAACTCACTTTTGGAAGCGATCCACAGCAAGCCAGTATCGTCTTCGATGACGACAGTGTCGATGCACTGCACGCGCGTTTGGTGCGTGCGGCAGATCAGCGCTTCTATCTTTCCGACGAAGGCTCAACGGCAGGCACCTGGCTTAATTTCCAGCCACTCACCACCGAGGGCGCGCCGCTACAGCATGGTGATACAATTCTCATCGGACGCGTTCAATTCCAGTACAAAATCAGCAACGTACAGCAAATCCCCAAACCCAAAGTCACTCTTCAGGAGACTCTGTGATCCCAAAAGAACATGCGCATATCGTAGTGGCGGCAATTACGCACCCCGGCATGAGCGGAAAAAACAACGAAGACCGTTATGGCGTTTCAGCACATTTGCTCAGCGAAGATGAGCCAATACCATCGCTGCTGGCAATTGTCGCCGATGGCATCGGTGGGCATCAGGCTGGGGAAATCGCCGCAGAAATTGCCGTAGACACGATCAGCGGCATAGTGGCCGAGAGTCGCGGCGCTGATCCACAAGGCATTTTGGAAAAGGCGATCGTAGCTGCAGGGCAGGCGGTTCACGCACAATCGACATTGGACAAAACCCAACACGGTATGGGTTCGACCTGCGCCTGCGCTTGGGTTATTGATCGGCAGTTATTTACGGCCACAGTCGGCGATTCGCGCATTTACTTGCTGCGCGATGGACAGATCCGCCAACTGAGTGTTGACCATACCTGGGTGCAAGAAGCGATTGAATTTGGCATTATCACCCCCGATCAGGCGCGCGGACATCCGCAAGCGCATATTATCCGCCGCTATCTTGGCTCGAAAAGCGCTACCGAAGTCGATTTCCGCATGATGCTCGAAGACGGGCAAAGCAATGAGCAGGCGGTTGCCAATCAGGGTACGCAGATGCTGCCCGGTGACGGCCTGGTGCTGTGCAGTGATGGTTTAACGGACCTGGTTGATGATAATGAAATTTGGGCTAGTGTGACACAGAATTCGCTGGAAGACGGGCTACAAAAACTGGTGGATATGGCAAATGCGCGCGGTGGGCATGATAATATCACCATTGTGACGCTGAAAATCCCCAAAGATGAGCAAATAAACATCAAACCCAAGCAGAAAACCAGCAAGAAATTGCTATGGGTTGCCGGAGTTCTAGCCGCGCTCCTGATGGTTTTACTAGTGGCGGTGCTGGCCTTTTTCGCCTGGCGTTTTACCAACACTCCGTCAACGCCTTCCCCTATGCCACAGAGTACGCTCCCGGCGGTAATGGAAACCCAGCCTCCCCCGACGCAAACACAACTAATTGCGCCAACTACTGCTGCAACCCCCACGCCAGAGTCTACCCCCATCCGCGAAACCTATACCCCCTGGCCGACTTCAACACCTTAAAAAGTTGGAAGGCCGAAGACGGGAGACAGGAAATATCTCGTCTTCGGCCTTCCAACTCTCACCCCTAAGGCAGTAATGCCGAATATACCTGATTGCCCACCACCATAAATACCTGATGCTTCGGCCCAATCGTAAACGCGCTGGCCGGTTCATCGAAAAGAATTCCCAGGGGACGATATTGACGTTTATAAACCATCTGCAAAGTGAAATGATAAATTGCGTGGGCATCCTCATCGAGTAAATAGATCGATGGATCAGGTGGCGGCGCGAACTGAATTGCATCAAAATCGGCCCCGGCAAAGATAGCATCATTCTCATAGCCCTCACGCGTATCGGTAAAAAGCTGCGGATTCGTGATGGAATCTTCGGCATAAACACTGGTTACAAGATGCCCGTCGTTGTACAGCAGATACAAATTCCCGTCGCTAACAGTCAGATCAATGACATCTTGCATGGAGGGGGGCACCTGATCGCCAAAGAAGAAATGTGGCAAATCACGGTATTCCATCGCGCCATCATATACCCAAACCGAACTCGTGAACGAATCGAGAATATACAAATCGCCAGTATCCATTGCAAAGGCTATTGGCGTGCCCCAGTTTGAACTGGGGGGCAGCATGGAATACGAAAGCTGATTTTCACTGCCCGGGATGCACTGCACCAGATTGCCATTGCCATCCATCGCAATTAGCGCGGCCCCATTGGGATACCCCGTCGGCAGGGCTTCAATATCCATTAGCGGGCCAATAATCAACGGGCCGGGCACAGGGCCACAGGTAAAATTCGGGTCGAGTTGATAACTGCTGCCCGTGGCTACGGCGCGGAAAACCGAACCCGAAACAGAATCCAGCATATATAACTCATTTTCGCGTGTCGCCACAACACGCCGAATCGCCACCCCTGCGGGCAACCCCCCTTCAATGATTGGTTCGAACCTCAGACGGTCGATCATATCCAGCGAATCGAGCGCCACATTGGCATAATTCCGCAGCGTTTGCGAATCATCCGTAATCCGGTAGCTTTCTGCCTGTTCCAGATAATCCAGTGCGGCTTGCCAGGCAATACGCTGCTCACTGGCGTGCTCAAACTGCTGCGCTTCCCCAACGGCCCATTGCGCCTGAGCCAGATAATCTTCATAATATCGGACGCGGCCTTTCTGAAAATAAACTACAGCCGCGACCGTCACCACGATCAATGGAATAGCCACAGCCCCAAATGCCATCGTTGAACTCGGCAACGACATCATCGACTCGTCCGGTAACATGCGCCTGATTAGTGTTTGCACAGCGCTCAAAATTTGCTGCAACGTCGTCGCGATGGCGCGCGCCATTGTCTTTAGGGCTGCCCCGCCAGCCTTACGCGCTCGCGCTGCGGCAGGCTCCTGTGCAGGTGTGGATGTTTCGGCCTCCGCACTGACCCTGACTGGGGCAACCGATACGCCTGAAACTTTGCTCACAGGGGGTGATGAGGGCGGTGGCGAAACTGCCTGCCCGCGCATCGGGCGGCGTGCGGCCGCTCCAGACTTCCGGACAGGCGTTGCTTCCTTTGGATGGGATTCCTCTACGGGTTTGGTACGCGGCTCCGAATTCACCCGCGGCGACACCAGGCGCAACCCACCTTTGCCTTTCTTCGCCATCAGCATCGCTGCCTCAATATCCCCCGCAGCACGGCGCACAAGGCGCTGATACAAATCTCCCGCTGCTAAACCATGCAAATTACGCAGCGTAGTTGTGTTCCAGGTTAACGGTGGATTGGGAGAAACGAGCAATACATCACCGGGGTGCATCTCTGCCTGATGAAAGTGCAGCACCGGAACTCGGCTTAACCCTAAACCGCGGCCCGTTGTCGATGGATCATAGAATTGTTTTGCCCCATCAGCAAAAATCAAATAGGCTTGAGAAGCGCCGCTTTGTAATAAATACAAGTGATTAGCGCGCATCACCCCCAGGGCCAGCACGCCAATTGCCTGGCGGCCACGACTGGCAACATTCATATTGCGCTTCAATAAAAGCTCATTCAGCTTTTCTGCCACCGAACGCATCGCGGCCGTTGCAGACCCCGTAGTTTTAAAATACATATCCGCCACCTGTGCCAGCAGCGCATCCAATTCCTTAGGCGATAAAGGCGCGTTCCCTTCCATCGTCAGGTAAACAAAAAAACGATCCCCCGAACGCCCGCGCGCCGCGCGTCGCGGCGCATCGGTGGCATACAATCCCGGAAGTTTGGGGCGGTCTTTGCCAGCTTGCCGCCACAAGGGAAGTAAGAATAGATCAAGAGAAGAAGTCATATACTACACCATTATACTGGTAAAATGATGCTCGATCTACCTAAAGCCCTCATCCTGTCTGTGACTACGTTCCAGACCCCCCTCTCCCGAAATCAGGAGAGGGCCTTGTCATAAGTGATTGTTGGAAAGTAGCTTTAATATGGCTTCCGCCGCGCCGTAAGAAATTGCCGAAAAATAGGGGTGTGTGGGGCGCTCCGCGCCCCACACACCCCTATTTTTCGAAAGTCTTTTTCAAAGTTCTTTCCAAAATCTACTTA
>JACKQG010001630.1_pt1 | contig 30608 bp, 25 predicted proteins | sample 8237621 | NCBI WGS metagenome assembly JACKQG01 (sample SAMN15677084, study PRJNA649215) | marine metagenome | biome: marine; feature: Black Sea; material: saline water; isolation source: suspended particulate matter (SPM) from the Black Sea western gyre | collected 2013-06-09/2013-06-10 | depth... | reverse complement strand
AAACCACGGCACCGGGCAGTAAGTCGCGCAACTGGCTCCTCAACCCCTCTCGGGCCGGCGCAACCAGCGGCCGAGTGGCGGTGACGTCGGGCACCTTTAATCGACGCCCGCGGTGCTCTCCAGCAGTGATCCGCAACATGGCGCAAGTAGAATAACGGCGCAATGCCACGACTCCACGTGAACATCGACCATGTTGCGACCCTGCGCCAGGCACGTCGCTCAGATCAGCCCGATCCAGTATTGGCTGCAGGTATCTCTGAGCTGGCCGGCGCCAACGGTATTACTGTGCACCTGCGCGAGGATCGTCGCCATATTCAAGATCGTGACGTCAAGCTGCTGCGCCAAACGGTGAAGAGCTTGATGAATCTGGAAATGGCGCTGACCGACGAAATGATCGCTATCGCGCTGAAGCTGCAGCCGGATCAGGTGTGCATCGTGCCTGAAAGTCGTGAAGAGCTGACCACCGAAGGCGGTTTGGATGTCTCGCACCATTACAAACGGCTGGAGAAAGCAGTTCCGGTGTTTCGGAAGGCTGGCATTGAAGTCAGCTTATTTGTGGACCCATTGCCAGAACCTCTGGAAGACGCCGCGCGCTTGGGCGTGGACTTTGTTGAGTTACACACTGGTGCCTATTCCAATACCCGAGGCAGAGCTCGCGACGCTGAGTTGTTGCGGTTGGAAACTGCAGCCAACTATGCACATGAATTGGGATTGCGCGTCAACGCCGGTCATGGCTTGGATTACGAAAACGTCCTTCCCATCGCGCAGCTCCCCTATGTCGAAGAGCTGAACATTGGCTACGCAATTATTTGCCGATCGATTTATATCGGGTTGGATCAAGCGGTTCGTGAAATGCAAGATCGCATTTTGGCCGCAGCTCCAGATTAAAGATTAAGGCCAGGCTAGAAATTTGGAAAACAAAAAGGGCCGCGGAATTACCCGCGGCCCTTATACGTAAAGAACTGCTCTAGAACTCGAGCTCTTCTTCTTCCTCACCAGCATCGGCCGGCATGGACATCTTAATCATCTGAGTCAAGTCCATGACTACGATGCCTTCAGGTACTACAAACTTGAACGCCTTCTCGCCGAAAGCTGCCAAGTTCTTCTGAATCTTGACATTGCTAAAGTCAGCCTTGAAAGTGCCTTGTTTGCCTTGAACGGCGGTGATGGACATTGGGAAGTAGGTCTTGGCGTTGAGTGTGATGTTCACTGACTCGCCAGGGCCTTCTTCGCCTTCAGCAACTGGCTTAGCCAGGCTCAAAGTTAGGGTGCCCTTTTCTGCATCCTTAGCGACCTTCATGCCAGACATGGAGATGGCCTTGTCGATGGAAGAAGCGTTCAGCGCGCCTTTGGCATCAAAGACAGGTACTGGGGACTCAGAAGCGCCTTTTGCGATCAGGTCCTTAACCAAAGCCAGCTCAACTTTGCCGTATTCAATTTGAGCTTCCTCGCCATCGACGTGGAAGTAGAGGTAGGTGCCATCGGCAACCAGCTCCAAGCCCATTTCTTGAGTCTCTTCGCCCATGCCCATCTCGGCACTAAGCTTCACAGAGAAGTGCATTGGGTTGCCAAAAGCAAAGTGACCCTTGGCGTTTCCACTACCTGGGCCCATCTTGGCATTGACTGCGAAGTCAAACTCATAGCTCTTGGTGGCGAGACCAATGAGGCCTTTTGCCAGAGCAGATGGCTCGTCTTGGGTAGCTGTAGAAGCAACGGTGCCGGAAGCGGAGCATGAACCGCCTGCGCAGTCACTTGCCTTATCCGAACATTCGGCTTTGGCTACTTCGGTAGAACCGTCCTTGCCTTTGTCACAGCATCCTTGGGCGGTCAATGGGTTCGCGAGCAGCAGACCGCCGGCGAGGATTACTAGTAGATTACGAAACATGTTTTCTCTTTCAGATGAGAAGGGGTTTAGGAGGGTTATTTTACCCGAGGGGTAGAGTTACGGGCAGACAAAGGGATCGAAAGGGCCTTTTTGATCAGGCATTACCAAAAAATCCCCATAGCCATGCAAGTAGTAGCACACATTGGCCCGCGCCAATGGCCATCTTTAGGGTCTTTCCAAGCAGGGTTCCAAGGAAGGCACCCCATCCAACTTTAATACCTTCGCTGCGGTGTCGGGCAGCGAAAACGATTTCGAAGCCGGCAGCGCCCAAAAAGGCACCAAAAGCGGCACCCAGGAGGGTGCCAAGGATTGGAATGGGAATCATGCTGGTGAAAAAGATGGCTCCCACAATGGAGCCAAGAAAGGCACCCCACGATCCGGACTTGGAAGCGCCACTCTTTTTGGCTTGGCCTAACAACGAAGTAAATTCCAGGATTTCTGCAACCACGGCTAAGCCCAATAGGATGAAAAATGGGATCCATCCTATGCCCAGAGCAGGAAAAGCCAAACCGCAGGCTGCGATCAGCCAGTTTCCGGGCAAGCCGAAGGCGATCAGCATGAAGCCGAAAAATGAGCCGGCGCTGAGACCTAATTTGGCCAGGATAATCCAGAGATCTTCCACGGTATTCGGTTTTGAGGGCGGGAGGGGTGACGGTGGGGTAGGGCTACGGCGTTGCCTCGCAGCCCGACTGCCATTTCGGCAGCTATTTCGCGAAATTTTCCGCACTCAAGGCTTTGGGGAGGCCAATTTTACAGGATTTCCGCTGATTTTCTTATTGGGAAGCATGGCACGCAGCTTGCATTTCCATTGCGGGGGATACTCAAAATGCAAATTGATCGCTGGACACAAAAAACTCGCGAGGCTTTCCAAGCCGCGCAAATTCACGCCCAAGGGCTTTCCCATGGCTCCTTGCAGCCAGGTCACTTGCTGCACGCCTTGGCCGAACAAAGCGAAGGGCTTGTACCGGGTCTAATTCAACACTGTGGAGCCAATCTGCAAGATGTACGTCGACTGGCTGGGGAGGCTGTGGCCAAGGAACCGCGAGTACAAGGTCAGGCTTTTGGCATGGCTCAGGCAACTGCAAATTTGTTGGAGGCTGCCGACACTTGCCGCCAGGTGCAAGGTGATGACTACCTATCTACCGAGCACATTTTGATCGCGCTGGCGGCGTCGGACTCTGAGTTGGGCAAGGCTTTGGTAGGCGCTGGACTAACCGCTGATTCGGTGCGCGGGGCACTGAAACAGTTGCGCGGCGACCGCAAGGTGACGTCGGATAATCCGGAGGCGACGATGGAGGCATTGGGCAAATACGCCGCCGACCTGACCGAGCGCGCGGCGCAAGGAAAGTTGGATCCAGTCATTGGACGCGATGCCGAAGTGCGTCGGGTGATGCAAATTTTGTCGCGCCGGACCAAAAACAACCCCGTTTTGGTGGGTTTACCGGGGGTGGGTAAAACTGCGGTGGCCGAAGGTTTGGCGCAACGCATCGTGGCTGGAGATGTGCCTAGTGGTTTGAAGGACAAGCGGCTGCTGGCTTTGGACTTGGGTGCTTTGTTGGCCGGTGCCAAGTATCGGGGGGAATTTGAAGAGCGCTTGAAAGCAGTATTGCAAGAAGTGCAAGACGCGGCTGGCGAAATCATTTTGTTCATCGATGAATTGTACACCATGGTGGGTGCAGGCGCGTCGGAAGGTGCGATGGACGCAGCGAATTTGCTGAAGCCTGCTTTAGCGCGTGGCGATCTGCGTTGTATAGGTGCAACAACTTTGGACGAGTTTCGCAAGCACATTGAAAAAGACGCGGCGCTGGAACGGCGCTTCCAACAAGTGTTGATTCAGGAGCCTACCGAAATGGAGACCGTCGCAATTTTGCGTGGATTGCAGGAGCGCTACGAACTGCACCATGGAGTGAAAATTCAGGACGCCGCGTTGGTGGTTGCAGCGCGCTTAACCAATCGCTATTTACCGGATCGGCAACTGCCGGACAAAGCAATTGATGCGATGGACGAAGCCGCTTCAAAACTGCGCTTGGAATTGGATTCCTTACCGGCGGAGTTGGACGCCATGGAACGCAAAATTCGCCAGATCCAAATTGAAAAGGCTGGTCTGGAAGCAGAAGGCGGCGACGGTGTCAAAGCCAAGCTGAACACGCTTGAACAAAACATTGCTGAAGTCGAAGAAGCTGCGACCGCATTGCGCGCGCGTTGGCAGAACGAAAAGCAGGTGTTGGATCAGATTCACGCCTGCAAGGCGGAAATGGAGACTTTGCGCACCCAGGCGGAACAACTTGAGCGCGAAGGTCGTTTTGAAGATGTCGCGCGGATTCGTTACGGCGACCTACCTGAACTCGAAAAGCAAGTAGCCGAGCATGAAAAAGCCCTACGGTTGCTACAGGGCGATCACCCAATCCTAAGAGAAGAAGTTGGGCCGGATGAAGTCGCGATGGTAGTGGCAGCGTGGAGCGGCATTCCGGTTGATCGGTTGATGGAAACCGAACGTCAGAAGCTGCTGGCTTTGGAATCGCATCTGCGTAAACACGTCATTGGTCAGGACCACGCGCTGCAAAGTGTGGCCGATACGGTGCGACGCGCCCGCGCCGGATTGCAGGAAGAAAGTCGTCCACTGGGTAGCTTTTTGTTCTTGGGTCCGACCGGGGTTGGCAAAACGGAATTGACCAAAGCGTTGGCGTTAGAGCTATTCGGCGACGCCAGCACCATGATCCGCTTGGATATGTCCGAGTACCAAGAAAAGCACACCGTTGCGCGTTTGATTGGTGTGCCTCCGGGATATGTTGGCCATGAAGAAGGCGGACAGTTGACGGAAGCGGTGTGACGTAAATCGTACAGCGTGATTTTGTTGGACGAGGTGGAAAAAGCGCACCCGGATGTTTTCAACACTTTGTTGCAAGTCTTGGATGACGGGCGCTTGACCGATAGCCAAGGACGTACGGTGGATTTTCGCAATACGCTTTTGATCATGACGTCGAACTTGGGCGGCGCATTGGGCGTGCCCGAAGAGGATGAAGAGAAGTATGAGCAGCGCTACTTGACGGCATTGCGCAATCACTTCCGACCCGAGTTTTTGAATCGTGTCGACGAGACTTTGGTGTTTCGGCCTTTAGCCGCCGCGGCACTTGCCAAGATTGTCGATTTGCAACTGGTACATGTTGCGAAGCGCTTGGAAGCAAGTCATCAAATGACTCTGCGCATCGATGACAGCGCGCGGGCGTGGCTGGCGAAGAAGGGTTACGACCCTGATTTTGGCGCGCGGCCACTGAAGCGCGTGATTCAGCGATACTTGCTCAACCCGCTGTCGCAGAAAATTCTGGCCGGGGAATACGAGGGTTGCTCGGTCGTAGCGGTGGCTGCCGATGCTGCCCAGAATGGTTTGCAACTGCAAGCCATTCGCGAAGACAAAGCAAACGCTGCGAGCGAGTAAACTCCATGCGGATTCACCGCAATGGAAATCATCCGCAGCATGCACCCGGATTGGCTGGTCAATTCTTGGCTGGCCATCTCGCCTGAAAGTGGGGCGGCCGTGCTCATCGATAGCGGTGGGCCGGCCGAGCCCATCCTGCAGCGCCTGACCGAAACTGGCGCACAATTAAGCCACGTGATTTGCACCCATCGCCATCCGGATCACATCGGGCAAAACGATTTTTACCGACGTCAGTTTGGCGCGAAGATTGCCGGACCGGAGGTGGAACGCCCTTTCATCGGCGAGTTGGATCTGTTGTTGAAAGGTGGCGAAAAATGGCAATGTGGAGCTTTATCCATTCGCATACTCGCGGTACCAGGGCATACCGCTGGTCACATGGCGGTACTAATTGAAAACCTGGCTGGCCCAGAGGCGAATGAAACCAACTCGATCACCGACGGCGCCAGCAATTCAGACCTGCATCTATTTAGTGGCGACGTACTTTTCCGAGGCAGTGTGGGCGGAACCGTCGGCGTCGGCGCGTCGGGCTATGAGGATTTGCGCCACTCGGTGATGAAAGTGCTGATGACCCTCCCCCAACAAACTCAGGTCCACCCCGGCCACATGCAAAGCACGACCATTGCCCATGAATGGGAGCACAATCCGATTGTGCGCTTTTGGCGCGGGCTGGCGCCGGATCAAGAACCGCGCCCATGCACGGTATTTGATCAAAGCGCAGTTCTTTTGGTCGAGGCCAGCGATTACGATGGCGGTACCAAATGTGTGATTCAGCGCGTGGACTGCGGCAGCCTGGACGTCGTCCCGGGCTCAAAAGTCCTGCTTTCCTAGGCCGACGCCTGCCCCACCCTAAAGCCCAACTCCGCTCGCCCCACCTTTGATCAAAATCACTGACCTGCGCAAAAGCTTTGGCGACAAAGCTGCTTTGGCTGGCGTTTCTCTCAACGTCAAGCAAGGCGAGGTTTTTGGGTTTGTAGGCCCCAACGGCGCTGGCAAGTCCACTCTGCTGAAATCGGTGCTGGGCGTGATCCGGCCGGATAGCGGTCAAATTCAAATCGGCGTGGGCAAGGATCAGATCGACGGCATTGCCAACCCAGTGGCCGCCCAGCGCTTAATCGGTTATTCACCTGGGGAAACCGCGCTTTATCAGCACCAACGCGCCGTCAGTTTTTTACGTTTCGCGATTTCGTTTCATCCCAATGCAGATTTGGATCTGGGCATGCGATTGCTTGAGCAATTTGGCTTGCCGCCGAAGCAAAAAATCAAGGGCTTCAGTCACGGCATGAAACGCAAAATGTTGCTGACCCAGGCGCTGGCGTCGCAAGCTCCGATTTTGATGTTGGACGAGCCAATGGAAGGCCTGGACCCCGACGCCCGACGCAAGGTGGAAGGCATGTTGGTCAAAGCTGCGCGCAGTGGTCGCACTGTATTTTATTCGTCGCATGACTTAGCCAGCGTGGAACGAATTTGCGATCGCGTGGCGTTTTTGCGTAGCGGGTTGATCATGGATATCGGCAGCGTCACTGAGATTTTGGAACGGGCCAGTCATTTCCTGCATTTGACCTTCCGCCAAGTCATGGATGCCGGGCAATTGCCGTCAGCAGAGGGTGTGCAATGGAAAGGCAGTGGCGCGCGCTGGCGCATGAGCTTCAGTGGCTCGCTGCAACAGGCTATGGAGTTGTTGCCGGGACTACCCATCGCCGGAATTCGCGACGGCGCCGGTCGGTTAGAAGATGTATTTGAAACCCTTTATGGGCCGGACCCTACTGCCGTATCTGAATCTGCAGTCACTGAACAAGGGGACGCCTCGTGTTAATCCGTCAAATGTTGCGCGAGCACGCCTTCTTGGCGATTGGCTATATGGGTCTGCTGGCGGTGAACTTTTTCGGCGCCATTTGGTTTTGGCCCGACCTGCGCCAGTATTTGAACGAGTTGACCGTATTGGCCAAGATCGTGCCGATGCAGATCGTGCAAAATCTGGTTTATATGGTCCAGGAGCACGGCTATTGGGCTTACTTTGGATTCCAACACCTGTTCAAAGGCGCAGGGATGGCCGGAATGATCGTGGCAGCCCTACTCGGTAGCTTGATGATTGCCCGGGAGGTGGACAACCGCACTGCCGAGTTTCTGTTCTCGCGCCCGGTTTCGCGCGCTCGACTGCTGCTGGTGCGCTGGGCGACTGGGCTGGTCCTGGTAATCGGGCCATTTTGGATCATCACTTGGATTGGCGTAGTTGCCAGTCCACTGATCGACGAAACCGTGGATGCTGCGGTGGTTTACTGGGCCACTGCCTATCTGTCCCTGTTTCTGGCGATGATTTTCACTGTGACGCTGGCCATATCCACCTTCGCTGACCATCAGTTGAAGCCAGCCTTGATTGTGATTGGCTTTATGTTCGTGAACTTCGCGATCTACATGGTCAAGACGCTGAATTCTTATTCGCTGTACAAGTTCATCGACTTGGATCGACTGATTCCGATGGCGGAAGGCATCTATCCAACTTGGCCTGCGCTCAGTTTTGGGTTAATCACCCTGATCGCCCTGGGTATTGGAATAAGGCGAATTTCGACACGAGATTTCTAAGATCACGTGCACGGGGATCTATCCCCAACCCGCAATTTCTGCACCATTTCATCAGGATCGCCTGCCATGGACTCCGATATTTGCAATATTGCACCTGTATTTTTACATATTCTGCATTTTTTGCAAATCGCTCGCGGTATTCTATGCCAACCTCAGCCCGCGGAGGGCTCCTCATGCCGACCCTTACTCAACCCCCCCATACTCCCGTGGAAACCGCCTGGAACCGCCAGTCCATCCTTAAGCACATGCAGGACAACGATGTACGTTTTCTGCGCCTGCAATTTACGGATATCACCGGCACCAACAAAAACGTCGAGGTCCCGGCCAGCCAATTTGAAAAGGCGCTGGACGGCGAAATCATGTTTGATGGCTCATCCATCGAGGGCTTCACCCGCATCGAAGAATCCGACATGCTGCTCAAGCCTAGTCTGGATTCCTACCGCGTCGATCCTTGGGGCAGCCGGGGCGGAGTCCACACCGCTACCCACGGCCAAATCGCATCTGTCATTTGCGACGTTTTCACCTCCGACGAGCGCGCCTTCGACGGCTGCCCGCGCGGCACGCTGAAAAAGGTTACGGCGCAGGCTGCTGAGCTGGGCTACGCGATGAACTGCGGCCCCGAAGCTGAGTTTTTTCTTTTCCAGCGCGGCGCAAATGGTGAAGCCACCACCGAGACCCACGACTCCGCCGGTTACTTCGACCTGGCGCCGATTGACCTGGGCGAAGAATGCCGTCGCGAAATCGTGATCGCGCTGGAAAAGTTGGGTTTTGAAATCGAAGCCGCTCACCACGAAGTCGCTCCTGGTCAGCACGAAATCGACTTCAAATACGACGACGCCCTGATCACCGCCGACCGCTTAACCATGTTCCGCTTCGTGGTGCGCCGCGTCGCCCGCGACATGGGCTTGCACGCCACCTTCATGCCGAAGCCAATCTTCGGTCAAAACGGTTCCGGCATGCACGTGCACCAGTCGCTATTCCGCGGCAAGGAGAACGCGTTCTACGACAAAAACGCTGCAAATGGCGGCATTTCCGACGAGATGCGCTGGTACATCGGCGGTTTGCTGCACCACGCGCGCGCGATGGTGGCGATCACCAATCCAACTGTGAACTCTTACAAGCGTTTGGTGCCAGGCTACGAAGCTCCGACCCACTTGGCTTGGTCGATGCGCAACCGTTCGCCGTTGATTCGCATTCCTGATCGACGCGGCATTGGTACTCGCGCTGAATTGCGCATGCCTGATCCGTCGTGCAACCCATACTTGGCTTTCGCCGTAATGTTGGCGGCTGGCTTGGATGGCATCAAAAACAAAATTGAGCCACCAGCTCCAGTCAGTGGCAACGTCTACCGCATGAGCGCGCGCGAGCGTTCGCGCCTAAAGATCAAGAGCCTGCCCGGCAACTTGGGCGAAGCTTTGGACGCCTTCGAAAAGGACAAAGTCTTGAAGGACGCCCTCGGCGAGCACACCTTCCAGCAATTCATCCTCGCCAAGCGCAGCGAGTGGAGCGAATACATCGCCGCCGTGCACCCGTGGGAGCTGGATCGTTACTTGACTTCGATGTAAATCGTAGCTGTAACTAGCAACGCTACACCGGGCAGACGAGTCTGCTCGGTGTTTTTCCTTGAACAGCTTCATTCCGCTCGACCGGGCAGGTCCGTTGACATTCTGTTAACACCACACGCGGTGGCGGGCATAGCCTAGACCTATGTCCTTTGCCCCGGATTCCCTGCGGGCCAAATCCAGCCGTATCGGAACTTATGGAGTGCTGGGTATTGGTATCGCATCAGCAATTGCGTTGATCTTGGTGGCTTGGGGTCCACTGGTCCAGCCGGAAAAGTTCGGACTACGTCGTTTTCAAGAGTTGAAAGCCGAAGCGGAGGACGGAATCCGCCGAAGATGGACTCGTTCGAATTCAACCCGCGACATCTCCCGAGTGGCTTTGGGATTGGAGTGGGATCGATTTGATTTACCACCCGAATCCTGGCAACCCGCTCTCAGTCCGCTCAGCAACGAGGTGGGCTCTTGGTTAGAGCAAAGGACCAATCGAGCCCCCAACTTTGATTTGTTGTTAGCAGAGTCGGAGCGCCATGAATTTCAAACCGGCGACCTGGAACGAGCGCTCACAGCATGTCGCGATGCGCTTCGGATTCGATCTGATCCGGTTCGCACGGCTGAGGCTCAATTGCGTTTGTTGCAATTGTCGCTGAAGGCCGAGCAAGTTGATCAAGCACAAGCTCCATGGAAGTGGATGGTTGAAAACCTTTACGGGCACGAAAGCCTAGATGGGTATTCCATCCTCGGCATCGGCTACTTAGCGCTGGGGAGCTCTGAAGTTGAATTTCCAGCCGAATTGCTGGCCGCTACGCATGAGAAGTTATCGGCGGCGATTACGGAAAGCCGCCTTCATTTTCCTGACCCAAATATCCATGTAATCGACGAAGGAGAAGAGAGAGTTTCTATTCAGGTCGGACAGAGCTTTCAAGAACTAACAAAATTGTTTGAGCAACATCGTTTAACCACTCCGGAGCTGAACGCCCTTTTTAGAGAATTTTTCCAACATCGTGTACTTGTTGCCCGATTCCACTTGTCTGAAATCCAGAAGATACCAATAGGCGTCAGTTTGCACAGAGGGGAGGACTACACGACATGTTCATTCCTCCAGCAAGGCAGCGACACCCTTTCCCTCGCCCTAGTTCCCACCGCCTCCTTGCCTGCAAGACTCAAAGACTATTTGGCATCTGACATCAGCCTAGAACATGGCTTCGAAATCCAAGTAGGGACTTCATCTGATGTGGACTCGGAAACGCTGACACAATCGCTGGCCTTGCCAAACACTGACTACCGGATTACCGTCAAACATCCGAATCCATCTTCTTTAGTGCGACAAGCGGCCATTCCCATTCAGTTTTTACGTTGGGGGCTAAGTGTGCTCGGCTTGCTTACACTTGTCACTGCGGTTGCAATTCACCGCGCAGTGTTACGGCAACAGCGTTTACAGCAAATGAAAACTGACTTTGTCGCCAACGTATCTCACGAACTGCGCACTCCAATTTCGTCAATCTTGTTAATGGCGGAGAACTTGGAAAACCAGCTCGTAACGGACCGAAAAAATGTTGACCGTTACCATCGATTAATTCGGCGCGAAGCCGTTAGGTTGCGTCGATTAATAGCCGACATCCTTGATTTTTCGCGCCTGAATCGCGGCAAGTTGCCTGCTATTCAGCTGACCCCAGTGAAACTTGTGCAATGGCAGCAAGACCTAACTGCCGAATTCCGCCAATGGAGCAAGGATCATCAGGTGCAACTTCGGGTAGAAGGCGAACTCCCTGCTATTCCCGTCATGTTGGACCCCGAAGCCTTACGTCGAGCGGCTTTCAATCTTGCGGACAACGCAAGGCGCCACAGTGGAAAAGCAGAAGTCGATCTGATCTTCGCGGCTTCGCCGGACACTGCCACAATTCGAATCCGTGATTTTGGCATAGGCTTAACAAAGGGAAGCGAAAAAAAGATCTTTGAGCCCTTTTATCAGGACTTGTCTGATTCAATTAAAGGAAAGGGCGCGGGTCTAGGCTTGGCAATTGTTGCTCAGATCGCACGATCTCACGGCGGCGAGGCAAGCGCCGCAAATGCTGACGGTGGCGGCGCCATCTTTAGCTTGACCATTCCTATTTCTCCAACCCAACATGATTCATAATGTCTGCGATCAGAGTACTTATCGTCGAGGATGAAGACCCGTTGCGCATGGCTTTAAATGACGCCTTAGCAGCAGAGGGCTATCTCGTCGAAGAAGCCGCAGATGGTGACATTGGCTGTCGCTTGGCTTTAGAAAATACGCCAGATGTCATTTTGTTGGACCTCATGCTACCGGGCAGAGATGGCTATTCCATTCTCAAAGAGGTTCGCCAAGCCCGAATCAATGTCCCAATCATCATCCTCTCTGCTCGCGGCGAGGAATGGGATCGTATCCAGGGTTTTGAATTCGGCGCCGACGACTATCTAGTCAAGCCCTTCTCCACCAAAGAGCTGTTGTTGCGCATGAGAGTCGCTCTGCGCCGGAATGGTGGTGATGATTCCAGCGACGACGTCTCGGCAGGGAAGCAAATCATTGGCGATGTAGAAGTCGACTTTGGTGGCTACTGCTTAGTGAAGGACGGCCAGCAAGTCGGCCTGTCGCGAAAGGAAATGGACCTGTTGAAATTTTTCCTCGGCCGCCCGGGCATCACTCTTTCCAGAGCCGAAATATTGGACCATGTATGGGGCAATGATGAGTTCCCGACAAATCGAACCATCGACACTCATGTCCTCAAATTGCGCAAGAAGCTCGAGCGCTGTCCCGACAACCCTAAGATTCTCATTACCGTGCATGGCGTAGGCTATAAGTTGGCACCTCAATAAACCCATTGACATTTCCTTGACATGGAATTGATTCCGGCATGACAACTTAGTCCGCTTACAAGGTGAGAATACAAGCATGAAATCACCCCTAATTCTCCTTTCTGTGATGGTGGCCATCTTTAGCCTGGCTCCGCAAACACTCTCCCAATCCCGGGTTCGGATCATTGCAGGCAATGGCAATGGAACAGGCTCTTTTGCTGCCGGCAAATCCGTTTCCGCCCGAGTATGGGACGGCGACCTCTTAGACAAAGATGGCAATCACGCAAAACGCATTTTCATCCCAATCGGATTGCCCAAAGTGAAGGAAGAGCTTGGCTCGATATGGCAAGATCAGACGATTAGTCGCAATGTAGAGAAGGCTATAAAGGAACTAAACTCGCTATGGCTATTAGTGAATCAGCCACAAGCTATGCCCGCTGCAATGCGATCAGAAGCGTTGGCGGCAGTTGCCGAGGCGCGAGGGCGAGCCTATTTAATGAATCAAGATTATGCCAATGCCTGGATTGCTGTCACCCTGATGGGCCTGGGCCCAGAACCTATTCTCTTAGATGGCATGACCCCGAACCTCGTCAAGTATTCGAGTGATGATGCTCAAGTAATGAAGCAGGCACTTGAAGTGAAAAGATTGAAGCACTTTCGCGATGAAGTGGCCAAAGCAGCCTCCGACCATTTTTCACTTGTTGCAGATCTCGGGATTGAAACTGCAGGCTACGAGTACCTCATCAACAACTTCGGTTTTCCGTCGGGGCTAACACGCACTGTAGTGGAGACCCATCTCCGTAACGGCGACATGGAGGCAATCCTCCAATTGGGGGTACGCGCAGTTCCTTCGTTGGCGACGGCAGTACTGTCGGATTTGGATGGAGTTGTGCACAGCTACTTGACTGATCCTCTTATTGCCTTAATCAAAGTTGATGAGCTCGCTGCATGCCAGCTGATGCTGAAAAATTTTGACCAGGGCGGCAACGAATGGAAGTTTCGCGTATTAAATGCTTTTGAGCGCATACCCGACCAGGGGACACTTATGTCAGAAGAGAATCGGTTTGGCCCCAATCCATATTGGCCGGACTTATTAGCACGTCTATGCCACAATCCAACCACCCGACTGCGCGCTTTGTCGCACATCAATATGAAGAACCGTGAAATCGTGACAAATTCTTCTTTGGTGGAAGGGCTCGCACGAGAATTCCACCAACTCTCGGCGGAAGACGCAATGGCTGTGCTAACGGCCTTTCCTTTTCAAAAGGGATATTACGACATCAAGGATCTATTGGACACTGCATTGCAAAGCGAGTTCGAAGACATCCGCCAACGAGCGATTCGGATGTATGTCGCTACCCAGGCATCGGCGGAAGCAGTTCTTCCTCTCGCCAACGATTCGTCGCCAAAAGTTCGGGCGGCGGTGGCTGACGCCTACACAGTGAGTTACATGTCAAGTCGTCGTAGGCACATTGAGGGAAACGAGGAAACACGGCGAATTCTTTTGGGTCTACTAATGGATCCTGAGCATGAGGTAAGGGAGCATGCAAGTCGCTCGCTCTGGCATTGGCACCATGTTTGCCCAACAGCTGAACTGTATTTACATTCCATTCCTCATCTATCCCTAAGCAGTAATGCCACGGAGATATTAAATAAGACTCGTACTTTACCAAATGAGGAAAGATCTAAGATCATTATAGAGATCGCGAAGAGTCGAAAGAGGGAGGTTTTAGAGGGTTTAGATGACTTCCTGTTCCAAGGAGACCTCCGAAGAGACTTTGATTGGGTCCACAATATTCTGCTTCAACGAATTCAGGACACAGAGTTTCCATTCTCCAGTCAGCAAGGTCGATCCCACTACACTCCAGATGGTCAAATTCAGAGCTTATTGGATAAACTGAGCGATCAAGACCCCAAGCAAGCAGCATTTGCATTTACCTTAGCCTTTGAATCTGGGTTCCCACAAGCACTCCGCGGATATAACAACCGCTACATCGAGGATAGCCTCAATGAAATGCCAGTGATCTCTACAGAGTATTGCCTTCTCACCCTGGAGAGTGTCGATGAAAAAAGTTACTGGGCGTTGCGAACGGCCGTTGACAACTTAATGGATCGCGATGAGGAAATTGACGACCGAATTGCCCTAGTAGTTGCCTCCAATGATCGACCACTACTCGCTCGTTTATGCGCCTTAAAGCTTTTGATTCGCCGCGGGGTTCCTCAGGCCGAAGATTCCGCGTTGGCCTTCTTAAGCGAGCTTCCTCCTACAGCGGGGAGCTACATTGACTACCCAATAAAGGAAATGTATTTCCATGATCCTGTTCGGCAAGGCAAGTTTCTTGATCAGGTTTGCACAGAACCCATTATTTCAAGCCCTATGGGGAATTGGTTCCTGAAGCACTTCGATCAAACGGCAGATCCAAGGCGGTTCATCTCAATCTTACTTGGCCCTTCCTACTTCGAGGACTTTGGCGAGTCATCAGGATTGATGAGAGAGGCACTAATGCTGATCCGAAGTCAAGGTCTAGAAAAACAATTCATAGCCGAGATTATTCGTTCAGCCAAAGCAACTAGTAAGCATGTGTACTATTATGCATTCCGCTGTATCGAATCCCATCGCGACCCAGTTTTCATTCCAGCCTTGGGAGAGATCTCGGTGGGCCAAGGACCGAGAACCAGATTTGGTCAAGAACAAAGCTTGATGGCAGTGGAAGTGCTAGAAGGCTATCAATCCGAACAAGCCGCCAAAGAACTTCTCCAATGCCTAGGATCGGTTAACGACGAAACCATCCGCAACAGAATCACCGCCGCCCTCAACCATATTCGTGAATACCATGAGCAAAAGGCGTACTGGGAAAGCATCGAAACCGCCGCTCCGAACCGCGACACTGCCGTCAATGAACTGCTCGCCATGCTAATTGATCCTGATCCTGAAATCCGTGCCGCAGCATTGGCGGGTCTAGTGCCTTTGAAGGCAGCGGAAGCGATTCCGCGGGTGATTCCGTTACTGAAGGACGAAGATAAGGATGTGCAGGCCGCAGCGAAGAAGACGCTGGCTGAGCTGCAGAAGATTCGGGTTACAAGCGAGGGGGAATAGCTTGACCAGCGGTGGCTCAGGAGGAAGTTTGTGCCTCCTTCTGGGCTGCTAGCTTAATCGCTTGGTCGATCGAATATGCAAACGGTTCCGGGTCCGCCTGACCAGTGCGTGCAATGTCATAAGCCGCACCATGCATCGGGCTGACGCGGAGGATTTTGCCGCCGACGAATAGGGTGTAGGCTTTGTTGCGGCCCATTAGCTTGAGTGGGATGAAGGCTTGATCGTGGTATAGCGCAATGACCACGTCCCACTTACCTTCAGCACCTTCAATGAAGACGGAGTCGGGCACGGCCGGGCCAGCGGTTTCGAAGCCGTATTCGGTTTGGGCTTGGTCGATTCCTGGCTTGAGGATTTTGCTTTCTTCTTTGCCAAAAGCACCGCCTTCGCCGGCGTGGGGATTTAATCCGGCTAGTACTACGCGCGGATTTTCTATTCCCAACACTTCGCGCGCGGCTTCGTGAGCAATGCGCACTTGCTTGGCGATTTGATTGATCTCGATACTACCGACCGCTTGACGCAATGCCATGTGCCGGGTTGCAATCAACACCCGCAGTTTGCCATTACACGCCAACATTCCGTAACGCGGCGACCCGCACAACTCGCCGAAAATTTGAGTTTGACCTTCGAAGTTGTAGCCCGCTAAATGCATCGATTCTTTATGAATCGGCGGCGTGACGACGGCGTCGGCGCGGCTTTCTAGGGCCATGTTGGCAGCGCGCAAAACTGCCTCTACTGACGCAAATCCGAACTCACTATGCGGCACCCCATGATGCGCGGTTGGAACTGGAGATTCAAGTTCCCACACCGGAATCGGCGCGTCAGCCGAGACGTCGAAACCAACGCTGGCATCGGGCACGGCTTGCAACTCCACCTTAATTCCACATTGATCGGCGATGCTGCGTAACGCAGCTACATGCCCAAGCAACAACGGTCGACAGCGCGCACGTACTTCGGCGCGGCTCAATACGTTCAAAGCGACCTCGGGGCCTATGCCGCCGAGGTCGCCTTGGGGTATGGCGAGGCGTGGAATCACATCGCCATTTTAGGCTCGCTTACAGATGTTCGAGACGAACTCCGTAGGCTGTGACAACTACTTGGTAGTTGATTTCAGGCAAATTTGGATGCGACGGAGGCGGTGTGACCTTCAAGTAGAAGAAAGTCGCTGCATTGCCTGCCGGAGACATTTGCGCCAGCGCCGAAATTGGAATTTCGGCTGCGTTCTTGTGCAAAGTGGTCTTGCCGTTTGCCAACCCAGACTGCAAACAAAGTTCGCCGCCGATGTAGGCCGATGGCGTCCAAACCCATGCCGAAATCCGCCCATTCGAGACCCGGAAGCGAGGAACGAGCATGTAGCCTTCCTTTTGCAGGCCCATTGCGCCCCAATTCCAACGGTCATTCAGTAATCCGTAGGGCAGGCCATCTGCGTCGATGACGTCGCTCTTAATGTCTGGGCTGCAAATGCCCAGGGTGGCAGGGTAGAAGGCGGGAGCAAATCCCGGATCATCAAGGCCGCGTCCGTCCCAGAAGATCAGATCCAAAGTAGGATCAATCTTGCAAGGAAGACTACCGACGACCGGGTTTTCACCGCGATCGAGGTCGCCCTGAGTGTTTTCGCCTCCGACCACCTGGGAATTTAAACCCAGGAGCAAAGCCGATACCCCGACCACCGTTCCGAGGCCCATGGCCAAACGGGAAAGGCGGGAGGTGTTGCTTAGGAAGGAAAGATTCATGCTTTAAGCAGCGAAGAACGCTGGTTCAGAAGCCTCAAATTCAGACCGGCAAGGGTCATGCTCCTTAAGGCGGGAGAGCAGCTCCGGGCTGTCACGTAGCCACTTTTTGGCTGACTCCATGACTTGTGGATGCTGAAGACGGATACGTTGCAGCATTTCAGCAGCAGCATCCAGGTCGTCGAGACTGACGTGTTCGACGACGATGTTGAACAGTACGAAGGCGAAATTCGGCTTGCGGTGCACTATGCCCGAAGCCAAAACCCAGCGGTACATGCGCAATGCCCGGGAGTAGTTATGCGCCCGGTCATACAACATGCCCAACTGTATAGCTGCGTGCGCGCGGTTGGTTAGCCGTTCGGAGCGCAAAAATACCTGATGGTAAGATTGGGAAGCAGCTTCAAATTCACCTTGAACTTGGCAGACAAAGCCCTTGTAGAGTAGGGCTTCGGCAAATTTCGGCTTGAGACGCAGCGCTTCTTCAAGAAGTTCGCGTCCGTAGGCCAGATTATCGTCGGTGCGTGACTTCAACAGCTCCATGGAGCAGGTGCAAGCACCAGTTTGCTTGGCGGCTTCGGCGACCGGGCTGGCTTCGTCGTTACGGAAACTATCGATCACCACCGGCTCTTCAGCCACACTCAACAAGTACTTGTCGTCAGTGGCGAGCAGCACATAAGCCTTGCCCAATTGGTAGAGGGCAGAGGCCAAGCGGCGGATGATTTCCGAATCGGTCAGACCTTCGAATAGGTCTTGACCGCGCAACCGGCGTAGGCGCTTAGCCAACGATCCAGGAACTGCCAAATCGCGGTGCGCCAGAGCTTGCAAGCGGATGGCCTGGAAGAATTCACCACAATCGGTGCACACTTCCATATGAGCCAGAGTGCGACGCGCGGCATCCTCGGGCAATTCCTGGTCTAGCAACGCACTTAAATCACGTTGGAAGCCGGCACACAGCAGTCGGTTGCTAGACCGAACGTTGCGAATTGCGCTTAGGAAACCGGAGCGATCACTCATTTTTGCTCCGAGCCTGGGGTCAATGATTCGTGGCAGACAGCACCACGCTTGGCGGCACGGTTGACAGCTTGGCGATCCAAGGCGTTTTGTCCGGCACTAAATTGGCGCTTCATAATGGTGAAGATCTTGCGACGAGCGCGGAAGATCATCATCTTTAGATTTTCAACCCGTACATCCAATTCAGCTGCGGCTTCCTTGTAAGGAAGACCGTCGGCTTCAACCAGATACAACGCGCGCTTTTCACGTGGAGTGAGGCAACGGTAGGCGTGTAGGTAAAAATGCAGGTAAAGCGACCAAGCACCGACTAAATCGTCGTGGGCTTCACGGTCAGCAGTGGCGTCGAGCGGATTGGCGATGGAAACGTCCTCGAGTTCACGAGGTACATTTTCGTCCATCTCTCGGTCTGTGACACTTAGCGAGAGGGCGTGGTTTCGCTGCGCCTTGCGCGAATGTTTGAGGACAGTATTCCTGATGATGGAATGCGTCCAATTGCGAAAGGCACCTGGCCGGTCAGGCTTAAACTTGAATGGGTAGCGGTAGATGTTGAAGAACACCTCCTGCAGCACATCGGCCGCATCAACCGCGTAGAAACTGCGCCTGAGATGGTGAAAAATCAGCCGCATTACCCCTTCGTTGTTTAGCTCGTAAAGCAGTCCGAATGCTTCGTTGGAGGCAGAATCTCTATAGACCCGCATGAGCGCGGTGGAGAGCTGGTCTCGCTCTTTCACCGTTGCATCGGACAACCTATCAGCCGCTTGAGTAAGCTCCTCTTCGCCTGAGCGCTGACCGAATTCGCGGAGTCGTTCCGCGAAACTATCTAGCTGCTCTTGTTTTAGGGAGGCGAAGGTCATGATTGGGGAGTGAGAAACAGGTATTTCAGCCTAGGGGCGCCCGGTACGGGCGGTAACCTGAAATGACCTGGAATTTTTTCACTTGAGACTAAAGTTTACACCGTCAAGTGCCGAGTGGACCTTCTAAAAGCGAGTGGGTCTCAATTTGTAACCCATTTGGCGCCACCCACAATGCGGAAAGGTTGTCCGCCTTCTACACAATTGTACGGCTCAAAATCCGTAACTCCTTGCGAGGAAAGCACTTCTTCGTCTAGCCATGCCTTTCCGGTGCCCACTTCCAACGGCATTGCCATCCAGGCCAAAACTGCATCGGCGACGACCTCCGGCTTGCGCCACATTTCCGGACCACCCATTTTGTGGTTGATCGAGGCCTGAGATTCCACAATCGTAGCCGGCCACAACGACGCCACGCAGACGCCGTCGGCTTTGACTTCGTCGGCTAGGCCGAAGGACATCAGGGTCTGGCCGAACTTGGACATGCAATAGCCGACCTTGCCCTTCATCATCGCGACCTCAAGCGGAGGCGAAATATTCAAAATATGGCCTCCGCCCTGCTCAACCATGGCTTCCAGACACAATTGCGCAGCCAAAAACGGAGCGCGGGCATTGACCTGATGCACCAAATCAAAGCGCTTGAGCGGAGTTTGGCGAACGGGCTGCACCCACAATGCACCGGCATTGTTGACCAGCAAATCTATGCGGCCGAATTTCTCCAAGGTCGCCGCCACCATTTGTTTGACGTCGTCCTCTTTGCGCAAGTCGGTGCGCACTGCCAATGCTCTGCCGCCAGCGGCTTCAATTTGTTCAACCGTGTCGTGAATACTGCCCGGCAGCAGCTCTCGTGAACGCTCACTTTTGGCGGCGATGGTGACCGCACAGCCGGCCTCGGCCAAGCGCAGCGCGATGGCTTTGCCTATGCCTCGACTGGCTCCGGTGACTATGGCGACTTTGCCGGATAGATCCGGCAGCGGGAAAAGGCAGTCTTGTAGTTGGCTCATGGCGTCGGCGTGATGCGGTTTCGAATTGCCGGCTTGGAATTAGCCGTTGTTTTTGATGTCCTCATCGCGCAATACACGACGCAGTAATTTCATCATCGAACTCTTCGGCAGTTCTTGGCGCACCACGTATTCGCGCGGCACCTTATAAGCCGCTAATCGCTCGCGGCACCAGGCGTCGAGCTCTTTGGTGGTGGCCGATTCACCCGGCTGGAAGACGACAAAAGCTTTGACCGACTCGCCACGTTTTTGATCGGGCACGCCGATGGTGCAAGATTCGAATACTGCAGAATGGGATTGCAGTACACGATCGATTTCGTCGGGGTAGATGTTGTAACCGCCCGCGATAATCATGTCTTTTTTGCGGCCAACAATGCGCAAGTAGCCTTCTTCGTCCATGATCGCCAGGTCTCCGGTGTAAAGCCAACCGTCCTTGATCATTTCGGCGGTTGCTTCAGGCCGCTTCCAATAGCCCTTCATGATTTGCGGGCCTTTAACGATCAATTCGCCTTCTTGGCCAAACGGCATCTCGCGCTTGCCTTCATCGGCGTCGACGACTCGCGCATCGGTCGACGGGAACGGTACGCCAATGTGACCGATCTTGCGTTTGCCTTCCAACGGGTTGCAAGTCACCACGGGTGACGTTTCTGTCAAGCCGAAACCTTCCACGATCTTGGCCCCGGTCAGCGATTCAAACCGCATTTGCACATCTTCGGTAAGCGGCGCCGAACCGGAGAAACACGACTTAACGGACGACAAGTCAATTTTGTCGATGCCTGGATATTGGTTGATGGCGTTGAACATCGCCGGAACCGCCGGAAACAGGGTTACGCGGTGTTTGTTGATGCTCTTGATCAAACCAGGAATGTCGCGCGGGTTGGGTACCAGCACCAAACATGCAGCAGCTTGCAGCGGCCACGCCATGCAAATAGTCAGTCCAAAAATATGGAAGTAAGGCAGTGCCGCCAGCAAAACTTCCTTGCCGACTTCCACGCCTTGGAACCACGCCTGCACCTGTTGCAAGTTGCAGCTGAGATTGCGGTGAGTCAGCATTGCGCCCTTGGACACACCCGTTGTCCCACCGGTGTATTGGATCACCGCGACGTCGTCCATCTTCGGTCGAGTTTTCGATGGTGTAGGCGTTGTGTTTTTCACCAACTCCTTGAAGAATGAAATGCCGGTGCCTGGTGCAACTTTGGCGCACAGCGGCGGGTCAGCTTTTTTCAATTTCAATGGCGCCAGCAGATTCAACGGGAAACGCAAGTACTCCGGAATCGACGCAATGATGTATTCGCGCACCGGCAACTTGCCTTTCAGTGAACGCACTTTCTGGTCATAGAGATAGTCGGCAACAATCGCAATTTCACAGCCAGCGTCGTTCCATTGATGCTCAATTTCCGGCGGCATATAAAGCGGATTGGTCATCACCGCTTGCGCGCCCAACGACAGCACGGCCAAAAAGGAAATCACCGTTTGCGGCAGGTTTGGCAGTTGGATCGCAACGCTAGTATTCGCCACCACACCCTTGGCTGCCAACGCGGTCGCCAAGCGGTCGACTTGGTCTTTAAGCTGCGCATAAGTCAGCTTGCAGTTCATAAATACAACGGCCGGCGCGTCGGGATGTTCGCGTGCGGATTTTTCGAAAAAATCGATTAGGGTATCGTCTTCAAAAGGAACCGAGGCGGGGACTCCTTTTTCGTAAAAGCGGTGCCAAATTCTTTCCTGCATGGCCTCAGCTTACCCCTGCGCCATGGTTTGCGGCAAAATGAACTCCATGGAAACCACCGACGGCAGCGGCTGGCTACGCGCATATGCTGAAGCGCCGCAGATTCTGCACGAATTCGCCGCGGCCGAAGATCCCGACGGCTTGGTGCGCGCGGCATTGGCTTCGGTTTTGGCTACGACCACAGGAAATCCGGCAACTGGATGCCAGGGCCACAGGCACAATTCCGTGCTCGAGTTGGGCTGCGGCACCGTTTGCATGGCCGCCGACGTCGCGGCTCGATTAGGAGCTATATGGATAGGGCTGGATTCGTCGCTTGAGGTGCTGCAAACAGCGGCCAAGATTGGCCAGCAGGGTAGGAACGTGAGCCGTCGGCGTGCTTGCTTGGCCCGACGTGCTGGGTCGGGTCAAATACTGTGCGCTCGGGCAGAGCAACTGCCGCTGGCAGACGCCACTTTTGACGCGGTGATTGCGGCCTGGATGTTGAGCTATATGCCCCCGCTGGCCTTCATTTCGTGCCTGCAAGAATGCCGACGTGTGCTGCGGCCTGGTGGGGTGATTTTGGCAGTTGAAAATGCGGCTCATGCCACCGGGATGCCGCTGGACGGGCGGGTGGATCGGCTGTTGGATTCCGGCTTTAAACTGGCCGCCGAGGTGGAGACCGAATTGCGCTTCTCCAACCGTCAGCGTGCACTTGAGGTCACACGTTTTCTGATGGGGACAGCGGCTCCAACTCCGAATGCACAGGGATGTATTCCGCATCGAGTGAGCTTGCTCCAATTATGCCTTTGATAGCAGCGCCGCGCCCGGACGCATGCCAAACCCCTTTGTCCTTCCAGAAAAAATCGACGTCGCGGGATTGGGTCATGTCAGGTCGGCGAAAAATTTTCCAGGTTCGGGCGGTTCCTTGCTGCGCCTGAATCGGTTCACAATGGCGACGGAATTCATCGGCTTCGAGGCCAAATTCGTCATTGCGACCATCCACCGCCCCGCCGCGGCCGATGGGAATAAAGCGGTAGAGGTGCCACGCATGCAGGTTCAGTCCACGGTCGACTCGGCCTTGCAATTCGGCGGCCAACAACGGTAATTCAGCCATATTTGGCCGGCAAATCACACTACCGACGGTCGCTTGTTTGCCGGATTTACTCAGCCGATCGAGCCGATCTTCCACCACCGCCCGATGCCCACCGCGCGGCTTACGCAGATAGTCGTGCGATTCAGCGGTCGCTCCATCCAGCGGCAAAATGATGCGATCGATGGCGTCGGTAGTTTCCAGTTCTTTGCGCCAAGCCACGCCGTTGGTATTGAGTTGCACCACCATGCCCAACTCTTTTGCGCGCGCGCCGACGCGTTGCAGGTCGCCTGGCCACAGTAGCGGTTCGCCGCCGCCGAGCACGACGCTGGAATAACCATTGCTCGCAGCAAACCCCACCCACCGCAGCGCTTCGCTTTCGTCGAGCGCATTGAAACCCAAATCACTGCCGCAAAAACGGCAGGCCAGATCGCACTTAGGCAGCAGGAAAACGGTGGCAATGCGCACGTTGCGCAAACTATAGGACAAGCGTTTGGCCGAAAAAACGTTCTACTGGATCGTTGCGCTAAATACCGACGTCTTACTGTTCATCTGTATTGCTTGGAACCAGATGTCGATGCCACTGCTGTGGAGCGGCGGAACACCACGAGTGAAAGATGCGTTGCCGGCGGCGTCGGTCATTTGGTACATGCCGATTTGAATGGGGCTGTCGATATCCAAGTCCAAGCCGAGTTGCGGCAAGGAATGCGTGCCGAGGCCAGTCAAACTGTATACCGCCCAACATTTTTCATTTGGATTGGCGCCGGCTAAGTACAAAGTGCTTTGACTGCCTTGCACTAAATGATCGACTTGAGTGATGCGGAAGGCGTCGAGATGGCTGCCGTCGTTGCCGTGAACGCGCAGCTCGTAATCGATCAGCACGCCGTGGGTGTTGAGGGTTTCGTCGGAGATATGGAAGGTCCAATCGCCGTCGGCCCATTCATCCCATGAGCGCACTGAGGTGAACACGTAATTCACCAAATCGTGTTTGGTGTCGATGCGTTCTTTGGTGAATAGCGAGCGTGTACCGTCGGCCGAGCGCACCCAAATTTTCAAATTGCCGACGGCGTTATGGGTGGCGTTGAGGATGAACTCAATATGTTCGGTGCGCATGTGATCGGGCACCGGAATGGTGAATTTAAGGCCGTTCGAGTCGTCATCGGGGATGGATTGGTTTACCGGGATGACGCCTGAACTATAGGTTTGCAGCGCGGAAACGTTGGTCCAGCTGGCGGCGGTTTGGGCCACGGCGGCGGCGTCAAGCGCGCCGAAACCGTAGTTGTCATTGAAGTCATGGCCGGCCCCGTTTTGGATCCAATTACTTTGGGCAGGATCGACCATGCGTGCGCTGTGAACGATCACGTGTTGCATGTCGCGCCAAGTCAAGTTGGGGTTGGCTTCCAGCGCCAACGCGACCATTCCACTGGCCAGCGGTGCGGCCGAAGAAGTGCCACCAAAGGTGGTGGAATATCCAATGGTGTCGGTAGTGGTGATCTTGCGCGTATTGCCGGAGGTGTGGGTCACCGCCATCATCGACGAACCAGTTTCATTGAAGTTGGAGCGCTCGTCGGCGTCGCCGATGCCACCGATTGCAATGGTGTAACGCGACGATGCGTACGGGTCGTAATCGACACGGTCATCGAATTGACCGCCGTTGCCGGCCGCCCACACAAAAATTTCCCCGAGACCGCCGCGTCCTGTGGCGATGGAAGTTTCAATGGCCAACATTTCGGACGGCGACATGGTCCACAAAGTGCCGTCATCGAAGGGCCCCCATGAACAATTTTTGAGGTCATTAATTTGGTTTTTATAGACCAGATTGGTGGCTGTGGTCGCCGCGTCGCCGTAAATCAAGTTGCACCAATCGGCGCCATAAGCCATGCCGACGACTCCAAGGCCATTGCCTTCCACGGCGGCTGCGACGCCGGCCACTCCGGAACCATGTTCCGAAACTGCGAGAGTGGAGGATCCAGCCGAGTTGTAATTGGCGGCGAGGTCTTCATGGCCCCAAGAAGAGCCACTATCTACTATGCCGATGGTCACGCCGGCGCCGGTGTAGCCGAGGTTCCAGGCGGCGTCGGCGTTGCAGTCGATGAGCGGGTCGACGGTGTTGACTAGATGCCACTGTTGATCAAACAGCGGATCGGACGGCAAACTACGGTTTTGCAGCGGCTGGCGCGTACTGAGATGGACTTTGCCGATGCCAAAAATGGGTTCTAGAACGTGGCTGAGCCGGATGGCGTCGGCGATAGTTGTACCTACAACCACCTGCAGGCCGGGGATATTGGTGGACTCGATGCTGGCCGCGTCAGCCGTCAGCATTTGCTGCAGTAATTCCACATTGGAAGTCAATACCATGACCTTGTTTGTCACCCAAAACAAGTTGCCGGTGCTTAATTGAACCGCAGCCCCAGCGATGCCGTCGGGATTGACAATTTCATAAGCACCAAAGCCGTAACCACTTTCGAATACATGAACTTGCGGCTCTCCAGCCACTTGCGCTCCGGCCCAGGAGGCCAGCAAAGGAGGAAGTAGCAACGACAGTATGAGGGGTGAAGGTCCAGGCATCAAGTTTGGGAATGGCCGACTGGGGATGACCTGATGGAGTCAAGCCTCCCTAATATGTTTGGAGGGAGTAGACCGAAGGCCGGTTCCCCATTCATGGGGATATTCAAGTCTACCCCATCATTCCCATGCACCCCGCCCAACTCCCCGAACCGCAGCTGCTCAAAGATTGCCGACGCGAAAATACCCGCGGATCGGGCCCAGGCGGCCAGCACCGTAACCGCGTGGCGACGGCGGTGAGGATCACCCACATGCCGACCGGAATCATGGGTCAGGCTTATGAGCGCCGGTCGCAAAAAGACAACGCCCGGGTGGCAATATTTCGCCTGCGGCTGAACATTGCCTTGGAGTTTCGCAAGCCGCTCGAGGATCAAGATTTCGCCATCCCCTACCAACCGCCGACGGAATGGCTCAGCCGTCGTAAAGGCACCAAAATCCGCGTCAATCCCGAGCACGACGACTTCCCGGGGCTGCTGGCGGAGGTGCTCGACTTATTGCAAATTCACCGGGACGACCTGCCTAAGGTTTCTACCCTGCTCGGCGTCAGCCCATCCCAATTGATCAAATTTTTAGGGTCCGAATCTCGGGCCTTGCATCAGCTCAATGAGCGGCGCAAAAAAGCGGGCATGAAGCCGCTCAGAGGCTGATCTTGGTGGGTATAGGAATTCTCTACATATTTAATGGGTGATTACTCTCTGGACATCGCGCAAAGGTAGAATTAACAGAAGAATCTCGTGTGCCGTGAAGGGCTTCCAAAACTGCCCTTGCACCATTCGCAACCACCAGCTTGTCATGAACCAAGAATCTAAACGCCTTAGCCTCACGCTACTTTTCGTGAGCGTGGCACTACTCGGTCTAATCCTTTCGTCTTGCGGCGGCTCCACCTCCGCAAACGGGAGTTCCACCGGTAGTAATGTCCAAGCCCTAATGAGTGCTCGTGACCTCACCGAGGCCGACGTCACCGCAGCCCTCAAAACCTACACTCCGACCGGGGCTAAGGATGACTACATGATTTTTGCATCAGGTGGCCATGGCGGTAACGTCATCGTTATCGGTGTGCCAAGCATGCGGATCCATAAGTACATCGCGGTTTTCGGCCCAGAACCATGGCAAGGCTATGGCTACGGTGACCAAACCTCGGGCCTGCTTGCCAGTGGCAACCTAGAGGGAGAAGACCTCGGCTGGGGCGACGTCCACCACCCGGCTCTTTCCGAAACCGCCGGCGATTACGATGGTGAGTACTTGTTTGTTAACGACAAAGCCAACGCTCGCATTGCAGTCATCGACCTGAAGGACTTTGCTACCAAACAAATCGTTCAGTCTGGCTTGATCGAAAGCGATCACGGTGGCTGTTTTGTGACGCCAAACACTGAGTACATCATCGAGGGTTCCCAATACCCAGCACCGCTGAACGGCGAATATGCCCCGATTTCGGAGTACAAAACCAAGTACCGCGGCGCTGTGATTTTCTGGAAGTTTGATCGCGAAAAAGGTCGGATCGACAAGAGCTCGTCCTTCGCCATCGAATTGCCACCTTATATGCAGGACCTAGCCGACGCTGGCAAGCTTGCAACAGATGGCTGGATGTTCCTGAACTCCTTTAACACCGAAATGGCCATTGGCGGCAACCTTGATGGTGAGCCACCATTGGAATCTGGTGCTTCCCAGAACGACATGGACTACATGTCCGTCATCAACTGGCGCAAAGCAGCTCAGGTCGCTGCCGATCCGGCGAACACCACGATGAATTCGGGCTTGCCATTGATTTCCATCGAGACTGCTGTAGCCAACGACCTGCTGTTTGAGGTCCCTGAGCCAAAGAGTCCTCACGGTTGCGACGTCACTCCTGACGGCAAAGAAATCGTCGTTGCTGGCAAATTGGATACTCACGCCACGGTTTACAACTGGGCGAAAATGAAAGCCTTGATCGATGCCAAGGATTTCACTGGCAACGACACCTACGGCATCCCGATTTTGGATTTCCAAAAATCCATTCGCGGTCAAGTAGAAATCGGCCTCGGCCCGCTCCATACCCAGTTCGACGGCGACGGCAATGCTTACACTTCAGTTTTCATTGAAACCGTAGTGGCCAAATGGTCGCTCAAAGATCTCAAAGTGATTGAAAAGCTGCCGGTGCACTACAACATTGGTCACTTGATGGCGGCTGAAGGCGATACCGTCAGCCCTGACGGCAAGTACGTGGTAGCCATGAACAAATGGGCTTTGGACCGCTTCCAGGACGTCGGGCCGCTGCTTCCTCAGAACTTCCAGTTGGTGGATATCTCGGGAGAAAACATGCAGTTGCTTTACGACATGCCGCTGCCGCTAGGCGAGCCTCACTACGCTCAAATGATTAAGTCGGACAAGTTGCATCCTGAGCGTTCTTACCCAGTCGGCACCGATCCACTGATGGACCGGATTGATCCGTTTGCAGTTGCAAATGGCGACGAGCGGATTGAGCGCAAGGCGGACGGCGTGCACGTCTACATGACGGCGATTCGTAGCCACTTTAAGCCGGATACGATCAGCGTCAAGAAAGGTGATACGGTGCACCTGCACCTGACCAATGTTGAAACCGCCCACGACGCAACCCACGGTTTCTGCATTGGCTCGTACAACATCAACGTGTCTCTTGAACCTGGCGAGCACAGCAACATGACCTTCGTGGCAGATCGTGCCGGCGTATTCCCGATGTACTGCACCGAATTCTGTTCGGCGTTGCACTTGGAAATGGCTGGTTACTTCCTAGTGGAAGGTTGATCCCTTAAAGTCATTTCCTCAAGGGGCGGGCGGCCATTGGCTGCCCGCCCCTTCGAAATAGATGCAAAGCAAAAAGGAAAGCCTGCTCGTTTTTTCGCCGCTCATCGGCCTTGCATTGCTTGCGGTCGCCTGGGCGATCCCAGCCAATTCAGCGCAATCAGTAAGCGAAAAAATGACCCCTCTGCCGCCAGCCCCAGCGCGGCCAGTGCACGGCATTCAAGTTTCCAATGAAAGCGAACTCAAACGTTTGCTTACGGAAGCGCCTCAAGGCAGCATTCTGCTGCTTGATCCTGGGAAATACCAAGGGCCAATTCTTATTGAACGGGGCATCACAGTTTGGGGCCCGCCCGAAGCAGTCATCGTTACTAGCGGTGAGGGCACAACGGTTCGCTTACATGGAACTGGATCTTCGGCAATTGGCTTCAGTATTCAAGGCAGTGGCTCGCGCTACGATTTATTGGACGCCGCGTTGGAATTACAAGGCGAGGACCTGCAAGCCATCGGCCTGCACATCACCGAAGCCGTTTACGGCATCATTGCCAACCGTAGTAAAAGGATTAAGCTCAGCGAAAATTATGTCGTCGGCACTGGCCAAGAAGCCATGGGTCTACGCGGCGATGGCATTCGGATTTGGGAAACCTATGACTCCGAAATCAGTAATAACCGGATGCGCGGTGCCCGCGATATGGTCATTTGGTATTCCAGTGGCAATCAGATTTTCCAAAATGAAGTTCGCGATTGCCGTTATGGAACTCACTTGATGTACAGCCATGACAACCAAGTCAGGCAAAATAAATACGTCAACAATGTGGTGGGATTATTTTCGATGTATACTCAAAGGCTGCACTTGGAAGATAATATTTTTGCAGCCTCGAGTGGCAGTGCCGGTATCGGTCTCGGTATGAAAGAATCAAGCGATCTGCGGCTAATCAACAATTTATTTATTGGTAATGAACGCGGCATGTATTTCGATAATTCACCCTTCGAAAAAGACACCACCATCGATATCGAAGGCAATCAATTCTACTTTTCATCAGTAGCGCTAGATTTTCACGAATCACCCAAAAATGTGATTCTCAAAAACAACCTGTTCCGCTCCAATTGGTCGCTGATTTCTGTTTCTGGCCGAGGAGATGCCATGGCTGTTCAGACTTCCGGCAATGATTTTGACGGCTACCGAGGTTATGATTTGGATCAAGACGGGTACGGGGATATTCCTTTTGAGGAACGGTCCATGTCCGAGCAACTCATCTCCGCGCACGAAACCCTTGCCCTGTTCCGGGGCACGCCAGCAGCGGGTATGTTGGAAGCTATAGGCCAGCTTCTCCCCTTGTACCAGCCGACCGCCTTGCTGCGTGACGAAACACCGGCCATGGGTAAATCCAACCTGGAATTAAAAAACCGATGAAAATCGAGTTTCAGAAGATTGCCAAGAGCTTCGGCCGCCAACATGCGCTGGCTGGCGTCGACCTGACTTTTGAATCCGGAAGTCGCACCGCTTTGGTTGGTCCAAATGGCTCGGGCAAGTCCACTTTGATTCGCGCCTTGATGGGTTTCATTCAATGCAAGGGCGCAATCTTGGTCAATGACCAACCGCTGCGACGTCAACCTGCGTTGGACCACACTCTGGCGTACATTCCGCAATTTGCGCCCCAAACACGCGCCCCAGTTCAGGATTTGGTCGAAGCCGTTTGCCTGCTGCGTGGACTGCACCTCACCGACGTCGCCGCTTGCGCTGAGGAGCTTGCTTTTGATTTAGAAGCAAACATGAAAAAGGAAGTCGGTGCTCTTTCCGGGGGAATGCGCCAAAAACTGATGATTGGACTAGCGTTGGCGGCGCCGGTGGAACTTCTGGTAATGGATGAGCCCACTGCAAGCTTAGACGCCGCAGCTCGGGCGGCATTTTTACAAATGTTCGATCGAATTGCTGGCGATACGACGGTCATTTTGGCCAGCCATCGCCCAGATGAACTACGCAGTTTGGTCGACCACATCGCGTTGCTTCAAGATGGCCAAGTGGCGTTCCATGGTGGCGCTCGAAATTTCCTTTCGCAAAAATCGCAAACTGTGGTCGAGCTACGCTGCGACTTGGATGTAGACCAAACTTGGCTGCGTGAACTCGGCTTCAAACGAGTGCACCCGCAACAATGGATTGGCATTTTTTCAGCCAATCATAAGGAGCAATTACTTAAAGACCTTGGATGGAAAAGCCACGCATCCGTGCTCGATCTCATTGTGCATGACGTTGAAAACGTAGACTTAGATTCCTTACAAGAGGATAGTCATGAACAGTAATTCCAAGCGCGGTGTTGTTCGGCAACCCATAGCGGGGTTCGCCACACTTCCATTACTTTTACTGGCTGGTTTAGTCGTGGCGGTGGGGCTTTTTTTCGTGGCCCCGAACCGCCCAACCCCGGATGGACCGCAAGACGTCCTTTTGGGCAAAACAGCCTGCCTCCTTTTCGCCATGCATCTTGGGGATCCCCGCCTTGCAGCCCCGCTATCCCCCGCGGACCGCGGCCCCTAT
>JACKQG010001629.1_pt1 | contig 30608 bp, 14 predicted proteins | sample 8237621 | NCBI WGS metagenome assembly JACKQG01 (sample SAMN15677084, study PRJNA649215) | marine metagenome | biome: marine; feature: Black Sea; material: saline water; isolation source: suspended particulate matter (SPM) from the Black Sea western gyre | collected 2013-06-09/2013-06-10 | depth... | reverse complement strand
GCTACCACCTGCACTACATCTATCGCAACAATTCGGGCTTCGTCTTCGCCCACGTCTCCAGCGACGACATGGTGCGTTGGAAGTGGCACACGACCGTGCTCGCGCCCGGTACGACCGGGCACGGTATGTTCAGCGGCACCGGGTTCTATACGAAGGACGGTAAGCCTGCGATCATCTACCACGGCCAGGGCTCCGGACGCAATTGGATCCAGTATCCGACCGACGATCAGTTCAACGGTTGGTCCGAGCCCGTGCCCGTGCTGCCGAAAACCGCCGACGGCAACGTCCCCGACATCCGCCACTGGGACCCGGACTGCTGGCTGAACGGCGACACGTACTATGCGCTGTCCGGCGGAGGGAACCCACAGTTGATGAAGTCGACGGACATCGAGAACTGGACTTACCTGGGCGACCTGCTGCACGAGGACTACCCGGCGGATCTTGGCGTCGCGAAGGGCGAGGACATCTCCTGTGCCAACATGTTCAAAATCGGCGACAAATGGATGCTGCTGTGCATCAGCCACGGATTGGGCTGCCGTTACTATCTCGGCGACTTCAAGGACGAAAAGTACCTGCCCGAAACGCACGCGATGATGAGCTTCGGCAACAACATGTTCTTCGCGCCGGAGTCGATGCTGACGCGTGACGGGCGCCGAGTGATGTGGGCGTGGCTGCTCAAGGTACCCGCGGCACCGACGGGCCTGCAGTGTCTGCCGCGCGAACTGGAGTTGCCGGACGACGGCGTCCTCCGTATCCGCCCGCTTCGCGAACTCGCGTCGCTGCGTCACGACGAGAAGACCTGGAGCGAGCTGACGGTCAAGGACGCCAAGGAGCACGCGCTCGACGGCCTCGCCGGTGACGCGGTCGAGCTCGAAATCACCTTCGCCTCGCCGCTGCCGACCGAGTGCGGCATCCACCTGCTCGCCGACACGGGCGGCCAAGACGGCATCAGCATCATCGCCGGCGCCGGCCGCAAGTCACTGAAGCTCGGCACGATCGAGGCCCCGTTCGAAGTGCGCCAGGGCGAGGACCTGACGCTGCGCGTGTTCATCGACAAGAACCTGGTCGAGGTCTTCGCCAACGACCGACAAGCCGCGGTGTTCGCCCACGCGCACGTCCGCGAGAATCCGAACATCCGCCTGTTCTCCAAGGGCGGTGACGCGGCGGTGAAGTCGATCAAGGCGTGGAAGATCAGAACGATCTATCCCGACCCAGCCGAGTTGGAATAGACCTGCAGTTGTACAAAAGCGTGAGGCACCATGAGTAAAGCCATCCTGCCTGCCGACTATGCCGAATTCCTTACCGGGTTGAAGGAGCGTATCCGCAGCGCCCAAATCACCGCCACCCGGGCCGTCAATCGCGAACTGATCCTGCTTTATTGGGACATCGGCCGCGCGATTGTCGAAAAGCGGAAGACAGCCCGTTGGGCGACGCCGTCGTGGAACGTCTCTCTGCCGACCTACGGGCCGAGTTTCCCGATATACGGGGGTTTTCCGGCCGGAATTTGCGGGAAATGAAGCGATTTTGGTTGGCCTATTCTGATCCGGATTTTTGGCAACAGGCTGTTGCCAAATTGGCGTCCACGGACACGGCGGCCAACGAAATTCTGGCACAGCCTGTTCCAGAAACTGAATTCCTGCCACAGCTTGTGGCAGAAATCCCCTGGGGGCAACACATGCTCATCCTGAGCAAATTCACTGACCCTTGCCGCCCGCCTTTACTACCTCCGCGCCACCGCTCAGTTCGGCTGGTCTCGCCGCGTGCTTCTGAATCAGATCAAGGCCGGGGCTTACCAGCGCGCCGTCACGGAGAAGAAGAGCTACAATTTCGCTCTGGCCCTGCCCGAACACTTGGCCGAGCAAGCGGACGAAATGATGAAAAGCCGCTATGATCTCGAATTCCTCGGGATTGGTCGGGAGCAGAAAAGGTGACAGCCACCAAATTCAGGGATAACAGATGAAACAGGCAGTTGCGGTCTGTTGTTCCTTTCGCAGTAGTAAGACTGTGAATACACAAACGACCGCGCTTGGAACATTGGCGCTGCTACTGGCGCATATCAACAGCGTTGCGGAGGAATGAAAGGATTCGAGATGCCTGACGAGGGAGGAACGAAGTGACCCCGCGCGAACGAGTTCTTCGAGCGGTGCAGCATCAAGAGCCGGATCGCGTACCGCTGTTCTATCGCGACGTGCCCGATGTGGACGTCCGGCTGCGACGCGACCTCGGACTTCAAAGCCGCGATGAACTGCTCGAACTGCTTCAAATCGATTTCCGCTGGGTGGAACCGGCCTATGTCGGCCCGTCGCTGGAGGATGAAACAACCGGACAACGCCGCGATATCTGGGGAGTGGAATACACGTGGATCGAAGCGGGCCACGGCGGGCAGTGGGAGCCGGTTGCCTTTCCCTTGGGCGAAGCGGAAGATCCTGCTGCGCTCGATGACTATACCTGGCCGAAGCTCGAATGGTTCGACTTCGAGGCGGTCGACACACAGCTTCAGCAGTACCGCGACTATGCGATCATGACGGCCCCCGGCGTGGCGTCGCCGGGCGTGCTGGCTACGATTCAGTTCCTGCTGGGCATGGAACGGACGTTGGCCGACATGCTGATCAATCCGGCCTTCTTCCACGCCCTGGCCGAACGGATCCTTGCCTTCAACCTGGAGTTCATCGAGCGGCTGTACGACGTGGCGGGCGACCGGATCGATTTCTTCCGCATCGGCGAAGACTACGGCACACAGCGCGGTCTGTTGTTCGGAAAGCCTCAGTGGCACGAATTCCTCCGCCCGACACTGGTCGCAATGAGCCGCATCGCAAAACGCCACGGCTCGTACTACTACCAGCACTGTTGCGGAGCGGTGCGGGACTTGATCCCGGAGTTGATCGACGTCGGAGTCGACGTGCTGGATCCGCTGCAAGTAAAAGCCGCCGGCATGGTACCGGCGGAGCTAAAGGCCGAATTCGGCGGGCGCCTCTGCTTTTCCGGAGGCGTCGACGAGCAGGAACTGTTGCCGCGAGGCACGCCGGAACAAGTCGCCGGGGCCGTGCGCGAACTGATTGACGTGATGGCGCCGGGCGGCGGCTTCTTTCTTGGTCCGACGCACAATTTTCAGGCGGATATCCCTACGGAAAACATTCTGGCAATGTACAAAGCTGCCCGGGAATACTGAAGCAAGAAGTAGATAGTTGTGTAACATGGATGCGCAAGTCAAACTCGGCCGAGGAGTAGACGAATGCTGGAAAACCTCACGCCGCTTCGAAACCCCTGCTTTGCGGCTCTTCTTGTCATAGCGAGTTTGTCGCTCCAAGGAGTCACTTATGCCACACCGCCGTCACTGTTTCCGGACGACACGAAAACCGTCGTTGCCCGTTGGACGTTTGACACACTCGGTGAGAATGGTGGTAAGCTCAGCCATCCGCAACATTTTCTAAGCACAGCAGGCCCGTTTGGTGAAAGCTCGCTCGTGGCGTTGACTCCGGCAGCGGAACTTTCCGGCCCGGCGACGGGATTCCCGTCGGGTAAGGCACCATGCACCATCAGTCTCTGGTTCCGTACCGTATCGGCGGAAGCTCGGGGCGTGCTGTTCTGTTACGGCAGCCCGATACAGCATTGTGCACGCGGCATTTGGCTCGTCGACGCGAAACACCTTTGCTTCTTCTTCTGGGGCAGCCCGGATGATTTGAGGACGTCACTCCCTGACGACGGCGTTACGCCAAACCAATGGCATCACGTCGTGGCAACGTACGACGGCAAAACGGCGAAGCTCTATTATGAAGGCAAACCGATCGGTGAAAAACCGGCTCCGAATATCACGACGGGCCTCGCCGCCCCTTACCGGTTCGCGCAGAATCTGAATGACTCGCACTGCGAATTCGTCGGACAGTTCGAGGAAACGGTTTTGCTCGACCGTGCCGTGACGGCCGAAGAAGTTGAAACGTACTACCGGACGATGCGGGCACAGCTTCCTCCCACAGCAAAGCCGCTCGATATTGAGCAACTCGCCGCAAAGGCCGAAGCCGCAGCGCGAAAGGAGGCACTTGCGTCGCTTCAAGAACTGTTCGCCGGCGCCGACTTCGACGAAATCGTCTTCACCACGCGGCAACCGGGCCGTGACGGGCACTGGTACGCCAACTTCGGCTACGCGACTTACCATCCCCGCCAAGCCGGAAAATTCCAGCTCTACAGCGACGGCGGCGCGATGTTTGCGATTAACGTCAAGACGGGTAAGCTGCGCACCATTCTCGCAGAGCCGGACGGCGGCGTCCGTGACCCGCAGGTTAGTTATGACGGCAAGAAGATCCTGTTCTCCTACCGGAAAGCAGGTCAGCCGTATTATCATCTCTACGAAATCGACGTCGACGGCACCGGTCTGGAACAACTGACATCCGGCCCGTTCGACGACATCGAGCCGACGTACTTGCCCGACGGCGACATTGTTTTCTGTTCAAGCCGCGTGAAGTGTAACGTCCCCTGTTACTACACGCCCGTCGCGGTTCTGTATCGCTGCAGCGCGGACGGCAGCAACATCCGTCGTCTTTCCGCGAACATCGAACACGAAAACACGCCCTGGCCCCTGCCTGATGGCCGCATCATTTACCAGCGCTGGGAATACGTCGACCGAAGCCAAGTTCTTTTTCATCACCTTTGGACCACGAATCCCGATGGCACTGGTCAGACTGTCTTCTTCGGCAACATGCACGGCGGCGGGGCGTATCTCGATGCGAAACCGATTCCGAATCCGGAGAGGACAAGCGATCCAAGAGTCGTGATGATCCATTCCCCCGGTCACGGACGTACCGAGCATCTCGGCTACGTCGAAATCGTCGATCCGTCGGAGGGTCCTGATTCGCCCGCGAATGCGAAACGCATCACCTCGAATCCTGAATGGCGGGACCCCTATCCGCTTGCCCTGAAAACAGAGCCTCCTGGAAGGCAGTGGTTCCTGGCTGCGGGTCCCGGCGCCAGCAAAATGAGTTGCGTCAGCGAGGCCGGCGACGTTCTCACGATTTACGAACTGCCACAATCGGAAACGAAAGCAAACATGTGGTTGCAGGAGCCGCGACCGATCTGCAGTCGACCTCGCGAACGGGTCATCCCGCCGCGGGTCAAGCTGGGCGAGGGCAAGGGCAGTGCGATGGTGCAAGACGTTTACATCGGCCGGAACATGGAGGGCGTCAAGCGGGGCGACATCAAGAAGCTCCTGGTGATGGAGATACTGCCGATGCCCGTTAAGCCAACGCGTGACTGGCAGCAGATGGTTTCGTTTGATAGCCCCACCGGCGGCACGTTTCAGCTCGAACGGGTGCTGGGCACGGTACGGGTTGAAGAGGACGGTAGTGCCCATTTCGAACTGCCGGCGTTACGGGCCCTTTTTTTCGTCGCGTTGGACGAGAACAACATGTCGGTTAAGCGGATGCAGAGTTTCATGACCGTTCAGCCGGGCGAGTCCGTCGGGTGCGTCGGCTGTCACGAGCACGGAAGAGCGACACCGCCCGTTACGCGGGTGCCCGTCGCCGCGAAACGTGAGCCGAGTAAGATAACGCCAATCGCGGGCATCCCCAAGGGAAAAGTGTTCGACTTCCCGCGCGACATCCAGCCGATCTTTGACCGACACTGCGTCGGCTGCCACGGCTACGAGAAGACGGCCGACGGCGGGCCGTACGACGGTGGTGTTTTGTTGACCGGTGACCGGGGGATTTTCTATTGCCAGAGTTACGGAACACTCCGCGGTTTTCGCCAAGTGGCAGACGGTTCGAACGGAACAGGCAACCGGCCGCCCCGATCGATCGGCACGTCGGCCAGCCCGCTGATGAAGAAGCTGAGCGGCGACCATCACGATGTTGAACTTTCCCCCAACGAGAAGAAGCTGGTTCATTATTGGATCGAATCGGCGGGTACCTTCGCGGGGACCTACGCCGCTCTTGGCAAAGGCTTCATCATGCCCCGCCAACCTGTTGTGCCGGGCGACGTACACCAGAACCGCTGTGGTAGTTGCCATTCAAAGAACTTCCCGATTAACAAAGACGACCCTCGTTCTCACTGGCTTTACAACCTCGATACACCGGCGAAATCGATCATCCTGCTGGCCCCGCTCTCCAAGGAAGCGGGCGGTTGGGGCCTTTGTCAAGAGAAGATCGCGGCGAAGAAAAGGTCGCCGCCGCCGATTTTCAGCAGCACGCAAGACGTGGATTATCAGAAGATCCTTGGCAATGTGACGCAACTCCATCAGCAGTTGCAAAGCAACCAACGTTACGACATGCCCGGTTTTGTGCCACACCCCGCTTACCTGGGCGAGATGAAACGGTTTGGTGTCTTGCCTGAAGGATACGAGTGGAAGGGGCCATCGGAAGAGATGTGGCGGATCGACGAGGCTTATTGGCAGTCGCTCTGGTATCAGCCCAGGAACGGGGGATAGTTTCCATCATGCTTCGACTTGGTCATCTTGCCGTTGTTGCCATTGTGTTCGCGCTGGTGGTCGATGCCGAAGCTTCGGACTGGAAAGTGTGGACGGAGGCGGAAGACTATGTCGCGCAAAAGGGTTCGCAGGAGGCGTTTTACCTCATGGAGCGGACGGCCTCGGGCGGGCGGATCGTGAATAACGATTGGGGACGCGACGTGGGGGATTCTCTCCGCTGGAGAGTCGAAACACCCCGCCCTTGCGAGGCGATCTACCTGACAGTCAAGTTTTCCCGTGCGCCTCACACGCCCGCCTTGATCCGTGTTCGCATCGGCAATCGGCAGGCCGAGGTCCGCTTTCCCACCACGGGCGGCTGGGGTTTTGAGAACGAGCAATGGCAATTCGGCGAGATCCGCTTACAGGGCCTTCCGGCCGGACCGCACGTGGTCGAACTGACGGCCGCGGCACAGAACAGTAACCTCAACACCGATGGCTTTTTCGTCAGCAACCATCCGCTGACCGTGCCGGGCAAGAAAGTCGTGCTGAAGGATGTGGCTCAGCAGCGAGCGTTGGCGATCGCAGCAGAAACGGACCCCGCGCTCCGGCGCAGATTGCTGACTCCGTACCGGAAACACATCCAACGGATTGTCTTCACCAAGCACTTCGACATGGGCGGCTCTCATTACGCCTATACGGACGCCGTGAGCGACGAAGATACGCTCAATCCCAACGGTACGGTGAAGGAGTTCAATTTCCACGGCGGATCCAGTTTATGTCTGCTCGATATCGGCGAAGACTATGACATCAAGGAGATGACCCTGCTGGACGATGAAGACGGCGTATTCCGCGACCCGGACGTGTCGTATGACGGCCGCCGAATCCTCTTCTCCTGGAAAAAGTCGGCTCGCGGTGATGACTACCATCTGTATGAGATGGATTTCGAGACGCGGAAAGTCCGCCAACTGACTTCAGGCCTGGGCTTCGCCGATTACGAGGGAATCTATCTGCCCAATGGCGACATCATGTTCAGTTCCACGCGATGCATGCAAAACGTGGACTGCTGGCACGTGAGTGTGTCGAACATGTACTTGATGAATGGAGACGGGAAATACATGCGCCGGGTCGGGTACGACCAGGTGCATACCAACTATCCCCAGGTTCATCCCACAAGCGGGCTCGTCACGTATACGCGCTGGGAGTACAACGACCGCGGTCAGATCTACCCACAGCCTCTGTTCCGGATGTATCCCAACGGTGCGCAGCAGACGGAGTACTACGGAAACAACTCGTACTTCCCCACGACAATTCTCCATGCCCGGGGCATTCCGGGAACAGGAAAAGTCCTGGCCGTCCTTTCGGGGCACCACACTCACCAACGTGGAAAGCTGGCCATTATTGACCCTTCGCGGGGACGGCAGGAAACGAGCGGCGTGACACTGGTCGCTCCGGTGCCCCAAGAAGAGCTTTCCGGCACGATCAAGATTGATCAATACGGGCAGGACGGGGACCAATGGCAGTATCCCTATCCGCTGGACGAGGATAACTACCTGGTCACGTTCCGGCCCCACGGCGAAGCACGCTTCCGGATCTACTTCATGAACAAGCATGGCGAACGGACACTTCTGGCTGCGGATCCTGACATCTCCTGCAACCAGCCCGTTCCCTTGGCTCCGCGCCCCATTCCGCCGCAGCCGGTCTATCCCACGGACTGGAGTCAGAAGACTGGCGGGTTCGCTATTCAAGACGTGTATCACGGACAGGGACTGGCGGGCGTCAGTCGGGGAACGGTGAAGAAGATCCGCGTCGTCGCGTTGGATTACATGGCCACGGACATCGGTCGAAAGCACGGACCATCGGCCATCAGCGATCTGGCCGCATGGGACGTGAAAGTCGTCCTGGGAGAAGCTCCGGTTCACGAAGACGGTTCGGCCGCTTTTGAAGTTCCCGCACGCACGCCGGTCTACTTCCAAGCGATCGACGCACAAGGCCATGTGGTGCAAACGATGCGTTCCTGGTCGACCCTGATGCCAGGCGAGGTCTTTAGTTGTGTTGGCTGCCACGAGAGCAAGAACGAGACGGTCGCCGCGGGGCCGGTAACGACGGCTCTACAGGCTGGCATACAACCACTCGATCCGTTCTATGACGTAACGGGTACAGGTTTCAGTTTTCCAAAGACAATCCAGCCGATTCTCGATGCCAAGTGCATACGATGCCACGACGGTTCCGAACCGCCCGACTTGCGGGCGACTTCGGTCTGGGACGCAGCGGCGCGCAAGTTCTGGAATCGGTCGTATCATGAACTGATTTCCACAGACAGGCCCCACGGCCCTGCGAACGACACAAGTCAACGACTCGGCGTGATCGAAGAACGGTCCAAGTACCTAAGTTGGATCGGCCGCTGGTCCGTGCCGGTGATGATTCCACCTTACTCCCATGGTTCGTCGCGCAGTCCGCTGGTCAACCTGCTGGAGTCCGGTCATGAAGGCGTAGAAATGACGCAGGAGGAAATGGACAAGATCTCCTGCTGGATCGACCTGGCGCTACCCCATTCCGGAGACTGGACCGAGGGCATGACGCCTGAGGACAGGGAAAGCTACATGCGGGTTTACCAGAAGCGTCTGGACTGGGAGAAACAAGAGGCCGCGAATATCCGGGAGTATATGGACGACCTAATCGCGTCTACGGACTAAAGCGGCAGGAAGACTACTTGCCCCTGCCAGTCGTTCGCTGCAATCCTCGTCAGATTCGAGCTTTCCCCACAGTTCCGCCATTTGCCTGGGAGAAGCAGGCGGCCACCTTTGGCGCAATGCTATGGGCGGGCTTCGGACCCGCGCTCATCTTTTCCCAGCGGGCCTCCAACGAGACGCACGCGGTGCAGCGGTTCGTCTTGATTCCAGGCCACCAGACCAAAGTGAGCCGAGACGGCGCAGTGTTTGAAATCCAGATCGGACGGCAGCGACCCGTCGGTCAGCGGTTCGACTTGCATGGTGGAGGGATCGATCCGATACCACTCACGCCCAGCATAGAGAACTTCGCCCCGGTAGCCGAGCAGATGGGGGTGCCGGCAAGGCCCGCGTGTTCGAAACATCAGGCGTCGCGAGCCGTATGGGCTTTGGCCGGTGGCCATCGGGAACGATACGATGCCGGCGGGAACGGCTTCAAGGACTTGGCCGTTTTTCAGAATCCGCAGTCTCTGGTAGTGCCGGTAAGCGTTCAGGCCCGGCACATGGAACGGCACGGGAGCCAATGAAACATCGAGCGTCGGCAGGGTAACGAGCAGCGGCGGCCGGTCAGATCCAAGTCCTTGGTCACCGGCTCGCACGGCCAACAACCGCCGTTCTCCCCCCTCGACACCCGGCCACTCGATCAGCGCCGAGATCGGCGCGATGAATTCCGGATCGTCCGTTTGGTCCTTTCCGCTGCGGGGAAGTTTCGTCTGCTTGTGAAAGACGTGGACACGTGGCTCGGCGTTGCCGGCTACGAGTTCCGCAAACCAACCGCGACCGTTCGTCGAGCCGAACCGGCCGGCCGCCAAGAGCCGGCCGGGCGCAATCGCGTGAATCTGCAATGGCGGGTAGAGCGCGCCGTACCTCGAGCCGTAGTAGCTGCTGGGTGGCAGGCCTGCGGCAGCATCGAACTCGGCGGCCAGCGTGCCGTCTGGCTCCAGGGCGAGGATTCGGCCTGCGTCATTGGTCGCCACCCAGATGAATCGCCCGTCCCACTGGCATTGCAGCACATCCGGTGCGTCGCGATGCACCTTCCGCGGCTGGTAGACCGTTTGGACGTTGCCGTCACCGGTCACGACGCACACCGAACGGTCCGACCAAACGAGGTCGAACCGGTTGGAACAGTTGATCAAGTGGGACCAGCTTGCCGTGACGTGCGGTAGCCGCTCGAACGAGAGCCGATGGTGCCGATTCCGGTCGTTGCCGTTCGCCTCCGGTCGCACGACTCGCGGCGGAGTCCAATCCGGGATGCCTTTCATCCGGTTTTCCAGCTTCCGCGCGAACCCACGGGTGCCGCCGAGAAAGCCACTTGCGAGGTCCGACGGCGGGAGTTTCTGAATTTCTTGAATCAGCGATCGAGCCTCGCCAAGCCGAGCGGGTCTGCGGTCCGGATCGTCGTCAAAGAAGACGCCCCACTTGAGAAGGCTGTACCGACCGGACAACACAGCGCCCGGATGGCCCGATTCAATCAACCGCTGGTAGAATCTACGAGCCGATTCGCTGCGGCCCTCCCGCACTGGAAATAACCCTCCGGTGAAGGCGTCGCGCGGCGCCACTTCGGTCAGTAGCCGGTAGAGCTGGTCGAGGATCGCGGAATCCAGTTCGCCTTCCCGCGGCTTGGCATGTCGGAATTCCACCAGCGACCTGCCCGTGACGGCAAGCCAGTCGCCGTTTTGTTCAGCCGGTTGCCAATCCTCGTCGTGCGGCTCCCTGGATTTGAAGTGGTGTTCAAAGCCTCGTCGGATGACGCCTCGCGCGACGTTGTAATCCAGGCCGGGAATCATGGGAGCCGTGCGCCAGAAGAACGCTTCGGCTCGCGGTTGATCATCGGGGCAAGGTGAAAGCTGGAAGACGCCGTGCCGAACCCGTCGCACGTGAAGCCAATAATCGGTGGTGGATGCGATCAGATATCCTGCCTCGCGGGGATTAACCTGGCGGTGATGCAACAGGTATTCGACGTGTCGCATTCGGCGCTCCCACCAATCGAGATGAACCTCCTGAAGTCGCCGCCGAAGGACTTCCTGCGGCTCGTTTCGTAGTTCCACCCGCACGGGCGCTTCCCAGCGGCCGGACAAGTAGTGCTGATGGCATTCGGCCAGCAACGCCAACCGCTGCCCGGCATCGTCCGGATCCAGCAGCAATGCCGTCTCTCGCAGCGCGATCGCCTGCTGGAGCGAACCTAGCCGAGAGAACGTTTCGGCACGCTCTGCGATCCAACGGATCTGCTCGTTCCGCGACAGGGCGCGCCGCTTGGCCGTTGCCAGCGGCAAGATCTGATCCACCACTTCGGACCGCAGGAAATCGGGGGCTTCGGGCAGCGGCATCTGCCTCTCGATAGTCCGGGACTCGGCGTCTCCGCTTCGCACCTCGATGCACAGGCGAACTGAGACATCGCGGCCTTGCCCATTTGTCTCGAATTCGCCCCGAATGAACAGCGGCACGGCCGCGGATTCGCGTTCTCCGCCGCGCCGCTGCAATTCGTCGGCAATGGCCCGCGCTTCGACCAACTCCAGCACTGCCACACCTGGTGTCTGCAGTAAAGCTGCTTGGACCAGGCTCGCGTAGGCCTCCTGGAATGAATCGTGCTCGCGCGTGAGATTTCGAGACACGAAAGACGGTACACCGATCAGATACCGGATGCCCTGGTCAAAGTGCCGCAAGGATTGACGAATGACCCTCGCACAGTGGTCGCAGATTTCCTGGATCGCGGCGGTTTCGAAAGGAAAATACTCGATGCGCAGTCTGGCGCCATACGCGCAATCGCTGATAATCAAGCGGACATACGCTGCCGGTCCGGGCTTGCCGTCAGCGGCCCTCGCGTCGACAACTGACAGCCATGCGAGGAAGTCTGCACGGATCTGCTGTCCCAGTTTCAGCCGCCGCTGGTGGGCATCCGCGCCAAGCAACGTGGCCATATTGACCTCGCGCACGACCGCCTGCATGTCATTCCGCTCGACCAGTTCAATGGAATCCTCCGGTGACAAGCGGGCGGTTAGCAAGTCGGCCAATGCTTCCGCCCCCGGCTGCCCCTTGGCAATGATGCCCAGGCGGGGTGTTTGGCCCGCTGCAGTCTGGCACGAGATGGCGAGGCACGCAGCGACCAGCGTCCATGCGGCCAGCTTGGCGACACTCTCGCACCTGAACCACAAGCGATTCCGGGGGATTTGTTTGTCGATAATTCTCCCGCCGCAAATCGGTCGTGCGATGACCGACAAAGCAGCCGGCTGCAGGAGTCCTGCTTGGCACCGATGCACCATGGGTCGAAGCTCCAATAGAAAAGGCCGGCGAAGAAGGTCGGGCGGACTCACTGCTATGGTTTGTCTCGTCCTATTAGACTACCAATTTGTCTAAGTCTTGGGCAGCACGTGGCTGGAATCATCAGTCTGAACAAGAAAGAGGGAATGCCTACAAGTGGGCGGGGCAACGTTGCGGACGGGTCTCCCAACCCACTCACACTCCTGACCGAAGATCCCCCCGCACCGGCAATGCGATCAATGTTCACAACGCGGGGGGCCGGAGACCGCTCCACAACGGCAGTCGCGAGACTTCCGGCTTCCAGATTCTCACGAATTGGGCTAGGGGTATTGCATTTGCTGCGAACCGCCTTTCAACATCGTAGCCCAGGGTAAGCGGACCCGCCGCGGCGGGGAAGCGCCACCCTGGGAAACGGTCCTCACAAGAACATCAACGGTGCAGGCGTTGTACAAGGTGGCACGGCCTTGTGTAACGCTTTCAGCGTACATCGAGGTTTCTTCTCTCTCATTTTCCCAGGGTGGCGCGGCCATACCGCTTACCCTGGGCTTTGGGATGTAACGCCTTTGGCGTAGGGAACGTGTCTGGAGCAGCCCTGGACTTTGATGTATGACGCCGTTGGCGTGATTCGTCTTGCGGGTACAAGCTGGAATCAGCGCTCCTTTGAATCGTCATCTGTGCAGAGACGTGCGCAGCGCTTCAGAAAACCGGCGTTGCTTACTCCCAAGTCACATCCAGATACACCGAGTGGTGACCGTGTGTTTCATAGAACGGTTTTAGGGTGACGTCGCCGATGGTGAATCGCAGGGTGCTGGGGTCGCCGGTGATGGATCTTCCGAGGTCCGCGGCATTGAGGGTCACGGGGTGCCATTCTTTTCGCGGGGCGGGCTCTTGCGCGGCCAACAGAACCGGGCCGTAGAAAATGCTGGCGATGTTGGGTTGATCCATGACTGGACGCAGGTGGAAGTGGAACGGCATGCGCAGTTCGATCATGTCGCCAATCTTCCAGGCTTGACGGAGGGCTAGATAAGTGCCGGGCACCGCATCAATCGTCTGCTCGACGCCATTGATCTTCACGGAGAATCCCCTGGTCGCCCACCTCGGCACTCGCACCTTGATGCGAAAGGCCCCTTCTCCGGCGATGGTGAGCCGGGTCGTATCGGAATAGGGAAAATCTGTTCGTTGCTTCACCACAACGTTACGTTCCGGCCAGGTCACGGTGGAGGGCACAAACAAATTGACGTACAACGCATCGTTGTTCACGCCCTTGAAGTAGATCGAGTCTTGCAGCTTGGTACTGCTTTCCAAGGCGGTGCCGTTGCAGCAGGTGAACCCGTCCATCTTGGCGTTGCCAAAGTGTTTCCGAGAACCGGGGTTGAGCGGGACGTGGTAGGTGTTGCCGGGATTGTCTTCGGCCACGGAGGCCAAGATGTGGTTGTACAGGGCTTGCTCGTAGTAATCCATGTATTTGCCGTCCGGGTCGAACATAAAGAGTTGGCGGCTGAGCTTCAGCAGGTTGTAGGTGGCGCAAGTTTCGTTTTGCCCGCCCTTGGCAAAGCCGTTGGCGAATAGTGTGTTTGGCTCGGCCGTGAAACACTCTGCGTTGTTGGGATTTTTGGCGCCTGCCACGCCGCCGATGCTGTACATGTAGCCCTGGGTGCAGATGTCCCAGAAGTTCTCCGCCACGCGGTAGTACCGGGCATCCCGCGTGCCCTTATACGTTTCCAGAGCGCCCGTGATCTGCGGGATATGCTGGTTGGCGTGCTTGCCACGCAAGGTGTCCACATTCCGGGCCAGACCATGGGCACACTCGGCGTTACCGAAAAAGAAATCGATGTTGTCAAACAATACGGCGCATTTCAGAAACCGCTCGTCCTCCGTGATCCTGAACAGCCGGGCCAAGACTTCATTCATGCCCCCATACTCGCCGGCAATGTAACGATTCCACATTTCGATGCGAGTGGGCGTTGGGACGACCTTGAGCCGTTCATAAATCCACAGGCCCATTCCCCGGGCGATCTGAAGTGCTTTCTCGTTTCCGCCGACCTCGTAGCAATCCAACAAACCGGCCAGGATTTTGTGAAGGGTATAGTACGGGGCCCAAATCTGGCTATTTCGGCCGCCATACGTGGCGCCCTGCTCGAGCATGATGAATTGGTCGGGCGGGTACGCGCTGATAAAGCCCTTGCCCCAATTCCAGTAGTCGTTTCGAATCCCGTCGGCCGTCAGGTCGGAGTCGTAATCCGTCTTGCCCGGCCCCGGTGGAACGGCCGTCGGCTCCGCATTGAACTCGCCGCCTTCCTGCGCGGGCTTGCCTGATTTCTGGGACAGTCGGTGCAGGGTTTCGATCACGTAGTTCATCTTTTGCATGAAGTTGGCGCGCAACTGTTCGTCGTACGTGGTGCAGGCATAGGCTTGCGCAATGGCCGACAAATAATGTCCACTGGCGTGGCCGCGCAACTTGGTGGTTTGGCTGTCCCAAACGCCCAGCGGCCGGGCGCCCTCCGGCTGCTGCTGGCCAAACGCGTCCCGGAACATGTAAAGAAAACGGTCCGGATCGGTCGCGGCCAAAGCAAAGATGAACTTATCACGGTTCTTGATGAACGGCGTGTCCCGCTGCTTTTCGTCCGGGGCCAGAACAACTTGGCCCAACGCAAACGCCTCTAATGTGCGGCGCGGTGGGGATTCTGTCTCCGCCGCTGCCTTCACGGTCACGATGGCCTTGGGCTGGAAGTCCGTGCCGGTCACGCTACCGGTGATCGTGTATGTCCCTGCTTCAAGGACTTGCCGGTTGTCGTTGGGCGAAGGCCAGATCACGCGAACCTTCGGGCCTTTTGCGCCGCCGCGGTACACCACCGGAACGGTGTGCGGCAATCGCGGCAGATGTCCCACGATGGTTTCCACGGAGATGTCGGGCACCTTTACGAGCCGGGAGCCATCGGGCAGAGAGGCGGTTCCTGTCGCCTTGGGAAGTGCACTCGCGCCCCGCGATTCCTCTTCCGCCGCCACGAACCGTCCCATGCCAAGCAACTGAGGAAAACCAAGCAACACCACCACGACAAAGTGTGCGGTGCTTATTCGAATCGTCCGAATCATCTTGCGTCCCCGGCTGAACTGTATGGGGTCAGAGTTCCTTTGGCCGTAGTCTACGCGACCGGCCAGTCTCGCTGCAATCATCCGCTCCAACCCAGGCGAGGGCATTGGTACAATTCGGCGAATCCACGAGTCGGTCGCATACGTGGACGTCAACTTATGACGAGCTAGTCGGGACGGTCAGTCCCTGTTCGGCGGCCTCACGTCCACCAGCGTGCAGCGGTACCAAATCGTGGCGAGTTTTCGCGCAATCAGAACTCCAAAGGTGTGTCGGACATCTGTAGGTTTTGCCCAATCAAGAACATCGGAGATGTTCGGTAATCCAGGCAGGTTTGGAATGAAGCACAAATGCGTCCTATCCGTCAGATTTAGGAAAACAGCGGCCAGCCAGCCCGGAGTCCGAGAACCGCCAGCCGCGCCGCCAATATTTGTGACGCCGATTGGCCGCTCTCGTCAACGGAGTCGATGGTGGTTGGTCTACCAACCGATGAGCCAGCGCACAGATGCATCTGCGGCTTTCTTCCGTTTTTCGATGCTTGAGCTTTGGAGTCCAGCAAGGTACTTTCGGCCGCCGGGTCCGGTAACGTACCCGCGTTTTGCTGCCTCCGCGCGAAATTCCGAGAGCCATTGAAACAGCCTGCCGTACCGCATTCTCAGATCGTGACAGGCTGAATCAACCTCCATGCGTTGGAGCATGAACCGCCGTGATATCGCTGGGCCTGACTCCCCACAGATAACCGACAACAGAAACTCGTCGTGATCCAACCCTTTCATCGTGTCGTGTTTCGCCATGAACTTGTTGCCGCGACGTTGTCCGTTTCGGTCCGACTTGAGATGTGCGTCCTTGCTCTCAGCTTCGAGGCAATCGAGCGCCTTCTTTCGGTCGGGAAAGAAGCCCCGCAAGGCCGGACTGACACAGGCTCTCACCGCGTCCAGCCCATCCTCTTCGAATAGATTCGGGGCCGACGACGACAGGCGACCGGATGCCGACCGTATCTGATTGAACAAAGGGTACACCTTGTTTCCCTTCGCGGCTGCCGCGATGGATTCAATGCGTTTCAGTTGTTTCCGAAATCGCTTGTATTCGACGATGGGTTGGACATCCCGGTGCGAGATGGCAAGCTCCTCCAAGAGGCGCGACGATAGCGACTTCGCACCGATTGCGCTGTGGAGGTCCAGGTGGTCTTTGAGCGCCTCCGAGAGTGCCTTCGACGAGTCCAGATCGACATTCTTTCCTAGCCTTTCCGAAACGCGCTCCTTCACAGCCACGATCGCAGCGAGTAGGCCGTCACGCGCCCGTTCCAGCTTCTTCAGATAGACCGTAACTCCCTGAAACTCGCACTGCGTGAGCTTTCGTGCCAGTTTCAACGTCGTGTTTGCGTATTGGTCGCGGATCGCCCTTTTGCTCAACTCCTTATCGAGACGCTCGTAGAGGCGGAACGCGAAATCGGCGTCTTGGCAACCGTGGTCCTTCATCTCCTTGAGCGGCAGGTCCAAGAATGTTTGGTCTTTACGCACGATGTCGCCGTAGCGCTTGATCCGCTTTCCAAGCAGTTTTTCCGCCAGAGATCCAAGGTTAAGGAAATCCCAGTCACCGAAGCAGTCGTACGCGGCAAGCATGGTGTCGAAGTACGTGTTTCTAATGGTGAGCCCATGTCTACGCAGAAGCAGCGCATCGTATTTGAGGTTATGGCCGACGATTCGTCGCTGTTTGGTGAGCATTCGTTGCAGACTGGCAATCACTTCGTCGCCGGAGATCCCCTTCAGATCTCGCTCCAATAAAGGAACGAACAACGCCGTCCCCTTCTGTACCGAGAACGCTACGCCGAGAAGGCTCGCCTTTCGCGGGTCCTTGTCGTCCGATTCGGTGTCCAGAGCGCAGACCTTCGAGCCACACACTGCAGCTTCGAGCTCTTGGAGACTTTCCCTGTCTTGCACCGCCCTGTAATCATTGGTCTCTCGAACCTGCACAGAGGCAAGCGGACGCACATCGTCAGGCAGCGGCAATAGGCGCACAAGCGAATGAAATCGGTGTGCGTGAAGCATTTTCGCCACTCGCTTGTTGTCCAATCTCCAGCCGAGCCGGTTGCCGTCAATAGTGACGTCGAGCGGACTGGCATCGACCTTCGAACCCGAATATGTACGCATGATCGCCTCTCGGTCGGACGCCAGCTTGTCGCGAATTGCGGCAGCCTTGATCTCATCAAGGTTGGCATAGATGTTCTCCAGGCTGCCGTAGAGTTCGACCAGCCTGACCGCCTGCTTTTTGGTCAGAGTTCCAGTCTTCTTGCGCCCGTTTTCAGAATTATGAAGAGCAAGAAATGTCGGAATTTGGGCCGGTGTCACTCCGATCTGTGACGACACGGAAGCTGGTGTTAGGCACTCGTACTCGTTGCGAGCCTCCGGTCTGATGATGCTAAAACGCTCGGTGGTCAGCTGGATCAGCTTCGGATCGGCTGTAATGAGATGTGTCGCTGTGTCGGTTAGCTGATAGCAGATGTCCAGGACGCTTCGTTGTGGCTTGTGGACAACCGGAAAACCCAAAATCTTGGCGAATTCGACGGCAGCGGTCACATCGGCGTCGGCAGCCGCAGCGTGACCTTCCGTCCCGACGACGACGATTCCGCGCGTAACGCCTAGCGCGCGCCGGGCCAGGAGGAGATCCCGCAGAAACCCATAAATGAACGTGTGGTCTTTTTCATCGACAACGAGCAACGGCGCGCCGTGGAACGCGTCGGCGGTCTGCCTGAGAATGAACGTGGTGTCGATCAAGTAGGTCTGTCTTGTGCTCACCATTCTCGATAATCACCTCCCAGGATATTCTTGAAGTCGTTGAAGAAGTCTATCTCCCAGATCTTCTTTCCAGCACGCCTGGGGTTGTGTTTGAAATACTCATTTCTCTCAACGAAATGGGCCGATATCGCGGATTTCATCTCATACTCTGACGCATAATCGGAATGATGAATGACTGCCCGTTTCATTCCGCTGAAGGCCGCCTCAATCACGTCAAGGAATTGGGACCGGCTGGGCAATGGCAGGAACTCAATGATAGGACCGTTGCCAAGCTCCCGAGTCTGCGCGTTGAAAGCATCCAGCCAGGACGTTAGCGCGTTCGAGCTGTGCCATGACGCCGCATCCCACGTTATGTAAAGACGCGATCTGTCGTGATGCTGATTGAAGAGAATCTCGGCCAAGTCGATCATGGCCTCGGTGTCTTTGGATTTTCCGTAGAACCAGGTCACCTGGTTCGTCGTAGCGCTCAGCGCACCGAAAAGCGTTATAGATCCCCTTGATTTCTGTCTGTCCACATAGGTCGGAGGCTTTTTCTTTGGCGCATAGCATCTACCACCGTAGCTCTTCACCCTCAACGGCCCCAGCTCATCCACGAAGAAGAGGAGTTCGGTCGGTTTCAGAGACTGGAGCGTCTCCAGCAGCAGTTCGACTTTCTCTCGATAGTTTGGGTCGGGGCTCGTTAGAACCCTGCGTGCTTTCCTGAAACGGTATCCTGCGCCCTTCATCAATCGCCCAATTGTGCTTGCGCTGATCGCTTCCCCGTGTCGATTCCTATATGCGGTGGCCAAGCTGCGCAAGCTCCAGTTGCTCCTGTTTATCCCAAATGACATTGGCCTGTCATGGAGGATTTCAAAGATGCGTCTCGTCTTGATTTCGAGCTTCTGGTTAGAATTGGTCCGATCCCGGCTTCTTCGCCTGAGTCCTTCAATCCCATGGTCGTTAAACGCCTTGGCCCATCTGAATACGGAAGCGCGGGACCGTTCAGTTTTTGCACAGATCTCTTCGACGGTTGAACCCGAACTGTCAAGGATGGTGACGGCCTTGTCCCAGAGTATCTTATTGTTCGATTTTCGCCACTGCTCAAGTATTTGTCTGTCTCGCGGAGATATGGTCTTGATTAGACCTGGACCTGCGACCTTGGGGCTTCGCCTTAGACCTTCAGCGCCGTGCCGCTTGTACAGTCTCACCCACCTGTAGACGGTTTGGACAGATCGCTCGATCTTTTCGGAGATCTCTTCAACGGTTGAATCGCAACTGTCAAGTATGGCGACGGCCCCTTCCCAGAGCCGTTTGTTACTCGAATGTCGCCACTGCTCAAGTATTTGTCTGTCTCGCGGAGTTATGGTCTTGATAAGACCTTTGACCTTGGCCTGAGAGGGCGGCGGTGCGAGCCTAGTGGCGCCCGCACGTCTGAAATACCGATAGAGGGTCGACTTGGGAATCGACGTCTGGAATTCTTCTTGCAGCAATTGGTTGATATCATCGACAGATCGGTGAGGTTGCTCCATTTTCAGCTCAACCGCCCTGTCAATCATCGCTTGGCGTTTCCGGCGATTCTTGCGCGGCTTGCGGCGGTCGCTACGTCGCTGCCGCAACAACGCCTCGAAACCACCCTCGCGATATTGCTTCCACTTTCGATAGAGGGTGGCTCGGCTCGGTTTCTTGCGTTGCCCGTCCGGAAAGAGATGCTCCGTTTCGGTCAGTTCGCGCAGAAAGTCAGCCGTGTCTTCCGGAGGAATCTTCCCGCAGAACAATGGACTCAGCAGGTCGTACCAGAAAACGGCGTTCTGGTCTTGTTGAGGAGACACGGCTGGCCCTCAGTCCGCGCGTGAATGGGACATAATGCGGCACCACTCGCGGCGATTTCTTAGTTTGTGGTTGGCGAGAGCTCGACTTCGCTGTCGCACTTGGAGACTCACACTTCGCTCATCCGCGCAGCGATGAGGACAGCTCCCAAGAAACGTCGGCCGTTGCTAGTTGTTCGCTTTGTGGATGCGAAGCGTGGCTTTCTGTAACTCACTGTGACTGTTACGAAAGGACACAACTATCGCTCCCGGGTTCGGGTGGATGGAGAATCGTGACGTACGAAAGTGGTCAAAAGTCACGCACATGACTGTTGTTGCGCCGGCGGCCATGTGCAGAGCGCGTCGCGGGCTCCGTCAACCATCGCAATGTACGACTGCCGGAGGTGACCGAGTTGGCAGGCAGGTGCTGCAGTCCAGGAGAAACAGAGGTCAGATGTGAGAGATCAGAAGGGGCTGATCGGTCGTAGGTTTTCAACGATCAGCGATAGGTATCGGTGATTGGTTCGATTGTCTTTGTTGCCATTTGCCCGGCGCGCACGCCGGATGCCGTGACGGCGGTTTCTTACTCAGCGTGTTCCTGGAGCCAGACCGCTAGATCATCGGGGCTGCTGAAGTCAAGCAACGCTTCGCCTAGCTCCTCTAGTCGCTCGGTCGACAACGCCTCGATGCGTGACTCCATCCTCTCGTCCAGCGTGCCCAGACGCTTGCGCAATTGACGGAGAACCAACATCCGCTGCCCCTTCTGCAAGCCCTCCTCCATCCAGCTCGTTACGATTTCCATGACATCCTCCTTCTCGCGAGGTTCGATTGCGGCCAACTCCGCCTCGAATTCGCTTTTCTCTTCTATTGTAAGCCGTAGGTAGCTGTCGACAAAGCCGGAAATCAGCTCCCGGCGTGCCGGATCGAGCTGCAACTTGGCCAGCATCCGCAAGCAAGCCAACTTCACCCGCGGCCGATCCGTTGGCTCCATACGCATCTTGGCCATCAAGGCTGCCGCAATCGGGCTGGTTCGATCCACGAATCCGCGCCAGTCGAGTTGGTTCAATTGTACCACGCGAAAGCGGAACGATAGTATGTCCAGGTCCGGAAAGGCGATCCCATACGTGTCCGGCTCGGCACGTTGCGGCTCGTCGTAAGAAAACACGGCGATCGGGTAGACCGGCAAGTCGTACTTCTCGTGCAAACGAGCGAAGTACCTGAACATCCGGCGTGGAAACTTGGCTTTTGGCTGGGCCTGCGCCTCCACGTGGATCAAGAAACAAAGCGGCTGGTCGCGAAACGTCGCCTGTACGACCACGTCCGCTTCATGACGCTCGCCCTGTGTCACGTCAGTAAACACTTCCTTGTCCAGAAACGTAATCGAGTCTGCATCGAGATAGGCCGCTAGTTCAGCAAAGAACAAGTCGACGAACTCGACAAAGAACGTCGTCAGCAGCTCCTTGAATAGGCGGTCGTGATCCATAGCTCGCTACCCTCGTCTATCGGTTCCCTTCGGGAGGCCCCGTGGATCACGAATCTACGCCATCCTGGAAGTAGGAGCAAGCAGTCGACACGGGCCCCACCTGTGCACCATGTGTGCACGGAACCGTATCTCGCTAACTGACGTAGGTCACATCGACCTCCGCGCCATTCCAGCAAGCTCCGCGGCTTCCCGTCTTCTTTAGCCGCGTGCAAGGATCACATACAATTTGGAACGACGATTTCTGGCCGGGTAGGCGTCGGTGTGTAGAGTACAGATTCTATTCGACTGAGATGATCAAGTTCGTAGGGCAAGCAGAAAAGGACGAACAATGACAATCCGAATGAACTCATGCCTGGTCTCACTGACCCTATTGATCTGCATGATGCTGCCTGTCGGCACCGTACCGGCCGGAGCGGCCGATCAGGGAAACAAACTGCAGGTTTTCGTCCTTGCCGGCCAGTCCAATATGGAAGGACAGGGAGTCGTATCCATGGACCACCCGAAATACTACAACGGGGGCAAAGGGAATCTCGTCTGGTCGATGGTGCATTCAGCAAGCAAGGAGAAGATGCGGCATCTCAGGGATGCCAATGGACAATGGATCGTCAGGGACGATGTCGAAATCAGTTTCAAGGCGAAAGGTACCGTTCGCAAAGGCGCGTTGACCGTTGGTTACACCGGTTACGGTCGGAGCAGCCACATCGGGCCGGAACTTGAGTTTGGCCATGTGATGGGCGATTTCTTTGAAGAACCTGTCCTGCTAATCAAGACAGCCTGGGGCGGCAAGAGTCTCTACAAGGACTTCAGACCGCCAAGTTCCGGAGGTGAAGTCGGCCCTTATTACACGCAGATGATCCAGGAGATTCGCGATGCCCTGAAAGCAATTGGGGATGAAGAATACGAGATAAGAGGTTTCGTCTGGATGCAGGGGTGGAACGATATGTGTACCCAGCCGGCCGTGCCCGAATACGCCGACAATCTGGTCAATCTGGCAAAGGATATCCGCCGGGAATTCAAAACTCCGAGGCTTCCGATTATCATTGGCGAATTGGGAAATGGCGGTGCCGCAAAGCCAGGTAGCGGCATGCAGAAATTCCGCGACGCACAAAGACGTGGTGCTGATAGCATCGAGAACGCACTGTTTGTCAGGACCCAGGACTTTGCGCGACCGCGCGAGTTGTCGCCCAATATTGGTCACGGCCATCACTGGTACGGAAACGCGGAAAGCTATTTTCTGATCGGCCATGCCCTTGGAGAAGGAATGAAGAAGCTTTTGTCCGTGCCGGATCCGCAATAGAGCACCTAACAGAATTGTCTCACGCAGAGGCGCGGAGACGCAGAGAAGAAGCCCTACAGAGAAGGCGGCTACCACCGCGTTTGCCCGAGTCATTTTTGCCACGTACCAACCACGAAGGAAGATCCCATGAAGAAGCTTCTACTGATCGCTGCCTGTCTCTCACTCACGATTTTCGGACTTGCAGTACCATCGGCGTTCTGCGCCGAAGACGACATCCTGATCAACGATTTCGAGGCGGCGGACTATGGTGATTGGAAAGTCGAAGGCGAGGCCTTCGGCACGGGTCCGGCCAAAGGGACGCTTGGCGGGCAGATGCACGTCTCCGGTTTTGAAGGCAAGGGACTCGTCAACACGTTCCTCGGCGGCGATAAGCCGATGGGCAAACTGACCTCGCCCGAGTTCACTATCGAGCGGGACTATATCAAGTTCCTCGTCGGTGGCGGTGGACACAAGGGCAAGACCTGCATGAATCTGCTCATCGACGGGGAGGTCGCCCTCAGCGTCACGGGGCCCAATACCCAACCGGGCGGCAGCGAGTTCCTGAACTGGGAGAATTGGGACGTTAAGCAGTACAAGGGCAAGAAGGCCGTCCTCCAAATCGTCGACGAGGCGTCCGGCGGTTGGGGCCACATCAACGTCGATCAAATATCGCAGAGCAACACGCAAGCCGAGAAGAAGCCGGCCCCCGCGCCGAAGCGACGCGCCGATGCGAATCCTCACTTGGAGAACGCCCAAGAGATCGAGATCACGGGCAAATACATCCTCTTCCCTGTCTCGAACCGGGGACAGCGCGGCCGGATGACAATCTACGTCGGCGACCAACTCGTCCACAATCTCGACTGCGATTTCCCGCCGGACAAGGACGCCATCGACTGGTGGACCTACCTCGACATGGAGGAATACGTTGGCAAGACTGCGAAGGTCGTCGCCCGAGCGGCGCCTGAAATCTGTGAAATGATTGAATCGGGGGACAGCATTCGTCATCTTCAACCACTTTACGACGAAGCGCTGCGTCCGCAGTTCCACGTGAGTCAGATGCGCGGCTGGAACAACGACCCCAATGGGATGTGTTACTACGACGGCGAGTACCATTTCTTCTGGCAGTGCAACCCGGCCGGCCGCAACTGGGCGAATATGTATTGGGGACACGCAACAAGCCCGGATATGGTCCACTGGACCGAGCAGAAACGGGCCCTCCGTTCCTTCGGCGGCGATGTCGAAAACCGTCATCCGAAGATGGCCGTCAAGAACTGCTTCTCCGGTAGCGGAAACGTCGATCTGAACAACACCGCCGGCTGGCAACAGGGTGACGAGAAGACGATCGTTCTCGCCTTCACCGACACCGGTTGCGGCGAGGCACTGGCTTACTCCACCGATCGTGGTAAGACGTGGACCTATTACGAAGGCAATCCGGTTATCCAGCACCGAGGCCGCGATCCGAAACTGATATGGTACGAGCCCGGCAAGCACTGGGTCATCGCAGTCTATGACGAAGACCAGGAAGTTGGCCGGAATATCGCCATCTATACGAGTGAGAACCTCAAAGAATGGGAGCTTGCGAGCAAGATACCCGGTTATTACGAGTGTGCCGAGATCTTCGAACTACCGGTCGACGGCGACGCGTCGAAGACCAAGTGGGTGATCTTCGCCGCGGACGCACAATATGCGATCGGGCATTTCGACGGCAAGGAGTTTACTCCGGAGCACGAAGGAAAACACCGTGTCCACTGGGGCAACTACTACGCTTCGCAATGCTTCAGCAACCCGCCCGACGGACGTGTCGTACAGGTCGGCTGGACCCGCGGACTTGATTTGCCGGACATGCCGTTCAACCAATCGTTCACCGTACCAACCAACCTGACGCTGCACACGACGGAAGACGGCATCCGGATGTTCGCCACACCAATCACGGAACTCGAACAACTCCGCAAACCGGACCCGAAGACGGCCGAGAATAGAGAACTGACCGCCGAAGCACCCGTCGTCGAATTCGACGTTAATGACCAACTCTTTGATATTGTCGTGACCGTCAAGCAAGGAACCGCCGCGAAGGCCGTTCTCCGATTCGGTGAAGATGTGGTCACATACGATTTCGCCGGCCAGAAGCTCGACGAAATGCCTCTGAAGATGAAAGACGGAAAGGTCGCATTCCGTGTTCTCGTCGACCGGCCGATGTACGAGCTGATCGGTGGTGGCGGTGCCTGCTACAAGACCAGTGGCCGTCGCGATAAGGGCCAGCCGGTCGGAAAGATCTCGCTAACCGCCGAAGGTGGTTCACTGACCGTCGAGTCGATCACCGTTTTCGAGATGACGTCGGCCTGGAAGAAGTGACTTAAGCCGTAACCGGGCGAATCCCGTCACCCCGTTGCTTACCAGCGGGGTACGGTGTTCGAAACCAGATTGCATCCGGAGTAGCGAGTAACAGCCGCCGTAGGCGAGCGGCAGATGAGAATTTGCCCGTGGGGCGAGCTTCCAGCTTGCCTCTTGCAGGAAATTCGCAAGCTAGAAGCTTACGCCACGGTATGAAACCAACCGCCGCTCGCCTAAGGCACGATGTCTGGAAGCGGAAGGGATCTCCACTTCTTGTCCCCGTGGCATGCCATACAGCGAAGACTTCAAGCGGACCTTGACGGTTTTTCGCCACATTTCTAACAGCATGCGGCAGTTCGTTAGGCGCAGGCTCAACGTTTTCTAGAAAATTCTCGGCAGTCGCGTTCGCTTCGGCTGCCAAGGCCGCTTGGAGTAGCAGAGCGGCAAGAATCCCCTAGAAGACAAAGGAAGAAGCCATGAACGCCGAGAGAAACGAACGAAAGCGGGCAACAGACGAAACGGTGACGGGTGTGAGCACTCGTGAGACAAACCACGCATACCGCAGACGCTGCCGGCTCGGGCTGGCGGCGCTGGGTCTCCTCTTCGCCCTCTGTGTGCCATGTTCGGCCCAAATGGGCGGGGTCGTAACGACGGGCACGGTCAACATTGGCAGTACGCCTCATCCGTACGCAGTGGTCTTCGACACCTCGACCGCAACGGGCTACTACATCCGCATTTGGCTGGAAGGCGACCGCATCATGCAGGTTTGGGCAAGCGAACAGAGGGACCAATTCCTGATAATGAACTACCTCGTCTATCGTACAATGGGTCAGCACTGGACGACCCAAGGAGGCGTGGATCGGAGCAGCTACTGGCGTGCTGAGACGGCGGGCGAACTGCAGATGGATGGCAACACGATTCCCGCCAACACCACGGGCTTCGTTACCGGTTACGTGGGTGGCTGGGGTCGGCGCACCCACTATGCCCACACCGGAGCCAACGTCGAGTGGTATTCAGTAAGAGCCGATTGGTGGAAGATCCAGTTCTACCCCACGGCCGTCAACAGCCAAGTCCTCCAACAGTGGCAGCAATTCCTGCAGCAGGTCGCCAGCCCGCAGCCGCCCAAGAAGGACCTGAAAGACGTCACCGTCAATCGGCACCAAGTGGTCGTGCAGATGTGGGACCACGCCAAGGAAGACGGCGACATCGTAGATCTGTACCTAAACGGCCAATACCTCCGTCGAATTCGTCTGGCGAACGCCCCCACAAGCCTGACGTTGAATCTGGTCGCTGGCAGGCATCGTTTCGAAGTGCATGCCCTGAATGAAGGCACTGACAAACCCAACACGGCGTCAATCAGTATCTCCGGCGTAGTGCAGGGTGAACCACAGCAGAGCTGGAGGATGAGTACGGGGCAGCGGACCCGGATGATGATCACAGTGCAACCCAACTAGGCTACGATGCGAAACGGCCGCTGGCTGCTGGAGGGCAGTCGGTGGTCGTTTCGTTTTGCGCCCAACCGCCGGCACACGAGGCAATTGACAACCAGCGCTGCCAGCGGCACGATGGTGCCAGTTCACGAGGAGACGACGATGACAGACTCGGATCAGCTTTCCGTTGACGATCTCCTGGCCGCCCTGATCGCCGAGCGGCTGGCCGGGGGCGAGCCGGACCTGGAGGCCCTTCTTGCGGCTCACCCGGACAAAGCTGACGAGATCCGTGTCCGCTACGCTGACCTGGAGCAGCTCAGTATGCTCTGGCGCGAAGGGCCCCAAGCGGCCTTTTCCGGCGGACTAGCGGCTGGTGCTTCCATCGGTGAATACGAGATTGAGCGCGAGATTGGCCGAGGCGGGATGGGAGTGGTCTACCTTGCCCTTCAGAAAGACCTCGGGCGGCAAGTTGCCCTGAAGGTGATTCCCCCAGCCACGCTGTCGGCGATCACCAGGCAACGGTTTCTGCGGGAGGCCAAGGCGCTGGCCAGCCTGTCTCACCCCAACATCGTGCCGGTGTTCACCGCTGGGGAACAGGCCGGGTCGCTCTTCATAGCCATGGAGTATGTGCCGGGGGCTCCGCTTTCAACACTTATCTCCGCCGTGCGGCGGCGGCCAGTCGGGCAGAAGGCCAGCCAGGCTTGGGAAGAGTGCCTGGGGCCCGGCGAGCGAACCGCCGATGCGACTCCGGCTGAAGGCCCTGAATCACGGACCGACGAGACGGCGTCTCTGGACGACCGTTATGTCCATGCGTGTGTGGCCGTGACGATGCAAATCGCCGAGGCCCTTGCCGATGCACACAACACGGGCGTCGTTCACCGTGACGTGAAGCCGGGCAACATTATCGTCTCGCCGGAGGGGCGGGCTCGCTTGCTGGATTTCGGGCTGGCGGCGATCCATACGGAGCCGCACGTGACGGTGAGTGGCGAGTTCTTTGGTACGCCCCACTACGTCGCGCCGGAGCAGGCCACCGGTCAGGGAGACCGGGTGGGTCCGGCCAGCGACCTCTATTCCCTGGGGGCCACCCTTTACGAATGCCTGACCCTGCGACCGCCGTTCGACGCGGAGTCGATCCCTGAGGTTCTGTCCCGCCTGCTGAATGAGGAACCGATTCCAGCGAGGAAGCTCAATCCGACCCTATCCAAGGACCTCGAAACGATTCTCGCCAAGGCGTTGTCGAAGAACCCGATTGACCGCTACGAGTCGATGGGGGATTTCGCGGACGACTTGCAGCGGTTTCTGGACGGACGGCCAATCCGGGCCAGACGCATCACTTGGTCGCACCGAGCGGCCAAATGGGCTCGCAGACGCCCGGTGGTGACGTCGCTGCTGGTTTTGCTGTTGACGGTGATCATAGCGGCGGCCGGGATCTGGTCGTGGCAGTGGCGGCGCACGCGCGAGGTTGTCGCGGGGTCTCGCAAGGCAATTCGCGCCGCCGAGGATGCCGAGGCCGCCCGCATCTCCGAAGCCGCCAACGCGGAACGCTGGCGGTATGTACGGCTGATGGCCGACGCCGACGAACAGTGGCGTGCCGGAGACGTAGCCGCAGTGCAAGTGCTGCTTGAGGAAGCGCCAACCGCGTGGAGAAACTGGGAATGGCATCTGCTCCAATGGCGATGCCACGCTGAACAAAAGTCCCTGCCGCGAGGCAGCGGGGCGTTGCATCTGAACTGGCGACCCGACGGACAAGGCTTGGTTGTTTCGTCCAACTTGGGCGACGTGCAGATGTGGGACATCAAGTCGGGCAACCTTGCGCGAACAATCATGCCATACCCCGGATACTCCGGGGGCGTTGCCTATCTGGAAGATGGCCAACAGGTTGTCTCCGCCTGTGCGGATGGCACCGTGCGTGTGTGGGACGCGGCCACCGGCGGTCTGCTGCGGAGCTTCCCCGGCGCGCCCAACCCGACCGGCAGTACATCGCGGCCCATCACCGACATGGCCGTTGCCCCCGACGAACGCCACCTTCTCACCGTCGGGGGCGAACTGAACGTAAGTGGGTGGGCCCGACTGCATGAACTCGACACCGGCCGGTTGCTGAAAAGTCTTACCGGACATCAGTCTACCATCGACGCCGTAGCCTTCGCGCCGGACGGCGGGCACTTCGCCACCACCGCCCGCGATGGCACTGCCCACATATGGGATGTCACACAGGACGAAGCGGTGCTCAGCCTGCGAGGTCACGGCGATGGATACCGGTTCGTTTACGACGTGGCGTACTCCCCGAACGGCAAGCTGATGGCGACGTGCGGAGAAGGGGGGCTTGTCAAGTGCTGGAACCCGCTGAGCGGAGCGCTGGTGCGGACTTTGCAGTTTGGGCAGGCCGATGTTCGTGGAATGGCGTTTTCCCCGGATAGCGAGCTGCTCGCCACCACGCACGCCGACGGCGCCGCCGTGCTCTGGAACGTTGACAGCGGTGAAGTTGTCACGGTGTTCCGTGGGCATCTTCCCCTTGCACTCAGCGTAGCTTTCTCTCACGACGGCCAGCGTCTGGCCACGGGCGGGCAGCGCAGCGTGAAGATCTGGGACGTCGCGACCCGGCAGGAGGGCATCCCATTCGGCCAACCGATCGCCTCACTGGTGGTCACGTGCGACGGTGCCAATCTCGTTGCGACGTCGGCAGAGCCGGGCGGGTTGGGTATCTGGTCCGTAGACGGGCTCAGGTTGCTGCGGCATGGGGGTTCCGCGAGCGATCGGGTCGTTGACATCGCAACACATCCTACGGTCGCAAGTCGATTGGCCGTACTGGATCGTGAAAGCGGCATTTCCATCTGGGACATTGCGGTGGGCGAGCGCAAGTTGACCATCGAGCCGGATGCCGGCGAACAGGGTGCCGCCGCCCTGTCATTTTCGCCCGAGGGACGGTCGTTGGCGGTCGGGTACTCCCGCGTCTGGCGAGCAAGCCATCGCCCGCCGGCCGCCGTTCAGATCCACGATGTGGCGACCGGCGCGGTGACGAAGGAGCTTCGATTTCCCGATTGCCAGCAGATTGTCGATGTGGCGTTTTCTCCGAACGGCCGCTACGTTGCGGCTGTGGCTCCTTACCTCGACGCACAGAGCGGCCAGACGCCCGGAGGTGTGGCGATCTGGTCCTGGCCGGACGGCCGCTATCTCCGCACTTTCCGTCAATCGGACGGTGGCGCGCTGTATTCGCTCGCGTTGAGTTCCGATGGTCGGTACGTCGCCGCGGGCAGCAACGAAGGGGTCATCCGCGTATGGGAGGTTGATTCCGCCGAAGAGCTGACGGAGATGCGCGGTCATGGATCCCGTGTCAACGCCATGGCGTTTAGCCCAGACGCCAGCCGACTCGTCTCGGTGGGCCACGAAGTCATGTTGTGGGACCTGCTCACGGGCCAAAGCGTCCTGACGCTATGGGATGACGGTAACGGCTACGACCGGCGGTTCGAGGCAGTCGCGTTCATCCCGGACGGAACGGCCATTGTGGCTGGCGGTCGCAACCGTCCGATGCGTATCTGGCGGCTTCCGCCGACGCCAGAAAGCAGTCCGCATTCGGTCAAGGACAAACCCTGACCTACGACGGCATTCCTCCGCGATTCCCGTTTTTTTTGTTCGGTTTGTTCAAACATTCCGCTCCCTACCTCAGACGCAAGCGATCCGCCATTCGCCCCGTTTCCCACCGTGCCCGGCACGAGTGGCCCGCCGGTCGAATGCCGTCGTATGCGTGTGGACGGCACCGGGAACGGCTGCGAAGAATCCCTGGGGCATGCTGCGAGCGACCGCGCGTGGAGGCGACTTGTGAGACCTACATTATCGCGATTACTCGTGGGGGCTATTCTCGGAGCCGGCATTGGGTTGCTCGGCGTAGGAATGTACCTTCTGTTCGGCGGAGAGGTTGGCCGTTTGATGCCCAACTGGGCGTTCATCGTCTTCCTGCCCGGCGTGCAAGCCGGATTCGGAACGCACGAATCCCTCGGCACCAAAATGCTGTTGGATTCTCGATGGCGAGCCGGATAGGTGGCGAA
>JACKQG010001628.1_pt1 | contig 30614 bp, 24 predicted proteins | sample 8237621 | NCBI WGS metagenome assembly JACKQG01 (sample SAMN15677084, study PRJNA649215) | marine metagenome | biome: marine; feature: Black Sea; material: saline water; isolation source: suspended particulate matter (SPM) from the Black Sea western gyre | collected 2013-06-09/2013-06-10 | depth... | reverse complement strand
TATTGAAGCTTAATGATTCTGTGGTTAAGCTCCCGCTTTCCAGGCAGTTGATCCGGGAGGTGGATAGGTGGGCTTCGAATTCCTGAGATTCACATGCTTAATATTCGTCTGACCACTGCTTGCAGCAGCCTTACGCGCAGTGGTCTGACGAATGGCCCCGGCCTTATATGCACTGTAGTTTTACGAATGCCCCCCTGGAATGTTTTCGAAATATGTATTCATCCTGAATATTTTGCTTTTGGGCGGGGAATATATTCCGTTTGAAGAATAGGTATCAAAATGCTTGCGAAGAACATTGTTGAGATATATTTTTGGCTGAATCAATTATTGTAATAATAAAAAAATTGGAGGTTATGATGAAAAAAATATTCTTATGCACACTATCAATTATTCTATTATCCAATTTGTTATTCGCTCAAAAACCACCCTATCCTATCATTTTTGTGCATGGGTGGGCGGGAAATGATTCAACTTGGGTTAATGATGAAAATGGTAATTGGGAAGAGTTTTTATCAGGAATAAACAGTAACATTAACTGGGTGAAAGGAGGTACTATAAACATTTGTTTAAATATGACATTTGATACTATTCCGGATAATGCCTTAGACGACATTGAATTTATTCCAGATAATGAGCATCCACTTCAAGCAGGTAATTTTTACTTTGTAAATTTTCAGGTCAATAAACATCATAAATTCCACCCTAAAAATGTTTTTGGAGTTGAAGGAACAGGTCCATTGCAACAAATAACTGCCACTCAAACAACTCTGGAAATTGATCCCAGTAAACCATGTGAAAATATCCAAATCAATGATATGATATCAATTGATAATGAGATCATGGAGGTAACAGGAATAAATTACAATGGTGTTATTGTGGAATCGATAACAGTTAGAAGAAATAATGCATTTAATACTCAATCAGTAGCTCATTACGAAATTCCAACTTTTGGAGATTTCATAACCACTTTTAATCTGTCAAATGAAAGCAATCAATCGAGTATTATCAGAGGAGGATTTGGAATTAAAACGGCTATTAATAAGGTTAAAATTTTGACCGGAGCTGAAAAAGTAATTTTAGTAGCACATAGTATGGGAGGATTAAACTCCAGACAATATATTCAAAATACAGATCTATATGAGGATGATGTGGCCAAACTTGTGACAATCTGTACTCCTCATCAGGGTAGTAATAAAAGTAACATTCCAACAATCATAGCCGAAATTCTTGGCCTGAAGTATAATATAAGATCAAGCGCTGTTAGAGATATGCGCTACAGAATACTTGCTGAGAGTGGGCCACCATCAAATGATGATGATGCCCCATTTTTATATGGTGGAAATGAGAATATCATATGGGCCAACATTTTGAATTTTTATAATAATGATTTTAACGGTGATGGTGATGATGAAGAATCTGATCTTATAACAGGCTTAAATGAAAAAGTCTGGCCTGCCTCCGGAGAGATTTTAATCCACTTTATAGTTGGCCAAAGAAGTGGGGCTGATGATGATGACATTGTAAGGTGGGATAGACAAATCCTACCTATGGACATGTTAGTGAATGTAGCTGAAAGTAACATTGAGGCGTCTTTTATTGAAATGCCTGAATACTATTTTGGAGTAGTGCATACAGAGGTACATAAACAAATTGAAAAGTGTTTAATTGGTTTAGACGAACCTGATACTTATGAATATGCTTATACTGTTTTAGCAAATAATGGTCTTTATAATGGTTTTGTAACAAATCAAATTTCGGATGACCCGATCGATGAGGATTGGTTTAAGTTTGAAGCTGACATTACCGGCACGGCCACTGTGAATTTCGATCCGGGAATCCAGTACCAGTGGTACGTGGAGGCTTACAAATACGATAATAACAGCTTGGTATACCAAGAATCCATAAATCATCAAAGTGGTACTACAAATTTTGATTTTGATGTTGTTCAGGGATTTGAATACTATTTATATATTCTTTCGTCAGTAGAATCCGAAAGCTGGAAAAATCCTTATTCCTTTGAAATAAATACAGCTGCCAACCCGGTATTAACCACAATTGAATTAAGCGCCGGAAGTTACACGACCAACATTAATGAACCGGTAAATATCTTGGCAGTAGCCCTCGATGACCAGAATAATCCTATGCCTAATATAAGCCTAACTTTTAGCTCCAATAATACTGGATATTTTCAGGGTTCAAATCCTACTACAACAAACCAATATGGTGAAGCGACTATAACTTATATCCCGACCGCAACAGGGAATCACATGATAACGGCTACCGCTGAAAACAACGTTTCAGGGCAATTGCCTGATCCTATTTCTGTTTCAGATCCTGATTCCGGGCATGACATTGCAGTACAGTATCTCCAAATATCACCTACACAAGTTGACCCCGGAGATAATGTTCATGTAACTGTTCAGGTTAATAATTATGGCATTTATACGGAATATAATATTCCGGTAGTATTCACTCTTTATAAACCAAATGGACAGCAATGCGATCAGGAAACTGCAATAATACCTTCACTAAATCCCAGTGGAGTAACATCTGTAGATAAATACTTAACAACCACTTCAACAGAAGGATTTTACAATATTCATGTTGAGGCGACAAATAGTTCCGATGAGGATTACAGCAATAATTTTGTTTCTGGAAATGTATATGTTGGCGATCCGCAGGACAGTGAAGAATATGAGACACAAGCAGATTTTCTTGAAGGTGGAGGAGATTGCCATGAATTATATGGAGTTAATATATGTTTACAGGGTGCAAACCCTAGTGAAGCATATTTTATCATTAATGGCCAAAATATTAATGTAGATATTGATCATATAAAATTATTATGGGGTGGTACACATATAATCGCTTATGATACTTACTATAACTCTTCATTTGGTAGTGTGTATTATTATTTCGGACCGGCAAGTATTGAATTAACAATTACTCCTGGAACAGGAGTCTGTTTGCAAGGTCAAACAATACAATATGATGTAACTGCACCTAATGGATGGGATTTTATTAATAATAATTATCAGGAATTTAGCTTTATAGGTCCTGGTGGTAATGATAATACATATTTTGAACAATGGTTGGAATTTGAAGAAAGCATTTCAGATAATCATATTGTATATAACTGCAATATTCCAAATGATGCTACTCCAAGAACTTATGCCGCTTGGATAGGAAATGATATTAGAAAGCCAAATAATTCTCCTCCTCCAAATTTTATTGATGTCACATTATTTAAATTATGGAGATTACAGGTTGTGGAAGATTTTCATGATTTAGCATCAAACATCACTCAACCAACGAATAATGAGATGTTTACTGTGGGTGATCAAGTTCAAATTAATTACGAAGTAATCAATAATGGTCAATCTAATGAAACAGGCTACGTTGAATTAAGAATTAATGGTCCTGGAGGATATGAATTAATTGAAACCAATAATATTTATGTAAACGGGGGTCAAATATATCCATTACAATTTCTGTGGGACACACAGGGATTGCCTACAGGACAATATACTATCGAATCAGAGGTTACTATTCCTGATGATGATAATCCGGGAAACAATTCACACTTAATTAATATTGATCTACAAACAGATCATATTCTGGATGCTGATTTTTCAGGTAATCCGACCACTGGGGAAGCACCTTTACTTGTTTGTTTTATAGATCTTTCAGAAGCAACCAATACTACCATTACTTCCTGGTTATGGGATTTTGGTGATGGAGGTACAAGCACTTCACAAAATCCCTGTAATATTTATCAAAATGCAGGGAATTATACGGTTACATTAACTGTAAGTGACGGTTTGATTAATGATTCTGAAACCAAAACAGATTATATAATTGTTACTGAACCAAGCATTCTTGATTTAGAGGTTTATCTCGAAGGCCCCTTCAACGGTTCAAACATGACACCTTTCCCTGATTATACAGACTTCCCAATGGTTCAACCATATACCGCAGCTCCATGGAATTATTCAGGTACAGAGAGTTTAGTAACCATACCTAACTATAATATTGTTGATTGGGTATTGTTAGAGTTCCGAGATGCAGCAGATGTATTATCTGCCACATCTTCTACAACAATCCATCGTCAGGCTGCCTTATTATTGGATAATGGAAGGATTGTTGGCATGGATGGACAGTCAGATTTAGAATTTGATCAGACATACACTCAAAACCTTTATTTAGTGGTCTTTCACCGTAACCACCTCGGAATTATCTCCTCACAACCATTAACAGAAACCTATGGTGTTTACTCATATGACTTCACAACAGGCTCTGACAAAGCATATGGTGGAATTCTGGCACAAAAAGAACTTTCTGCTAATATTTGGGGAATGATCGGTGCTGATGGAGATGCAAGTGGAACCGTTGATTTATTAGATAAAGATGTTTGGTCTTTGATAGTTGGGGAGTCAGGCTATTTAAGCGGCGATTTCAACTTGAACGGCGAAGTAGAAAATGCTGATAAAAATGATGTTTGGTTACCAAGTTTGGGGTCTTCAACCCAAATACCTGATACAAATACCTTTACTTGCGGGGATCAATTAATTGATACAAGGGATGATCAAAGTTATAACACTATTCAAATTGGCACACAATGCTGGATGGCTGAAAATTTAACTATTGGAATCATGATAGATGGAACTGAAGACCAAACACAAAATACCCCCACGGAGATTATTGAAAAATATTGTTATGGAAATAATACTAGCAATTGTGACACTTACGGCGGACTTTATCAGTGGAATGAAATGATGCAGTACACAACAACGCAGGGTGCTCAAGGCATTTGCCCACCCAACTGGCATTTACCCACTGACGAAGAATGGAAACAATTAGAAGGGGAAGTTGACAGTCTTTATGGTTACCCTGACACTGAATGGGATGGTGAAGGTTACCGTGGCTATGATGCAGGCTTAAACCTTAAATCCGAAAGTGGTTGGAACCCCGGTGGTAACGGAAATGATTCATTTGGTTTTACAGGTCTGCCAGGGGGTTTCCGCCAATACAGCAATGGGTCGTTTTCCTCCCTCGGCTACGGCGGATACTGGTGGTTGATGAGTGAGACCTCGGGTTCGACCGCGTGGACCCGGAACCTGAACTGGGATACCGATGAGGTCTTTCGTCAAGATTTCGATAAGGACTACGGGTTTTCTGTTCGTTGCCTGAAGGATGAAACAACAAACCAACCACCTACCCAACCATCAAATCCTTCACCGGATAATGGAGCAACAGAGCAACCTGTTAACACAACACTATCCTGGACATGTACTGATCCTGAAAATGATCCGTTAACCTATGATGTCTATTTCAGTGAAACCAATCCTCCGGTTTTAGTTTCTTCGGGACAAACAGCAAATATACACGATCCCGGAACATTAAACTACAATTTAACCTACTACTGGAAAATCTTAGCCCATGATGACAATACCAACAGCACGAATGGTCCGGTTTGGAACTTTACAACAGTAACTCAAACCTGGTCATGCGGAGATGATTTATTGGATACCCGTGACGGACAGATATATAACACTATTCTAATTGGCACACAATGCTGGATGGTTGAAAACCTAAATATTGGAGATATGATTAGTGGTAATCAGGATATGAGTGATGATGGAGATTTTGAAAAGTATTGCTTTAACAATAATGTTTCAAGTTGTAATACATATGGTGGACTTTATCAATGGAATGAATTAATGCAATATTCTACTACGCCAGGCATACAAGGAATTTGTCCTGAAGGTTGGCATGTTCCAACTGATAGTGAATGGTGTACATTGGAAAATTATGTTGATGCTGGTAGTGTTTCTTGTTCCGCAACTGGATACCGAGGAATTGATTGCGGTTTAAACTTAAAATCCATTACTATGTGGAATGGTACTGATTTGTATGGATTTACTGCACTACCTGGTGGATTCAGAGGGATTGATGCACAATTTTATTATCAAGGAATTAGTGCAATGTTTTGGTCATCAAATTCCAGTGGAAATAGTGCTTGGCTTCGTGATTTATATTCAGGTCAAGATAATATTAATCGAACTGATTATCATTCAAAACCAAATGGAATGGCTGTTAGATGTGTCAAAAACTAAATCGCAAATAATTTCCAAAACTAAAATACCGGATAACTTTTCCGGTGTTTTAGTTTATATGTATGAAAGAATACAATTTGATTTCAAAATTATTCCTTCGGCATCTTTACCATCTGGTTCAAGTCTTCCCTATCTGGCCCTGTGAGACAGCAAGACTAGTACCTTATAATAATGAGTTATTTGGTTAGCTCCTCATCAATAAATCTTATTATCTCCTGTAATACAATATCCAAATCAATTTTTATATTTCCCCAGAAAGTTTTGAATGGAGGTCCTGAGATTTAATATCCTCTTTGAGCTGTTTCATCGGCAATAACCTCAACTATTTGTGAAATGATTTTCTTAGAATCTAAATACTGCAGGATTTCTTCAATATTAATCTGCATTTTGCATCACAGTTTTTAAAGATTCTGATCAGGCATCCTTCATTTCCAACGTAGCTTTCCAATCCCTCCAATCATCTTCCTCTGTTAGTGATGAAGTATTTTTTATTTTCGATGTGAATTCATTAAATCCTACCTGATATTTCATTTCAAATTTATCAATGATGGTTTTATAAGCGTTTAGCTTGTTCTTAATAAATTCGATAATGATATCATTTAAAGCACTTTCTTTATTTTTATAAATACCGGAAATAATAAGGGGTTTTATAAGTTGATTTATCCTTTCTGTATTTAAATGTTCCTGATACATAATTTTAATATTCTGATTATTTACAAATATACAACAAATTACATTTCAACCATTTTTCTTTTTTCTCCCCCTTTTTCTCCCACAACTCTATCTGGTTCAAGTCTTCCCTGCCTGGTCATTTGGGACAGAGAGACTTGGGCCTTTTAATACGGTAATTACCAATATTGTATTTTCTACCCCATTATCAAACTACCAGCCCCATCCACAACATCCTTTTCAGAACTCTCCTAATAAATCCGGCTGGCTCTGTAACAGTCAAATCCCAAATAAAAACCAAATTTTATATTATCATTACCATAAAGTAAATCTATCCGATGGTGTCGAATAATTTATTTCGATTTTATCCGACACTATCGGATAAAAATTTTAAAGAGTGTATACACTTTGAATATCAAAAATCACCTTTAGTTATCAAATTCCAGTAAATACAAAACTGATTTAAAAATTTCAGAAAAAAGTATTTGCTTTATGAGGATTTTGAATAATTGTTAAAATTCTCATACATTTATGAAAAATTCTTATCTTTGTTTTCAAATTTTATAGTTATGGATTACAGCGCATTTATCGATTTAAATTCCCTTACAGAAGAAGTAAGGAAAGAACTGGAGGGCTTTTATGAGTACCTGGTTTTTAAGTACAGACAAAAATCGTTTAAAAAGAAAAAAAAGGATAATTGTCCTTTTGAAAAATTTCTATCGAATCCTATTAAATCTGAAGATTTTAAGTTTTTAAACAGGGAGGAAAGAAATGAACGATAGGGTTTTTGTTGATACGAATATTTGGGTGTATGCAAAAATTAAAGTTAAAGATGACCCTAAACATAAATTTGCAAAAGATTTTCTTTGTTGGAAATTAAAAGAAAAGTATCATTATTCAGTATATGACAGCCTTATTTTAGCTTCTGCGATTGAAGCAGATTGCACAATATTATTTTCTGAAGACCTCCACCACAACCAACTGATCGAAAACAAACTCCGGATCATTAATCCGTTTAGATAGGTTAATCTCTAAAGCTTTTTCTTTTTCTTCCTCAATACACATACTCAATTACTTCTTTTATGTTCCCCGCACCAAACAGTTTGTAACTGTTTGGAATATCCAACATTAAAATTTATAACTTTGCATTTTTAAAAATATCCTATGAAGAAATCCATACTAATAACTTTATTAGCCCTTTGGACCGGTTATGCCTTTACGCAAACACAAAATTCATTAGATAATTTATTTTCGAAAAATGGCGAGATTTATTTCAAATTCAAACCGGAGTTTCAAAATGATATTAACCGGCTCACTAAAATAATCTCAATCGACAATGTTGACGGCGATATTATTATTGCAAATGCTAACCAAAAAGAGTTTGAAGAATTTTTGAAACTGGGATATGATTATACTATACTTCCTCATCCGAATAAAAATTTTAATCCGAAAATGCTTTCGGTTGATGATTTAAAAAACATTAAAGACTGGAATACGTATCCTACCTACGATGCTTATGTAGCGATGATGTATCAGTTCGAAACCGACTATCCTTTAATCTGTGATGTTTTCAGCATAGGGCAGAGTGTACAGGGCAGAGAGTTGCTTGTTGCTAAAATTTCAGATAATTTGAGTACTGATGAAGACGAACCTGAATTTCTTTATACTTCAACAATGCATGGCGATGAAACTGCAGGTTATATTTTCATGCTCAGGCTGATTGATTCTTTGCTGACAAGTTATGGAACAGTTCCAAGAATAATAGGGCTAATTAACGAAATTGAAATTTATATCAATCCTCTGGCAAACCCCGATGGTACTTATTGGGGAGGAAATAATACTGTAAGCGGTGCTATCCGCCGTAATGCTAACAGCGTTGATCTGAACCGCAATTACCCCGATCCTGAAGACGGACCACATCCTGACGGTAATCCCTGGCAACCTGAAACTATTGCTTTTATGAATTTTGCCGAAAATCATCATTTTGTGATATCGAGTAATATGCATGGTGGTGCAGAAGTTTGTAATTATCCCTGGGATACCTGGTCGCAATACCCTGCTGATACTGATTGGTGGGAATACGTTTGCCACGAATATGCCGACACTGCACAAACCTTTTCTCCATCAGGATACATGAGTGGTTTTGATGACGGAATTACAAATGGATATGCCTGGTATTCAATTGCAGGCGGAAGACAGGATTATATGAATTATTTTCATCAATGCCGTGAGTTTACTCTTGAACTTACGAATACCAAATTACTGTCTGCCTCCCAATTACCAGCTTACTGGGGATATAACAGGCGGTCGCTATTGAATTACATGGAACAGGTACTATTTGGTATAAGGGGAATTGTAACAGATTCCATTACCGGACAGCCAATTAAAGCGGAAGTTTTTATTTTAAATCATGAAGCCGACAGTTCATGGGTTTATTCTGAAATACCTGTCGGGAATTATCATCGCCCGATTTATGCAGGCACTTATGATATTCAATTTTCAGCAGGCGGATATATTACAAAGGTCATTGAAAATGTAAATGTAACAAATAAAAACACAACTTTATTGGATGTTCAATTAGTACCGGAAAACTTTTTTCAGGTAAATATTAAGGTTTTCTTAGAAGGACCTTTTAACGGAACAGACATGAATACTGATTTGAACTCCGGCGGATTTATTCCTTTGTATCAGCCATACACGGGTTCGCCATGGAATTATACAGGAACTGAAAGTGTGGTTTCTGTACCAGTTAATGTAGTGGACTGGGTTTTGATAGAACTACGCGACACTACTGACGCCTCATTGGCAACCGGCGAAACCATGATAGGGTGGCAGGCTGCATTTATTCTAAATAATGGTTCTGTTGTTGGTCTGGATGGTAGCAACATGCCCTGGCATGTCGCTACCATAACCAACAACCTGTTTATGGTCATCTGGCACCGCAACCACCTCGGCATTATATCAGCTTTTCCATTAACAAAAACCGGTGGAGTTTATACTTATGATTTCACAACCGGTGCAGGGCAAGCCTACAATTCGGGACAAAAAGACATTGGCGGAGCTTGGGGAATGGTAGCAGGCGATGGAAATGGCGATGGAATTGTTGATGATTTTGATATAAGCGTGACATGGACATCAGATGCCGGAAAATCAGGATATTGGAGAGGTGATTTTAATATGAACGGGCAAACAGATAATATTGATAAAAACGGGTTTTGGCTGCCAAATTTTGGACAGGGTTCACAAGTGCCTGATTAATGTCCCCGATTCACCTTAAGTTTATTTGTATTATATTTATGACTGGATTAGAAAACTACTGTTTATCAAACTTAAAATTCGGCAATGTTTCTAAACCTGTTAATCGGATTATGTAAAATTTATGGGAAGATTAATTACCCCTTAAAAGTTTTGTTGCCTTTGATCGTTCTGCAAGGGATTACATCATCGGCAACAACTTATTATATCAGTCCTTACGGTGATGACAACAACTCCGGTACATCCACATTGGCACCCTGGCAAACTATTGAAAAAGTAAATTCAATTAACTTTACACAAGGTGATTCAATTTTATTTCAGGGGGGGCAGGTTTTTTCAGGAAACCTTTATTTTGATACATATGATGCCGGAACATTATCCGAACCGGTAACATTAGGCTCATATGATACTGGCAGGCCAGAGATAAATGCAGGTTCATGTACTGCATTGTCAATTTATAACGCAGCCGGATTTAAAATTCAGAATATTAAATTTTCAGGTGACGGTTGCGGTATTAATGAAGCTGATGGAATCAGTATATATATGGATTTGCCCGGATCGGTAAAGTTAGCATATATATTTATTAACGAGGTTGAAGTGAGTGGATTTGGCGGATGGGGAGTATCTATCGGCAGTTGGAATGGTTTAAGTGGATTCTCAGATATTACTGTGATGAATGTTGAGTCACATGGTAATTGTAAAGGCGGGATCATTACCTATGCTGAAAATATTTATGTTCATGAAAATGTATATGTTGGTTATTGTAAAGCCAATGATAATCCCGGTATCTCAGGTACTTTAGGGAATAATGGAAATGGTATAGTGCTCGGCAGTGTTTCGGGAGGTATAATTGAGTATTCAATAGCTTGTAACAATGGTTGGTTATGCACTGCTAATGAAGGCCCTGTGGGTATTTGGTCATATGATTCTGAAAATGTACTGATACAATGTAATGAATCATATAACAATAAAACGGGTGGGCCAGCTGACGGCGGAGGTTTTGACCTGGATCAGAATATGAGAAATTCCATCATGCAATACAATTATTCACACGATAACGATGGTGCAGGGTTCCTGATTTGGCATTCCCTAAACAATGATAATTGCCATGGAAACATTATACGGTACAATATAAGCCAGTGTGATGCAAGGAAAAATGGATACGGTTCAATTCTTATAGGGGGGAAAGTCGATAATACGGAAATATACAACAATACAATATTCCTGGACCAGTCGGTAGGAAGTACACCTAAAGCTGTTTATTTGTGGGATTATATTGAAGTTACTAACACTCATTTCAGAAATAATATATTTTACACATCCGGTAATGTATCACTTCTTACCATTAGCCCGGGCGCAACTGATTCAACCGACAATAATCTTTTTCAGGGAAATTGCTATTATTCCAATACAGGTACATTAATTATTAATTGGGGCACTGAAACATATACTGATATCCAGGCCTGGAGGGCGGCAACCAACCAGGAGATTGTTAATGGAAATGAAAGCGGTTATGAAGGAGACCCTCTTCTTGTTTCTCCGGGTAATGGCACCACAATAGGCAACCCTGTATATTTTGATTCCCTCGTTGAGTATAAATTATTGCCTGGTTCACCTTTAATCGAATCCGGTCTGAATCTCGATTCACTTTTCGGGGTAGATCCCGGGGCAAGGGATTTTTATGGAGGTTTAATACCAGTTAATAACCAATATGATATTGGTGCACATGAATATAGAAATGTAATAGTATTAAATATCAAGATTCTCCTCGAAGGCCCTTTTAATGGATTAACCATGAATACCGACATAACCGATTTATCCAATTTTCCATTATCCCAGCCATACAATATATCTCCCTGGAATTATAACGGAACAGAAAGCGTAGTTTCCATTCCAAATGCAAGTGTTGTGGACTGGGTTTTGATAGAATTACGGGACACAACCGAAGCACAATATGCAACCAGTTCAACAAAAATAGCCCGACAATCAGCATTCCTGTTAAACGATGGTTTTGTTGTCGGTTTGGATGGTTCAAGCCTTCTTCAATTTAATAATTCAATAATTCAACAATTATTTGTTGTCGTCTGGCACAGAAACCATCTCGGCATCATGTCGGCAAATCCGGTAACAGAATCCGGTGGGTTATATACCTATGATTTTTCAATAGGAAATAGCCAGGCTTATGGAATAGATGCACAAAAAAACTTGGGTAGCAGTGTTTATGGAATGTATGGAGGAGATGCCAATGCTGATAATATAGTAGATGATCTTGATAAATCAGTATCATGGTTAAATGAAGTAGGCCTTTCCGGGTATTTGCCTTCCGATTTGGATTTGGATGGACAATCAAATAATATTGATAAAAATGATGTTTGGTTGCCGAATGAGGGTACAAGTTCACAAGTGCCTTAGGTAGTTCTATTCGTTAAACCATGACTGGCTTCGAAATCAAATAGTGAGAAGTTCCGGGGCTTTTGCCCAGCCATAAGTAATCCTGAAGTTTCGGGATTAATATAACGGACCGGTTTTATAGCTAACGGATTGCTTCAATACGCATACAACAAAGCAAGTCTTCATTTCTCAATCCTCACCCTTGCATCCACTGCCACAATCTTATCACCTTTCCCTAACAAAGGGTTCAAATCCATTTCCATTATTTCAGGTGCTGCATTCAGTAAAGCTGAAACCTTTACAATAATATCAGCAAACTTATTAACGCTGACACCTTCCTGTCCGCGGACTCCTTCAAATATCTTATAGCATTTCAGGTTTTTGATCATTAATTTAGCTTCTTCAGTGCCTGCCGGAGCCAAGGCAGATTGGACATCCTTAAAGACTTCAATGAAAATACCACCCATTCCGCACAGTACAATATGCCCGAATTTGGGTTCAAATTTAGCACCTGTAAAAAGCTCAATACCCGAAAGCATTGGCTGAACCAGGATAGCTGTTACATCTTTAATTTTTATCATCCGTTCGAATTCCTTTTCGACGGTTTCCCTATCTTCAATATTTAGCACTACACCACCCACATCAGATTTATGTAAAGGACCGATCACTTTCATAACGACCGGATATCCCAGTTTATCAGCCGCCTGTCTTGCCTCATCTATTGTTTTTACAACTGCTTCACCTGACCTTGGTATTCTGCTGGCGTCGAGTAATTCCTGTACTGCAACAGGTGGAAGATAACCCGAATCCGATTGTGATATGACCGAACGGATCTTAACTTTGTTAATGTCCGGTAAAATAATTGTATCAGGTTGGGGTTTGGGCGTAAAATATACTTTAGCTAAAGCTTTTCCAAGCGGCACCTCATCAGGGAAGTTTATTCTGCCTTTTGATAAAAATTCTCCTACAGCCTGCTCTGCTGTGTGGACTGAAGGAAGCACCGGGTAAATAGGTTTCCGTGATGATTTCATTTTTGCATCCAGAACTTCATAAACATCATTTATAGGAACCAATCCGGGTGTGCCGAAAATAACAACCATTGCATCAATATGGTCAAATTTATTATCAACATAATCAATGATTGTTGCAAGTTGGTCCGCAGTTCCGGTTGCCAGAAAGTCGATAGGATTTTCTACTGAAGAACCCGGAAAGAGTCTTTTTTTTAATTCATTCGCATAATCGCCTTTAATTGGTGGTACTTCCAAACCTCCATTTGACAGAGCATCGGCTAACATTACACCAGGTCCGCCTGCATGTGTGATTACGGCAATTTTTTTTCCTTTCAATTCAGGGTGCATAAATACTGATCCAACCGATATTAATTCCTCTATTCCATCACATCTTACAATCCCTGATTTTCTGAATAATGCATCCACAGCAATATCCGAACTGGCAAGCGCTCCCGTATGCGATGATGCAGCACGACTTCCTGCCTCTGTAGTTCCTGATTTGATAGCAGCTATTTTACAACCTTTTCGAATCAGGGAAGAAGTATGTTTCAGAAGTAACAGCGGATTATTAATAGTTTCGATATAAAGCAGCTTTACTTTAGAGCTTTTTTGAGGATCAAAATTTTCATCAAGATATTGAAGTATTTCTTCCACGCCCATCTGTGCTGAATTACCAACCGAAAGAACATTTGCAAATGTCAAACCTTTTGGAATACCGGCTTCCATGATGAAACAAGCCGTGGCTCCCGAACCGGAAATAAAATCGCAACCTTTCGGGACAAGCCATGGGATTGGTTTAGTGAAAACGCCGTGATAGTTGGGAGTTAAAACACCTATACAGTTCGGGCCTATTAATGCTCCGTTATATTTATTTATCTGCCCGACAATTTTTTGTTCCAACATTTTTCCTTCCTCGCTTTCTTCGCTGAATCCCGCCGAAATAATAACAAAAGCTTTGGTATTTTTTTGCTCGGTAAGTATTTTTATAACATCAAAGATGAATTTAGCAGCAATGGCAATTATGGCAAGTTCAACATCTGGAAGATCAATGGGGTTTTGATCACTTTTAATTCCCTGAACTTCGGTTTCTTTAAGGTTGGCAACATACAATTTCCCTTTGTAATCTCCATCAATAAGATTCTTTAATACCTTACCGCCGGGCTTTGAAACGTCATTCGATCCGCCAACAACAACAATGCTTTTCGGGTTAATTAATTGTTTATTGATCATAAAAAAATTTCAGAATATTTTTCAATATAGGGTGCTAAAATAACAAACAATAACAAATAAAGATTATAGAAAAGACAAATTTATTATTTTTGAAAATTAAAAAAATTCAATTATGATTAAAAGTAAAACACGTGCCGAACGTATCTCCCCTGTATTAATAGTCGCGGCATTTATCATCATCATTGCAGGAGTAAAGTATGCAAGTTCAATTGTTACGCTGATGCTAATGGCTCTTTTTGTCAGTATCATCTGTGCACAACCGATTAGTTGGCTTGAAAAAAGAAAGGTGCCTCATGGACTCGCTATCGTTATTGTTTTGCTGGGAATTTTATTAATTTTTTTTGGACTTGGCGAGTTGATCGGAGAATCATTGGCAGGATTTACAAAAGATGCCCCCGAATATGAAAATAGACTGAATGAAATAGGAACAACACTTTTTCAGTCATTGAATGATAAAGGGTTTAATATTTCACATGATCAGCTAATAAAGATGCTTGCTCCGGGTAAGATTATAAATTTTACTGCCACAGTGATTAGCGAACTTGGTGAAATAATGGGAAGTACAATTTTAATTCTTTTTGTTGTTCTTTTTATACTCCTGGAATTTAATAGTTTTTCGGTTAAAACCAAAGCAATAGTGAAAATCCCGGCAGAATCGTTAAATTATTTAGAAAAGATAGGGAAAAGCATCCGTTATTATTTGGGAATAAAAACAATGGCATGTCTTTTAACAGGTGTATTCATTTGGGTATGTCTGATAATTATCGGTGTTGATTATGCGATATTATGGGCATTGATCGTTTTTCTGTTGAATTATATTCCAACTATCGGTCCAATTATCGCTGGTGTTCCTGCGGCATTATTTGCATTAATTCAATTGGGATTTGGAGGCGCAATGTGGACTATCGGAAGCTATGTTGTAGTTAATATGTTGATTGGGAATGTAATCGAGCCTAAGATGATGGGAAAAGGAATGGGGCTATCAACACTTGTCGTATTTATTGCACTTATTTTTTGGGGATTTGTGCTTGGAACCGTAGGTATGTTCCTGTCTGTTCCTCTTACAATGTCAATAAAGATCATGTTAGAACAAAGCGAAAAAACACGATGGATCGCCATCCTGCTCGGCACACAGGAAGACGCCCAAACCATTGTGGATGAAAGGCAGTCGGCAGTCCGGAGTCAACATTCCGCAGTCGGCAGTCCACAATCAGAACAAGGTGCAAAGTAAAAAGTTAAATGTTATAAGTTATGTGATAAATATTGGTTAAACAACAAACTTAAAAACTGAAAGACAAAGAGTGAAAGATTTGAAAAGATACTGTTTTAATATAATATTTGGATTATTTTGCACATCACTCCGAATTAGTTTAACTAATTCGTAACAATATACAATCTTATTTTGTTAAAAGATTCAAGATATTCCGAAAGCCTGCCAATAGGCAAAATAAAGATTGTTGAAAATTGTGAACATGAAAAGAAAAATTAAATCAGTGAATCCGTGGCGATAAATAATTCTCACTTCTCATAAAAAAGCATCTCACGAATGTATTCATAAACTTTAATGGGCAGCATGTATCGCATGTCTTTCCCTTCTTTGATGGATTTGCGGATGAATGTTGAGGAGATTTCCATCAGTGGAGTTTTAAATATTTTTACTTTCGGATGTTTATCGTATTTACTGCCTTTATAGCCGGGACGGGCGTATATGTACATTTCGTAAAGTTCAAGAATACGATGCGGATTTTTCCATTTGTCGAAAGTGGGCAACTGGTCGGAGCCGGCAAGCAGTACAAATTTCTTTTCCGGATACTTTTCTTCAAGGTATGTCAATGTATCAATGGTATAGGAAGGCTGCGGCATTTTAAATTCAATGTCGGTTACCCAAAAACGGGAATCATCTTCAATAGCAATACGAATAAGCACCAGACGGTGACAGTCGGCAAGCAACGACTTCTTTTCTTTAAAAGGATTTTGCGGCGAAACCACAAACCACACTTTATCTATGTCGGTGTACTCCACAAAATAATTGGCAATAATCAAATGCCCGATATGGATAGGGTTGAATGAGCCGAAGAATAAGCCGATTTTCTTTGTTTGAACCATCAATTATAAGCCACAATCCCGAAACTTCGGGGCTAAAATACAAAGGTACACAAAATGACTGAAAAGAAATCAATATTACAAATACAGAACAAATAATTTTTTGTTAAAATTTTTTGTATATTTACAGTGTCAATATTTTCTAAAAAATTGCATTATGAAAAAACTTTTTCTTTTACCTATTCTTCTTTTCCTTTTTCAAAATCAAATATCAGCAACTATAATTATTGTTGACCAAAGCGGTGGCGGAGATTATACAACCATAGTTGAAGGAATTGTTAATTCAAATACCGGTGATACTGTCCTGGTTTACCCCGGAACATATTATGAAATCGTTAATTTTTACGGGAAAGAAATTACTGTTGCAAGCTTATTTCTTACAACGCAAGACACTTCATATATCAACCAAACCGTAATTGACGGGAATAACGAAAATTACAGATTGGTCAGATTTGCGAACGGTGAAACGGAAAACTCCATACTAATTGGATTTACTATAACAAATGCATCTTATCCTTATGCGGAACAGATTACATTGATACCAACAGGTCTTGGTATTTATATTAACAATAGTTCACCTGCTATTGAAAATAATAAGATCATTAACAATGCTTATAATGATTTGTACTTTGTGGGTGGAGGAATTGTGCTTGTAAATTCCTCTGCGATTATTAAAAATAACACTATTCAAAATAATGAAGGAGCCTATCGTGGTGGTGGAATCTATATGTTCAACTCAACAAATGTTACCATAGAGAATAACTTTATCAAAAGTAATTCAATAAACAGCGGATTTGGAGTATCGCACGGCGGCGGGATTTATATCGACTCGTCTCAAAATATTATGATCCAAAATAATATCATCAGCAATAATTTTAATGACTTTGGTTATGGTGGTGGAATATATATTTATGATAGCGAAAATATTACTATTCTTAAAAATCGCGTTTCCAACAATATTGTCAGAGGTCCAGGCGGAGGTGGTATTTATTTTGAATTTTCATCCGGGATACACATCATTAATAATTTGTTGTATAATAACCGGGCGGGAAATAGCGGTGGAGGAATATATAGTCAAAATTCAGGAGCATTTTTAGTAAATAATACCTTTTATAATAATAAAGCTGATACTGTCTCTGTTTATGGCAAAGGAGGCGGTTTATATTGTGATGAGTCAAGTCCGGCATTATACAATTGCATATTCTTTAATAACTGGGCAAGCAGTTCTGGTCACCAGGTTTTTCTTAATTCTGATTCTTCCGATCCGGATTTTTATTTTTGCGACGTAGAAGGCGGTGCAGAAGCCTTTGGATTAGGGAGTGGAGTTGTATATAACGGCATTTATGAAAATAATATTGATGCATATCCACAATTTACAGGCAGTGGTGCACATCCTTTCAGCCTTGACAACTCTTCACCCTGCATCAACGCCGGAAAATCTGATACTGCCGGATTACACATCCCTGAATATGACCTTGCCGGAAATTTAAGGATTGTTAATGATACAATTGATATAGGCGCTTATGAATATCAGTTTGGAACATACATTAATAATCACTCCTGCAACACTGAGCTAATCATTTATCCCAATCCGGGCAATGGCAGGTTTACAATTGAATTAGAGGCAATGCCTCAAAATATAGGTGTTGAGGTTTTCAATTCTGCAGGCAGCAAAGTACGATCATTTATTTTATATAAAACACAAGTCTCAATAGACCTGACCGGATTGCCCAAAGGACTTTATTTTATAAAAGCAAAGAATAATGATTTCATTAAAACAGAGAAATTAATTATTTATTAGGTCATCTCTAAAAACTCATATATTTAAATAGAAATTCTCTTCCCCATAACCATAACCCCTAAAACTTCAAACTCACCCCCGCCATAAAATTAAACTTTGCCTGTGGGAAGTAGCCGTTATATTCTTTATAAACTCCATTTTCATAATAAGGATAAACCCATGCATTGGTTTCGTACTCTTCATTGAAAATGTTGTTCAGGCTGAACATAATGTCAATTTGTTTAATGAAGTTTGTCTTGATTGTATAATAGAGTTTCAGGTCGTTAACAAAATAAGGATCGAGGCTGCGTTCCTTATTAGAAGTATTGTCAATATATTGCCTTCCGACATAACGGGAAAGTAAACTGATCTTGAAATTCTTAACCGGTATGTAAGACAGGTTACTACCCGCAATAATATCAGGTGAAAAAGAAATATCAGTTGTCCCTAGTGTATCTAACTCCTGTTCCCAGGTATCCCAGTTATCGGTATAAGAAACAAAATCTTTAATTTTATTGTTGCTGTAAGTCAAATTGAAGTTCCACTCAAGGTTTTTCAGTATCTTAACACCGCCTGCAACCTCTATCCCTGTTCTGTAACTTTTAGGAACATTAACCAATATCGGGTCACCAACATTATTTATCTTTCCTGTTAATACAAGCTGGTCTTTGTAATCCATATAATACAGGTTAGCTTCCAAATTCAGGAAATTGTTATGGTATTTATAACCAATTTCGTAATCGATCAGTCTTTCAGAATTAATAACCTGCCCGGTATCGGCATCACGATATACCGAGCGGTTGGGTTCTCTGTTGGCAATAGCCAATGAAGCGTAAAGACTGTTGTTTTCATTTAAAGTAAAGTACATACCTGCTTTAGGATTAAAAAAGCTGAATGTATGCGACTGGGTCAAATCGTGAAGGTTATCGTGTATTCCGTCAATAGAGTAATTGATCCCCCTGTATTGCAGATCAGCATACAGGTTTATAAGATCACTGACCTGATAACTGATTTTCCCGAAAATATGATAATCGGTTTTCTTTCCCGTATTTTCGTACCAGGGTTTATTTATAAAGCTATTGCTTGCATATTCCGCCCAAATGATATAACCATAATGGTCTCCAACATAGTAGTTCCATCCACCACCAAAGGTTGCCTGGATCTTCTGAAAATTATAATTTAGTGATAAATTAAAACCGTAAAAATCGTTATAGAGCCACTTTTGTCTGATAAGATTTGTCAGGCTAATAGTATCACTGCCAATAATTACATCATCGAACCCGTATTTAGAATATTTCTGATCATTTTTATAACTTTCGTAATATCCTTTTCCTTTTGTATAAAAAAGAGATGAAGTAAGGTTCATGCGTTTGTTAAACTCGTGTGCAAAATGCAACTGGTAATAATCCTGCCGGTAATTATCCGTTTGATTATCATAATAACCAATAATATTTCCGTTCTTATCTTCCATTTTGCCTGAAGGATTATACCTTCGGTTGGTTTTCAGACTATCCTTTGGTGTGCCATTCCATGCCTGGTAGGTTTTTTCCTTGCCGGAAGTAATGATAGCTTTTAATATGCTTTTTTCTCCGAAATATCCTCCTGAAACATAAAAAGATTTCAGGTCGGACCAGCCACGGTCGATATAACCATCGGATGATATAGCTGAAAGGCGACCATCAAAAGCCCATTTGCCATTTATTAATCCCGAACCAAACCTGACAGTATTTTTAAAAGTATTGAATGAACCGGCAGCGCTGTTGATCTCTGCATAAGGATCGGGATTTAGTTTTGTGGTTTGGATATTAATACTGGCGCCAAAAGCTGCAGCACCGTTAGTTGAAGTTCCCACACCCCGCTGGATTTGAATATTATCAATAGATGATGCCAGGTCAGGCAGGTCAACAAAATAAACACCGTGCGATTCGGCATCATTTAAAGGCACTCCGTTCATTGTTACGTTGATACGGGTAATATCAGTTCCCCTTATCCTGATTCCTGTATAACCTACTCCCGCACCGGCATCGGAAGTTGTAACAACCGAGGGTGTGATTTGCAGAATATAGGGCAAATCCTGTCCGAAATTATTACCTGCAATTTGCTCATTATTTATCACGGAATAAGTCGAAGGTGATTTTTCCTGTGCCCTGGTGGCTTGTACAATAATCTCGTCATTCAGGATGGCGCTGTAAGCCAGTTCAAAATCCACAGTTTGGTCAGCCTCTAAATTAATGTTTTTAATAACCGGCTTATAACCGACATACGAAACTTTAATGGCATGTTTGCCTTGTTTAAGGTTACTTATCTTGTATATACCATTAAAGTTAGTTGAAGTTGATAAAAACGATTTATCGACTACCACATGAGCACCGGGTAAAGGTTTGCCCGATTCTTTGTCAGTAACCTTTCCTGAAATTGTAAATTGGGAAAAGGCTGTAATTGGTTGTAAAATCAAGAGCAACAACCATACTTTGGAATTTAATTTTATTAGTCTCATGGCAATAAAAATTAATTTATAAATGACTTTAGTCATTCAAAAGAGGGAATTGCCATACTTGAATTTGAACTTTCATTTCCCTACGCCGGTATTACCCGGATCAGGTAAAAAGAGTATGTTCTCAGCCCGAAATTTTGGGGCACCCCATTTGAATTGATATTGCAAAATTACTATTTTTTTTGATACGAATCTAAATCAATAAAATTCGGATTAAAAAAGTATTTGAGGGTATTGCGGGCAAGATCGAATATTTTCACTTTTGATTTATCTATGATTTGTGAATCGGAGGTGGCTATAATTCCTGTTTCTGTCTCTTTTAAAATGTGATCTACTGAATCGGAAATTTTTATTTCAAAAGATAAATTGTATTGCAGGGCAATTTTATTTATTGTGTTGGAAACAAGTTCATGTTTTGTAACTTGTTTATCAATAAAAAAAATCAATTTGTATAAATCCAGTGTATTGGCGTATTGAAGGATCATTTCCACTGCTTTTTCCATCAAACCGGTTCTGAACATCTTTCCATGAATTTCAGAAGCATCACGCAGAAAACCGTCGTTACTGATAAAAACCAGGCTGCCGTTCAAATAGCTTGTTATTGTTAAAAGCTGGTTCAAAGAATCGATATTCACCTGATTTCCGGCAATTGAGCTTTCTTCAGACTTTTTTTTGATCCTGCCTGAGCTTTTTTCACAGGATGTGATGCCCCTGTATAACATTGTCCTTTCAATTCCGCTTAACTTATACCTGTCGCCAACAAGTTTTAATATACCTTTTTGAGGATAGTTTTTTTCAAGTAAGAAAACATAATCCTTAATGGCTTCCTGGAAATTTTCTGAAAGGTTTTTCACGATATACTATGTGCTTTATCTCTTTGATTAACTTCGTGAGGGTCTTATCATCAATATTTTCTATTTCTGACTTATCGAAAATTGTCAACAAGTATAATTCATGGTCGTCGTTTACAATAAACGTAATGATTCTTGCACCTCCACTCTTGCCTTTTCCCTTGCTTTTGATTGCAATTCTGATTTTAAAAGTATTACCACCTAAATTTGTTCCTTGATGTGGATTTTCTGAAAGGTTTCTTTCTAATTCTAATAAATCTGATCTTAGAGAAGGATATTTTTTATATAACCTCTTTAATTCTCTTTTAAATTTCGGGGTGGGAATAACACTATAATTCATTCAAAAATTCAGATAATGTTTGTTTTTTTATTTTTCCTTCTCTCATTTTTTTTACTTCCTCAAAAGCTTCAGTTAAATCATCCTTTATCTTAAGTGTTTGTTCATATTTATTAATTTTCCATAAAATTTTTTCCCATTCATTAAATGGAATTTGAACATCACTTATATTCCCATTTGCATCGTTTAAATATTTTATAGTCATTTCCATGATACAAAGTTAATAATTTTATTGAAATTATAAGAAATGATTTTAATTTTGGAGTGTGCTATTTTTTAAACTGACACTTAAAAAAAATATGAAAATAATAATTATAAACGGTCCCAATCTGAATTTATTAGGTCAGAGAGAAACCTCCATTTATGGAAACGTTTCATTTGAAGAGTATTTAAAAAAACTAAAAAAAGATTTTCCTGAAATTGATATTGAATATTACCAAAGCAATGTTGAGGGTGATATCATAAATAAACTCCATGAAACGGGCTTTTCTTACGATGGTATTATTCTTAATGCCGGTGGTTATACTCATACCTCCGTTGCCATTGCCGATGCCGTGAAAGCCATTAATACGCCCGTAACGGAAGTTCATATTTCAAACATTTTTGCACGGGAGGATTTCCGGCATGTTTCACTAATAGGTGCTTACGCTAAAGGTTCTATAATAGGTTTTGGACTGGAATCGTACCGGCTTGCACTTAAAAGCTTTCTCTGTGGAACTTAAACTAAAAATTTATACTTTTGTAAAAAATGTTTAAATTAATCCGATAATAATTGCATAAAAAATCTAAATTCATGAAAACCCTGACTTTAAATATACCTGAAAAAATAGAACTTGACTCTAAAGATACTGTTAAATTCCTTGCAGCTAAACTCTATGAATCCGGAAAACTTACGCTTGGACAGGCTGCTGAGATAGCAGGATTATCCAAGGTGGCATTTTCCGAAATATTAGCAGATTATGATGTTTCTTTTTTTAATTATCCTGCAAGTGAAATCATAAAAGATGAAGCCAAGATTTAAGATTGTCATTTCAGATACAAGTTGCTTAATTCTTCTTAGTAAAATTAAAGAACTTGAATTGTTAACCAAGCTTTTCGATGAAGTTTATACAACTTTTGAAATTTTAGAGGAATTTAGAACACCTCTGCCTGACTGGATTAGGATAAAGGCACCTAAAGATGATCATTATCAAAAAATACTTGAATTAGAGATGGGCAAAGGCGAAGCGAGTGCAATTTCATTATATTTTGAGATTAAAAACTCTATAATTATACTGGATGATCTTAAGGCAAGAAAACTTGCAGAAAAACTTAGTATTGATTATACCGGAACCTTTGGAATTGTTCTCAGGGCAAAAAAGCTTGGTATAATTAAATCAGTAAAACCAATTTTGGCAAAGATCAGAAATACGAATTTCCGATTTTCTGAAAATGTATTTGAAACTGTATTAAAAGAAGCCGGAGAATTTTAAGATCCATTGTATATATAGGGAATTCATATTTAAAAAATATTTTACAAGAGAGGATTTCCGGCGGGTTTCGCTAATAGGTGCTTACGCTAAAGGTTCTATAATAGGTTTTGGACTGGAATCGTACCGGCTTGCACTTAAAAGCTTTAAGCCTTAAATGAATTTATCAGAGTTTAAATCAGAGAATTTTCTTTTGCCTTTCAGGAAATATTCAACAACCAGGTTTTTCCGGTAAATTTTTGTAACTTCATGATGCACGGTTTTTTTCTTTTCAGTTTTTAATTGCTTAAGCATAGAGAAAAACTTCCAATGTGCTTTCACTACTGCTATCATATCCATAATACCTCCATCAATTAAAAATTTAAAAGCGGCTACACAATCCAGTACTAATCTTGCTGTAAAAACTTTCAAAATTCGGTTATGAGGCAGGTTCTTATAAAGCATTATGTTGTTATTCCGCATGTTGAGATATGTTTTTCTCCATGACTTTTTCGGCAGCGTTCCACCTCCAACATGATAGACCGTTGAATTAGGGCAATACATAATTTTATACCCTTGATTCTTTGCCCTCCAGCAAAAATCTATCTCTTCCATGTGGGCAAAAAACCTCTTATCCAGACCACCCAATTTGCGGTAAACATCCGAACGGACAAACATACAGGCGCCTGTAGCCCAAAAAATTTCAGCAGCGTCATCATATTGCCCTTTGTCTGTTTCTACTGTCTGAAAAACCCTTCCCCTGCAAAAAGGATAACCGTATTTATCAATGAATCCTCCCGCTGCTCCTGCATATTCGAACTTATCCCTTTCGTAGAACGACCTCAACTTTGGCTGGCATGCTGCAATTAACTCATTGCTTTCCATTATGTCAATAACAGGCTTTATCCAGTTCGGTGTAACTTCTATATCGGAGTTTAACAAGATATAGTATTTTGCATCAACCTGTGAGAGTGCATCATTATAACCTTTTGCAAAACCACTGTTAGTCTTGTTTTGAATGATCCTGATTCCGGGAAATTCTTTTTTGATAAAATCAATTGAATCATCAGTCGAGGCATTGTCAGCGATAATCACCTCTGCCTGGTCTTCACTGTTTTCAACAACGCAGGGAAGAAATTGTTCTAAAAACTTCTTCCCATTCCAGTTTAAAATAACTACCGCAACTTTAACACTCATTTATTTATATCTGTTCGACTGTTCGATAATTTAAAGGTGGGTAAAATTAACTAAAATAAAATTCAGAAGAATATAGCATCAAAATATTATTTAGTGTCCGCTTATAAAGTCATAAAAATCAAAAAAATAAATATATTGCTCATTTTAACCCCCCTGTTTCCCCACTTAAATGGGGAGTTATGGAATTTATTTTTTTGATTTTTCACAACTTCAGTAGTTTAAAGACAGACACTATTTAGCCTTCAAGTGTTCATGTGTTAGAGTTAAAAACCAGAACACATTAACACTTGAACACATCAACACATGAAATCATTCCGCTTTCCAGATATTATTTTCCTCATCAACATCAGGTATGGTTTCACTGCCAATCTCAATTTTCTTGATCTTCTTTTCTTCAGGCAAATTAATCTCAAATATGCTTTTACCATCTTTCCAAATAGCTGTAGAATAATAAGCCATATCGCCTGTCCCGTCTTCGTACCACCAGGTTATCTCAACCGGTACGGGCATATTTCCAATTTTTTCTACTACTACAATGTTATCTGTTCGAACCTCTTTAATAGCAAGGTCAGGGTAACCGAACTCAAAAAACCAGGGTTGGAAAAACCATCCGAGGTCCTCTCCTGCTATTTCTTCAAAGGTGTTAAAAAAATCAAACGGTAAAGGATGTTTACCACTCCAACGGCTTATATATTCTTTCAAAGCCCGTTTAAAAAGCTCATCTACCATTGCATCCCTGAGCAAATGATAAGCCACAGCCGGGCGGGTATATGCAGCCGTTCTGCCGCTTGACCAGCTATTGTGCTGAAAGGTAGGAACCATCAAAGGGAGTTCCGTTTCATGACCAGCCATATAAAAATAACCCTTAACTTCTTCACCGAAATAATTATAATCAGGAGCATATTTATTAACGATCTCAGTTGGCAAATATACAGCCCACCCCTCATCCATCCAGGCATATTTACGTTCATTTGTACCCATGTAGAACGGGAAATAATTATGTGAGATTTCATGAAATAATAATATCACCATGCCGGTAAACCTCCTCGATACTCCGTTATTTGCCATCATTGGGGTCTCCATACCTCCACGTCGTGTGCCATTGCTAAACGAAGTTACATGAGAATAAGGAAAAGGAACACCGGGTAATATAAAAGACATGTATTCCACCGATGCTCTTGATACTTCAGCGGCTCGCTCCCAGTTATCGGAATTTTCAGGATAAACCACATCGGTTAAAACTCTTCTGCCTGTTAAAGAGTCAACAACAAGGCTCACTCCATCCCAGTTTGATTTATTACTTGCTGCAAATGAAAAATCAGGAACTTTTTCAGCCTTGAAATGCCATGTATGTTTATTTCCTCTAATCGTAACTCTTCCATCATCATAATCCTCCTGTGTAATAATTTGGATCACTTCATCTAATTCTGTTGCTTTTTTGTATCTTTCGATAATCTCCTGTTTAAGCATTTCATCCCTGTTTTGAAGCTCACCTGTTGCCCACACAACATAATCTCCGGGCACCGTAATCTTGACATCATAATTATTGAAATCGTTATAAAATTCTACAGTTCCCAGGTATTCTATCCTGTCCCAGCCATCAATGTCATCATATACAGCTACCTGGGGATACCAGTATGCGATAAAATAATGCCCGTCATCATATTTTCGCATTCTCAAACCTCTGACTGTCGGGAGCTTAAAGTTCCATTCTATTTCAATTTCGGTATCAGAACCAGGTGTTATGGGATCTTTTAACCTGATAGATAAATTAGTCATCCACCAGTTTGGGAAGTCGCTATCGGGATCGTATTCATTATCGCCAATCCTGAGTTTTGTAATTTGAACTCCTTCGGATATATCGCCATCAGGAATGGGCCATTGCCGGGCATTGCCTTTCCGGAAAAAATCCTGGTACAACCTGAATATTATTCTTTTTAAAGTATCCGGGCTATTATTATGATAAGTAATTATTGCTTCTCCTTTTATAATATCCTCTTTGGTATTTAGTTCAACATCGATCTTATAATCCGATGAATTTTGCCAGTAATTCGCACCGGGCTTACCATCGGAGGAGCGGGTTCCGTTTTTATATGCCTTTTGAATATTTAATGGAATGTAGTAATTTTGGGCAAAAGAGTTAGAAGTAATTAGAAGTAAAACAACAAAAATTAATTTCTTGAATTTTAACACCTTGTTTTTCATAAAAATATTTTTTTAGGATTTAAAAATATTGTAATTAGTGCTTGTCTTTTATGTACTGAATTTGAAAAAAAATTAAAAATATGAATACCAATATTCCCCTCTATGAGAGGGGTGTAGGGGTGTGTTATTGTACTAATTTTATTCACATTTTTTAATTTTTGCCGACTTTATAAACAAACACTAATTAATTTTCCAAAGATATGGAAAGAAAAAAATATTTTTGAATAATTTTAACGAATAAACAATTTCACTTTGCATTTTGCAGAAAAATGATAAAAATGGCTTGGGAGATTATTAGTTATCCGGTTTTTCAATCTCAGTCCGATTGGTACAACCAGCGATTGCCGGATAATGGTCCCGTTTATACGGAAACTAATACTGATAATCTCATCGTTGAACCATGGAATGCAGTTTCATCACTTCTTATAATAATCCCGGCAATTTACTGGATGCTCAGGATTAGAAAAGATTTCGGAAACTTCAAATTCCTGTTTTATTGTATTTTTCTTATGTTTATTTGTGGAACAGGCAGCACTTTATATCATGCCCTCAGGGCTTCAAAATTTTTCCTGTACATGGATATATTACCCGCCGCAACCATTACTTTATCAATAAGCATTTACTTTTGGATCAAGGTGTTTAAAAAATGGTGGTATGTTTTGTTTGTAATTATTCCATCACTTTTTACCCGCTCTCTTTTTTTCAGGTATCTTCCTCAACACACAGCAATAAATGTTTCGTATGCAATCAGTGGCATTATCACTGCGCTTCCGCTTGTTATCATTTTGTTTAAAACCGGATTTTATAAAGTTAATTATGTTATAATCACAATAGTACTGTTTATTCTCGCATTAATATTCAGGGAGATTGACGCAACTCAAATTTCATTTTTACCTATGGGAACACACTTTTTGTGGCATGTTTTCAGTGGTTTTGGCGCATATTATATTTTGGCGTATCTTTATCATTTCAGAAAACGGGAAATAATCCGGTTTGGAAGTTCTTAAATGATACCGAGTTTTAAAAAATGCCAAAAACAATACACATACGTTTCTATGAGGAGCTGAATGATTTTCTTCACCGGCAGAAAAGAAAAACTACTTTCGAACATTCATTTACCGGGAATCCCTCTGTTAAAGATGTAATGGAATCACTTGGTGTTCCTCACACTGAAATCGATATGATCCTTGTAAACGGCGAATCGGTAACATTTAACTATAAACCGGCTGAGAGCGACCGTATATCTGTTTACCCTGTTTTTGAAAGCCTGAATATTTCAAATGTAACTCATCTAAGACCAAAACCTTTGCGCAAAACAAAATTTATTCTCGATGTTCATCTCGGTAAACTGGCGCGCTATCTGCGAATGCTTGGATTCGACACCTTGTATGAAAACAATTATCCCGACCCACAGATCATCGACATTGCTAAAAAAGAGAAAAGGATCATCCTGACAAGAGATATCGGTATCCTTAAAAACAATGCTGTTACGCATGGTTACTGGATAAGGTCGCAAAACCCCAGAGAACAGTTAAAGGAAGTAATAACCCGCTTTGATTTATCAGTCGTTATTAAACTTTTGTTTCGTTGCATGGAGTGCAATGGCATTATTGAAAAAGTTGATAAAAAGGAAATTCTTGATCAGTTAAAACCTAAAACAAAAAAGTATTTCAATGAGTTTTTTCAATGCACACAATGTAAAAAGCTCTATTGGGAAGGGTCGCATTATGAAAAAATGATAAATAGCATTAAAGCATTACACATTCCAAAACAAATTCTTAATTTTACAAAACAGAAAAACAACAATACCGGTTAATCATGAAAGAAGCTTCTTACTATATAAAGCAAAACGGCAAAGTCCAATGCCTTCTCTGCCCTCATAAATGTATTATCAGCGAAGGTAAACGAGGTTCGTGCAGAGTGAGGAAAAATGAGAACGGACAACTGATTTCTGAAAATTACGGACAGGTGTGCTCCCTCCATTTCGACCCGATAGAGAAAAAACCTTTATATCATTTCTTTCCGGGAAAGACCATTTTTTCCGTTGGGAGTGTCGGATGTAACCTGCATTGCAAATTCTGCCAGAACTGGGAAATTTCGCAGACAGGAGTGGAGGAATATCCTAATTTGAATTATTATACACCGGAAGAAATTGTGAATATGGCAAAAGAAAGGAAGGACAACTTTGGCATAGCATACACTTACAACGAACCTGCCGTATGGTACGAATTTATGCTCGATATTGCCAAACCTGCGAAACTACAGGGTTTGAAAAATGTGATTGTAACCAACGGTTATATCAATCCGGAGCCATTGGAAGAGTTGATACCATATATGGATGCCTTCAGTATTGATCTTAAAGCGCTCAGTGAGGATTTCTACAGAAAATTCACTTCGTCAGGATTAGAACCGGTACTTAATACCCTTAAAACTATTAAAAAATACGGAAAGCATTTTGAGATCACCAACTTAGTGATAACCGATACCAACGATAATGTAAAGGAATTTTCACGAATGGTTGACTGGCTAACAAACGAATTAGGAAAAGATACGGTACTGCACATATCCAGATATTTCCCTACATATAAGATGAACAAAGAAGCCACGAGCGTTTCGAAATTGCGGCAACTGTTTGAGATTGCAAGTAACAAACTGAATTACGTTTACATTGGCAACATCAGGACCGGCGAGGGACAAAATACCTTTTGCCATGAGTGCAATCATCTTGTGATAAATCGTGTGGGATATTTTACCGAAGCATCGGGGCTGGATAATACAGGTAAATGTATTCACTGCGGCAAACAAATATTGTCTGAAAGCTAAAAATGTTTCAAACCTTATTCTATCATTTTAATTGTTTTTTCATAAACATACTTTGCAAATTCGTAAAGTTGTTCAGCTTGTTCTATTGATGGATTGCCATCCGGAATTAAGCCATTGTTGTGTTATTGCTTTCATATAGTATTTTTCCTTTATTAATGATTTCGCGAGCAAAACTGCTATTTAATTCTATAAATTTTTGATACATTGGGATTGTATAAACAAGCAAATCTATAGCAACTTGTTTGTTAATTTCGCGTATTTGTTGTTTAATTTTCAAATAGATTTCAGTTTTTTCCTGAAAATTTTGTGGCATGAAATTATCATTAGTAACTACTAATAAATCTATATCACTGTCATCGTGTGGAGAGCCGTAAGCATACGAACCAAACAATAAAATTAAATAAGGGTTTAATGATTGTAATTTTTTATTAATTTGCTGTATGTATTTATTGTTTGTGTTCATAAATGAATTTTTCTCTTTTTTGGTTTTTTAATCTGTTTACTTTTCATCAGTAAAAAATCAATAGCGTCATTTTTCAAAACAAAAATACTCTTTTATTTATTAATATCCAAACTTGCCTATAATACCACATAAAAAATCTGCCATTGCTAACCAAACTCCGGTTTTTGTTCAAAACCTCGTATTTTCAACCTAACAGTTATACCGTTAAAATCAAAATAAAATTGCAAAATATTTTATATTTT
>JACKQG010000162.1_pt2 | contig 30615 bp, 25 predicted proteins | sample 8237621 | NCBI WGS metagenome assembly JACKQG01 (sample SAMN15677084, study PRJNA649215) | marine metagenome | biome: marine; feature: Black Sea; material: saline water; isolation source: suspended particulate matter (SPM) from the Black Sea western gyre | collected 2013-06-09/2013-06-10 | depth... | reverse complement strand
CTGTATCACCCAAACTTTTTTGTATGCAGGTCATAATTGAGGCTCCCTATTTCTTAGACACATCACCTTTTTTATTGAGCATAGTACTTGCATTAATATAGAAGGCAAATAGTGGTGTACCAAACCCAACCATGGTACCTACAAGAGTTGCTTGCTGCGTAGTCATTGTTTCTAGACCCTTAGCCCATATTAGCATATCCGATACTATCCACATGTATCCAAATAGTATTAACCGGGGCACAACTCTTAAACGATCTAGAAAGTAACCAAATATATCTATGTTGGATTCCAAAAAGTATTGAACATTTTTAACACCAAAAATATGAAACCACCTATTTCCATTCATCATCTACCTCGTTAAAAAACTTCTTACGTTCCTCTACGGATAGGTCTGCTGGCGTATCTACGTTCCACTGCTTCATCTTTTCCAAGAAGAATTTTCTATATGCGTCTTGACGTTCAGTACTTAAAACTTCTAATTCTTTGACCATTATAGCCTCCTAATTCAATTAGTCTAAACAAAGAAGACCCGTGCTTGCAATAAATAAACACGGGTTGGGTATATTGGATTGTTTTATTGTCACTACTTTCACCCAAGCGAAAGAAGACTCTTATCCTCTTGTATCGCCGAATAGAAAGCTGGGGCTCCTACAGCAGACGTTTCAAACCCCATGATACCGTGTACTTGACGATAAACCAATTTATTATCCTTTCTATAAAAGTCAACTGGCTTATTAGCCGAAATATGCGAACACTTCCCCATCTTCTTCCCACAGTATGAACAGCTATAAGCATCTACGTAAGCCCCCATTGAATAGCTATTCATACTCCCACTAAGGATGTCTTTAACTAGATCGGGATTCTTAGTGCGGTCGAAAGCCAGCAACTCAAGAAACTTCCACACCTTATTCTGCCCGAATTCTGTCATCTTCCTTAAGTATGTGTCAACAATGACACCGCAAGCATTAGCAACAACCGCATTTTTGTGTTCAATAAAAGTTGGTTTACCTTTAAAGGTTTTAAAAGCTTGCATACCTGCATCCGGGTTAAACGCTACCATTTCACTTAGAGGAAACGCTACACCGTTACGATTAGGGAGATCCGTTGGAATCGTAATGATAGGTACCATAACATAATCGTTTAAGTCAGATGATATGTTGTAGCACTTGCTAGCAAATGGTAACCATTGACTAACGTCTAGTATATCATCTGACCCTGAAATGCCTAGAGCACTGCTAGCACAAACTATATTAGTACTGCTAACAGATAGTTCACGACTTTTTATGGCTTTATGAACGTCAAGAGGGTTCCTAAGTGGTTGTCCCCCTAAATCGTAGTTCGCTTGTCTTTTCACCTGGTTATACTCCATAAGGGTTTCTCTTACCCATCAATTTTTGTGTCATACGTTTACGACGTATATTATTTGGCTCTTCTGCTATACCTTTAGCTGCTTTAATAATTTTATCATTTATCTTCCTATTGGCTCTGGTTTGGTTTAACACAGCCTTCTTTTTACCGGTCCTAGTTGTGGATGTAACCTCTGATAAGTCGCCAAAGTCACGATCCAGAATATTTTGTTTCTTAATCCCTTTACCTCTTAGATTGGCAAATGAGAATTCATCATCATCATAGTCATCGTCTGGATCCTTACCAGTAAGCTCTTTAATCTTAGCCTTTATTTCTTCGTCCTCTTTAAGGTCCGTCATTAAGCTATCAACGGATAACCCTCCTGCTGCTGCCCACATTCTTAGTGGAACAGGTACACCTTTTTCGGTTAGTGTTTCTAGAACAGAAAGGTACTCTGTATCGGCTTCTGGTCTCAAGGCTTTATGCCAGTTTAAAGTTGGAATAACCAATTTACTGGTATCGGATATATCCCATTGAACCATGTCTGTTGTTAGCATAGGGCTTTTATAAGCAGACTGTTCTTTTGACTTATGTCTATAATAAGGGTTTGGTGGGTGTGCTTCCTGCTCGGATTGGAAGTCATGTATAACCGATATAAGGGGGAATAGCTTATTATAGAATACTCTATGAGTAACCATTTCCCTAAAAGCTTTCATGTGTTCTATGAATACGGATAACGCAACTTCCATGGTTCCATAAGACATATCACCACTATTATGTACGACAATACCATTTGACACGAATGCTGGTTGTGCGTCTTTGTCCATGGACAAGTCGTATAAGTGCGATTTTCCAGCAGGTTTAACAGATGAGACTGGATCGAAAAAATAACGTTGCTTGATAAGGATGCACAACCGTTTATAAGCCTTGGAATCTAGCTCATGTAGGATATCGAGTAAGTCATTGTAGGTGCCAGCATCGAATTCTGAATATGGAAGAACAAAATCTTTCTTTATATAAAAGTCTTGCCCCAAGCATTCTTGCATCCGTTTACCAAATTGCTTTATTAGTACAAGCTGTTTATCAGCATCCATAAACAGCTCACCTTCATTAACTTGCGTCCTAAGCCAACGTTTGGTAAGGAAACTCTGTATGACTTTTAAAGGTATACCGAAACCTTGCTTCTTTTTCTCATTAGGAATATTGAAATTGGTTACCTTAGAAGGGTCTGTCCAGGGTTTCAATTTTGAGTACAATTTGGCACCAAAATGCCCTGTTACGTTTAGGAAGGTAGGTTGTTTCTTCTTCCTAGAACTAATGATTCCTAAATCAGCAAGGAGTACTTGAATTTGATTGATCAATTCTGGTTCAATACAGAAGCGTACATTAATTTCATCATCATAGACATAGACGAAACCACTTGATTCTAAGAAGGCTGCTAGAAAGGCTAGCCTACACTCGGATTGTGACCCTAGAATTGTAAATGGTATACTGCCTGGTTCGCAGGAACTGCTGGGCACCTTGTTTAGGTCTAATAATTCCAATACCCACTGAATAACCTGCTTGTTTTCAACCTTTAATGAATTTATACTTGATGTGGTCCCTTTTTTTAAAGTGATTCCAAACACTTTAAAAAAAGCATCTTTTTGACGAGTGATTGAGAATTGATTACTATCAGAATAATTGAGTATTATAGCATCTTCACTAATAACACCTTTACACATGATTTTACCTAGAATAAAGGCTAAATCAGGCGTCATTCTAGTAGGCGCAGTAGGTTGTTTATCGCCAATAAGAACTGGGTCACTGAGTTTAAACGATGTAAGCCCGTCATCAACACTAAAACCTTTTGTGTCTAGACATAGATAGTCGTCTCGTAAGTGTTTAACCTTTACCCAAATAAGCTTGAAATCTTCACCAAGTGTCAATACCTTGTGGTCATTGGTCGTCTTAATAGCGTAACCAGACTTTGTGGTTGTGTTGTATACCTTAGAGAAACCTCTGTACCACCAATGCGTTACTTTTCTAAAATAACCACTTATTCCCTTAATATACATATGTATAGGGTACATTTGATTCTTTTTAAGTTTGTCACGGTTAGTTAACCCTCCTATTGGAATTAGGTCTTCAATAGGTATTAACCCATGTTCAGTATGTATAAGGGAACCCTCGGCTAGGCACAAAAACCCTTCGTTAATCCCTAGAGCCTGCATCTTAAGGTTAGATGTCTCTGGTATAACATCTGTCCACTTCCAGAAGTCTCCACCACTATTCTTACTTATAAGACTATTAGCAAGAAATAAAGGGGCTACATTCTTATTCATGGTTAGATCATAGACGTATTCTGTACCAGCAGGTTTAACACTCTTTACCTCAAGAAATTTGTAACGACGTTGGAACAGTTTTAATAGATTAGCATAGAATATTGAACTAATCGTTTTAACAAGTGTTAAAACTTCGTCAAAGTCACCCTTCAAATATTTATCATAGCTTAAAACATTTCTATGGGCTGGGTACTTAATCGGGTAGGGTGAATAAAGAAACCTTTTAAAGTGTTTCTTCCAATCCCCTGGTATAAATACCGTCTCGTTGTCACCGTTAAACCATGTTCCATCTTCTTTGTTTGGTCCAACTTCATTGGATATAACCCTGTTTTCCAACGACTCTACAACGAATATACCTGGGACACCTAGGTGGTAGTTGGTACCATCTTTACTAGAAGCTTTCTTACATCTTATACTATAGGGAAGGTCTTCTACCAATAAAGGAACTTGATTGTTGACCCATGATAAACTAACCGAACTAGCACCTTCATCGTTTAGAGTTAATGTGCTTAGTATACCTAGGTCTGATAGTACTAAGTGTGTATCAATACTCATTTGTTGCGATGCACTTTCAAAGGAGAAAGAACAACCTTTTGTGTCGTAACGTCGTTTTGTCCCATCTAGATATCCACTAAGAAAGCTTCTCTGTGACCGAGAATCAGATTGCATAATACAAATAGGCATTTCTTTTGTATTATTAGGTTCCAGAGTTTTTAAACCAAGTTGGTCCAATATATAAACCAGGTATTCACTACTAATAGATGAAGTGTATATGGTCTGAGTAGCACTAAGTTGTCGATCTTCTAGGTGTCTAACCCGAACGGTTTCACTTGATACCCCCCTATGAAACCCTTTTACGTTAAAGATTTGGCCCATAAACTTTTCATACTGGTCTAACACACCTTCATCATTGTTTATAACACTTACTTCTGTTTTCTTTATATAGTTATTAGCAAGGATACCTAAGCAATAGGCCAGTTTTGGTGTAACGCATGTAGGTAGAAGAATATCCCCAGGTTCCATATAAGTGTCTGGTGTCTTTAAGCTTAGACCAAAATAATTGGTATTAGGTATAAATTCTGTCCCTTTAATAATGAATTTCCCTTTAGAATCCTCTGTTCTAACGAGTTGCAAGGCACAATCTTTACCAAGAGTAACGAACCTATGGTTACTTGTAGCACGAGTGGATAAACCATCTTCCGTCATCATATCAAAGACTGGTTTTTTCCCATGGAACCACCAATAGCTAACACGCCCATAGTCCTTTATCTGTGATCGAACAAATGTGTTGGTAAGTTCAACCTTCGTTCCTGGTTCCATAGTCTCTGGATTATGGTCTACAAGGTCTTTGATTGGTATTAAGCCATTATCTGTATGTATAATGGTTGAGCCAGCAAGACAACGGATCTCACTTGTAGAAACATCGTCCCGAGTCGCTATCATAGCTCCAATAGGATCTAAATCGGCTTGTTGAAATAGAGCTAACAAAGATTTTAATTCAGTGTCAGTAGGCTCCCAGTCTTCGTCACCACCAATGACGTGCAATATTGAACGTTGCCTTTTAGTAGCCTCTGTTAGTGTGCCCCTATACAGGATTCTTTCAAGGAAATAAATTGGAAGTAGCCTATGAAATAAAGATGTCCCAGTGTTATTAAAGGTAAACGAGCGTCTAGGAACATAAAGCGTTGTTAGTGGGTCTAAAGACACTTCTGGGCTATGCATAGCCTTCAACATATCAGGAGACAAACGTTCTTTCAAACGCTCAATATGAGGTTCCCTACTGTTAATAAATTCTCGCATGTCATCACCAATCCTCATTTTAATTAGAGGATCGGTTCCATATAAAGGGGTTGGTATAACAGTACAGTCTGATATGTTTTGTGGTATAAGGTCTGTAAATAGTTTCTCTTTCTTCTTAAAGACCAACGTGGCTAAAAAAGTTCCAAGAACTAGGAAGTCCACGCTCATTTCGGGCATCAAAGCCCGCATGTTCAACCTATCTAAGTTGGATTCAAAAACCTCCAGTTGCTCTTCATTAGCTCCGCTTAAAGTCCAGTCGCTAAATGGTAGCGTGGACATCATATCCACAGCAGCACCAGCTATAGAGTCGTGGTAATAAATGTCCTTATAAATATCGAATAGAGCTTGTTGGTTAGTAGGTGCTATACCATCTAACATACCATCTTTAATATTGTTCAATCCAGAAAAGCCAAGTTGCGTATTCACGTTACCACCACCTAAACCGAAAGGTGACGTTAAATAGCTTGAATGTACTCTCTTAGCACTTTTATTAGCTGAAGAACGTATTGCTATCCGTTTATTACTTTGAAACATAGTCATTCTCCACGGGCAAAGCAACACGACATTTCAAACATGTATAGGCTGAGATGTTATCAGCACACTCTAAAACAATCATTTCAGAGCCACAATTAGGAGCCGGGCATATACCAGCCTTATTATTAGCTACCCTAGCAACTTCTATTTTTCTTTGTTTACTGCACTTCATAAGTGGATTTTTCAAAGAATTTTTCATAGTAAACCCCTTTAGTGAACAATTGTATAAAATTACTGTATAGGTTAGTTAAAACCATCCTATTGACGTGCAAACGTGTTATGTATGTTCGTATCTTTCAATAATATACTTGAATTTGTCCCAACCGCACCTATATTTGAAGCCATGCTTATAGGTGATCTAAGTGGGCTTCCTATTACACCAACGCCTCTATTACTGTTCCTATCCTTATTTAATATGTGTCGCTTCATCAAGTCTTCATCGAACATTTGTGTTAGACAAAGTGTTGCTGCTCTAAATAGGTCGTCTGTTAGGTTTAACCCCTTAATAACAGTCTTTCCTGTGTCATTGACGGTTAAACACTGGAAATAGAAGTGTGATATAGGCAGGTACCTGAAACATTTTGGATAATTATTTTGATCAATGGTTAATATCTCCTTTTGCGACATTTCTGGTCTTGGTAACACGATATTTGGATGTAAGTCTTCTAAGTGGTCTTTAACGTATAAGAAGTCTGGATACTTCATGCTATATTGGAGACCTAGTATCCCGAAATTATCTTCAACGTCGTGAAGCAACTTCAAACTGTTCCACCTATCAGCAACTACTATCCCAACGTTTAGACCCTCTATTAATGGGTATAGAAGGTCATGCGCTATCTTTGTATAGTTTAGAACCGTTGCTCCAGGTGTGGGTGCAACTTCTATAAAGGTATCTAAATGGAAGGTTAGTTCATTTTGTAGAGAAATCCTAGGGTGCCCAACTACGACCGCGAAAGAATTATTGCTGAACCCTGCATCAATAGCCAGTACGCTACGTCTAATTTTTCCGTCTGAACGCAAATTGGTTATAGAAGCATAACGCATATTCCTACCTACATTGTCTTTCTTATGCTCGTATTTGTATTGAACACGGTTAACCCCTCCTGTAGCTAACCTATAAAGCAATGAATCGTTATAAACATAGGGATTCTCATTCAAAGCAGGGTTTGCTCCAAAATCACGCTCCGCTTTTACAGGGTTGGTTAAATAATGCTTTTTAATGAAAGGGGAATTCTGTGGTATATTTGGGTTCATTTCCCATGTTGGTAGATGAACTGTATAAACTTCACGAGAGTTCTCATGGTCCCTAACCAGAGACATGATTTTATCACGTGGATGGTAAGGTGAACTAACGTAGAACCCATAAGCAGTTGGTATATTGTTATACCCATTCTGGAGTAGTTTCAAAGCTGCTGAACGAAGAGTCAACATGGAGTTATCTAATGAAATATATACTTCGTCTGCTCCTGCTCTCTCTTTGTTGTCACTGTCTTTATCAAATGAAAATAAGCCTAGTTCATCGACAGCTCCTATAAAACGGGAATCACCACGAAGAGTTTTCCTATTAGGACCGGATGGAGACATAAGCAACGATCTATGCGGGTATTCAACAATCTGGTCTCTTAGTTTATAGATTTCCCTACCATGTTTATTGCTATAATGATCCAGAACTTCGTGGTAAGCATTAAACCATGGACTACTTGACAAGTGGTTGTGTAGTGGCATCCATAAAAGCCGAACTGCTCTACTGTACGTTAGAGCAACAAAGGTAGCTGTTATGATTGAACCACGCATCAGGTTAAACACTTCTAGAGGTTTTTGTAGCTTCAAATATTTGTGTATTACGTAAGCAGAATATAGAGCCACAGCACTGCTATTATGGCTTATTATACCGTTCGTGACAAATCTATGTCCATCTGGTATTTCAAAATCCATTGACTCTTCAGGAACCTTCCTTGATGTGACAGATGCTACCTTGGTCCAATATTGATTCTTAACCACTTCTTGGTTTAATGGGAGGTTAGGCTTAAGATCGTACCAGTACTGGGTTCCTTTATCCGAACCAGCCAAACTTTGTATTATCTTATCTAACCCAACCCTCTTTTTTTCTGAAAAGAACCCTATTTCCCTTCTAAAAACTATGCAAGATAGCGACCCAGTTATGTTGATTATGTAGGAAGAACTTCTTTCTTGATTTTGAAGGTTATTTGAAACCCAACCACTATCAACCACTATTTTATGAACTATACCAATATTATGCAAACAAATGGAGACTTGTTCGCTCAGCACTCTAGAAAAAGTTGCGTAACCAATCCCATCGGAATATGTGTAACCATCACCTTCAAATAAGGCTTGTAAAAAAGTGGCTACATACTGTTTTGGGGCTTCTAGAATAATTTGTGGTATTTTAGTGTTCGTACTTCTTACGTCGGATGGGTACCCTAATAAAGCTTCTATGTACAACTTAGCTTTAGTTGCTATGTCTTCAATACGCCACAAACTATCAGAAGTAAACAGGGACAAAAAAGCAGGTGTACATACTTCGAGTATTTCTGTGGTGTCATGGAGACAAGCAGCATGATTGTCCGAAACCCAATAACCTAATAAGGTTGCATGGTCAAGGGTGAGTCTTCCCCAGTGTATAGGAAAAGTGGAAAATTCATTTAAAAACTTCTCTCCAATTTCATTATCCTCATCACACTTAGCATCAACTATTATTGATATTTCGTTTAATACGCATCCTTGCTTAGATAGTGAGTCACCCCAAACATTCTGCCCATATTGAATGGGAACCCAAACCTCCTCTTTTGTTCCATCTTCCTCGGGTGTCGCCTTGTCTCTGATATATTCCAAGGTTAGGAAGCCGTTTAACGTCAATACGGGGTGGTTTTGGGTGCCTGTAAGACTGTATCCATTGTCTAGTACCATTTCTAATAAAGTGGCTGGTTTCTCTCTGTAGAAGGATTTGGTTTTGACTACTCTATTACCAGTAGCAACATCTATAGATAAGGGAGTAAAGCCATATGAACGACTTTTTGCGTATGAACCTATAGTTCGTATTCCATTGGTTGTTATAATGAGGGTTGATGTCTCAATACATTTCCCAGCACGCTGACCAATGCAGGCAGCAAGCTCTGAGTAGTGATTAAGTCTATTATTCCGAACCCAACCGCCCTTTGTATGACCACATTTAGGGCATACTCCGTGTTGAAGCATCGTAACTTGACCTGGGAAATCAACAGCAGGGTAATCAACTGGAACATTCTTTATGTCTCGAAACTTTGGATTAGTGCATTTTTTATTTGGGCAAAATTCAGCGAATAAGTGTAGACCAATTGCTAATTGACGTGCAAAAGGTGGTGTGTCTAAACCCTTTTTTGACATACAAAAATCAAAGAAATTTGGGTGTTCTGGTATGTCCCTGTCATCGATTTTAATATCAGGTGGGACTCTGTTTCGTGAAGAGAAAGCATCATCCAATAGTTTAACGAGGTCCATTTCGTCTTTATTATCTGATTCGTCATTAGACAAGGAGGGTTCACTAGAAATGGCGTCTTTAAGGTTTAAAAGGTCTTGAACGTTAGAGCCACTTTGTTTGATATGCCTAGAGCAACAGTATTGCCTACTCTTCTTTTTATCCCTACAATTAACGTAGACGATGCACGACAAACAATTAACCATGGTATAAACTCTCTCGATACTTTTTTAAGATTAAACAATAGGCTTAAGCAGGTACTAAATGAAGTGGAAGTTGGCTTAAACATGGTAGCTTGTTGGTACTGACTACAAACAAATTTAGGTGACATACGCGCATATATACAGGTGGTTTCACAACTGAGACAGGATTTATAAAAACTTGATGTGACTACATTGTTCATTTACCCTTTTGAACCTCCTTGATAAGTTCACCCAACACATCGGACTTTGAACCTTTTTTTATGGTTGGTATATGATGTTGCTTTTCTAACCAAGACGTAATAAATTGTTCCCTAACGCTATCCCTTATACCAAGTATTTCAGACAACTTATAAATAACTTTCAATAATACCAACTGGGAACTAATGTCTCTAAACTTCGACAAAGCGACTTGCACTTCGCTGTTATCCGTTAATATATTAAGCTTCTGTTTGGCTTCAGACACTGCTGGTTCCAAAGCCATAGATACAACACCTATTTCGTTGACAAAGAAATCAGACAATTCCTGTGTGTTCTGTTCAAGAGATCCAATCCAAGCTTTTCTTTGCTTAGGATCAATATCAATTATATCAACAATATTGTCTTGTAAATTTGCATCATGAGAAGGGCTTGTGGTCTTTTGAACACGTATGGGTCGTCTACTGTCATTTGTTAATGGGTTATACTTTAAGCGTTTCTTTAGAGCTGGATCATGGATTTGTTTGGTTTGTACGGAACCAATATATTGCCGATCTAATCTGTCGAGTATATCATCGCGTTTAGTCACTATTATCTCCATCTGAAATGTCGCTTAAATATGAGTCAAGGTCCTGGCGTTTCTGTTCCCCATCAGTTGATGACATGTCAGTACCTTCATTCGTCTTAAGGTCCCTTACTTGCATACGTTTAAAATCCTGAGCTAATTGGAATGGGAAAGGATCTTGGTTACGTGACTTATATTGTCTTATATCCATGATTCCTGTTTCACGATCCTCATCAGTCATCACCCAAATCCACATATTGTTGGCGTTCTCTCCTATAGACCTAGCATACCTTACTTCACCTTCTTTATTCAATTGAGCTAGTAGAATGACAATGACTTTATTGTTTTCTGCGAAGACTTTGCAATACCTAGCAACGTTACCGAGTTGTTGCCATGAATCATCACCACCAACCCCTTTTAACAAGGATATATAGTCAATAATAATGACTTTGTACCCATAAGGTTTCAAGATGAATAATATTTCCTCAGCAGTCATGTCTTCTTGAGGTTTAAAGATTGAATATCTTGTGTTACTCTCTTTTAGCTCGTTAACGTATCGTTTATAAGCCGATATAGTTTTTTTGCTCTCTCTAGCCGTTACCTTGCGCAACAAATATTTAGATATTTCAACACCAGACAAAGTTCCCATGAGTCTAGCCGTGGATTCTTCGGCAGACATTTCTAAGGGAACTAAGGCTACATCATGACCTGCTTTTGTCATATTGACTAATAGCTGGCCAGCAAGGGTTGTTTTGCCCCCACCCGTAGTTGCGGCCACCACAAACAATGACCCAAGGTATATGCCACCGTTCCTTTTATCAAATGTCTTAAAACCTGTCGGAATAAGAGGAGGATTCTCATTGGATAACAATCTTTTTACTATTGACGAGCTATTATTACCCCTACCAAAATGAACAAGACTATGACTGGTACCCGTTGATCGGGCCTGCATTAAAGCACGGCTATTCTTGTCTAAGATGGTGTCTAAGTCGAGCTGAGAGGAGGTGAGAGCTTTAATGGTGTTCTCTGAGTTCCTAAAGAGGATACGCATTTTCCTATACTTCTCTAGGGAACGCACCATAGATGTAATTTGTTCTTTCTGTGTTGCTGGTTTCTCTGTATTAGCAATTAGGATCTTCCGATGCTCTTCTTGCAAAACAGGGTCTGATTGAATCTCAATATAGTCTGGGATATCTCCACTATTTTTAATCAGGGACATAATTCTATGATAAGCTGATATAACTGGTTCATAGTAGAAATGCTCTGCGGATACCATTCCTAGCAAAGTTATGGCAAGTGTGTTGGGTGACCTACATATGGAAATGATAGTTTTAAGTTCCAGCTCTATAGAAAGGAGTTTCATAGACTATCCTTGTTAGTTGTTAGGTACGCAGAAAAATGGAGAGGGTAGAATATTTGGTGGCGAAAGAAGGAGATAGGGTCGGTCCCTGCTATAATAACGATACGCGGTATTTCAGCATGAATTTCTAAAATATCTCTTAATTTCTCTAACTTAGTTGGTGTCGAATTAACGGTTAAATTGCTAAGAATGAGGAGGCTTGGTTTGTTCTTAGTGTCTCTAAGTTTATCACCAAACCCTCCTAAAAGGGTGTGCCATAGTGGTAGGTCTTTACTCTGGAAAACCTCTTGCAATTCGTGTGGGTTATCATCTCCATTTGATTCACGAACCATATTTTGTATATAAACAGCCTTCAACATAATCTTTAGAGCCATAAGCTTAGCTTGACTGTCGTTGATCAAACCACCTATACAGTAAATATAAGGTTTCTTAAAAGGTTCGGCTATTACGTTTTTAAACGCAGTTATTTGTTTCTCTGTGTTGACACGAACAGGTTTCTTCCCGTTGGAGCCACATGTGATAGCAGTGATGTAATTGGCTAGCTGGAAAGGTTTGGTCTTTACCGTTTGCCAACTAGCCCCACGTGAAATAACCTGGTTAAGAATTGACCGTTTTCTATTGTCAACGCCTATATATAGTTCGTTCCTAAGATTGCTAGTACGCATTTTAAATAGACAATAATGTGAACATTATTATAGCAAGACTGATCCATATGAATGCTTCTAAATCTTCATCGTAGTTCTTCATATAAGCTCCTAATAACCTCATTTTAATCGAATAAGAGTACAAGCACTATCCATAGCAGGTTAAGCCATACAAGTGCTTCTCTACAATACTACCATAAGGTTTCAACGGATTTTTCCTATAGTCTATAAAGAAACGGTGACGATGTCTTTTAAACAAAACCAAGTAACACACACATATTAGAATCATAACCAAAAGGCATAGATCACAGTGTTCTGTATTGTTGTTAAAATTCAAGGGAATTCTCCTAAAAAGAGTATGCTTACATTATTTACAATAATTTCAAAATCTCCTTCCAATAGTGCGTTCTGGTTTAAATTGATCTTTGTTAGGGTTATATTTTGGTGAAAGTTTAGCTAAGGTGGCACGCATAATTTTATGGTCCCTGTCTTCCCATTTGAAACCGAGTTTCTTAAATGTTGCACAACACGTGCGAAAACATGCACGGCATACACCCATATCATCTATAAAGAACTTGACCTTTGGTTCCTTCTTGTTCTCCATAGGTGTGCATATACGCTGGACTTCTTGTTCATAATTCGGTTGATTAGAGATGGGCATTATATTATAGAGACAATCCCACTTTGGTACGTTTACACCAAGAAGCATGGTACGCCTAGCAACTACAACTCTGATTTTTCCTGACCTAGCTCCTTCAATAATTTTCCATCTGTTGGCTTCAGTCACTTTTCCATGGTAAGCAACAGCAACTTCTTTCCCAACAGCTTTATTAATGAGTTCCGTTAAGTCGTTTATATGGCTAACATGCCAAGAAGGGATTAAAATGTGGTAACCCATCTTAAGATCCCTTACAACGTGTTGTACAATGAGTTGGTTGCGCCCTTTAGCTCCTTCTAAGTAACGCAACATATGAACCCATAGTTTGTAGTCGTTCCCCTTAATATCTGTCTCTACCATCCTAACGTATGGTTTCATCAAGTCAGTTATCACTTCATGAGAGACTGGACCAATAATAGCATTCATAACAAAATGGCGTTGGTCCTTCCTAACAACTGTGCCCGTTAAACCGATTTTATACATGGAGTTGAAACTAGCTACAACCCTTGAGTAGCCAAGTGCGTTTCCTCTGTGAACCTCATCGGTAATAACTAGACCGAATAGATCCTGTATCGCCTTTAACCGTTTAGGGTTCTTGAGGAACCCTTGGTAAGTGGTTATACAAACATCGTAACGAACAAAATCTTTAAAGGTTTTACAGATTCCCACAATTGGTTTACCTATAAACTTCTCAGTAGCTAAGATATCTGTGAAGTCATTGCTATGGAAATGTTCTAAAGCCTGTAAAGCTAGGTCGTGTTGGTGGACAAGAATGAGAGTTTTTAAACCAAGTTCGGCTGTAATAGCCGTTGCCATAACAGTTTTACCAGTTCTTGGAGCAGCCTTTAGGATGCCAGTCTTCTTATTGACCAGAGCCTTTACAGCTATTACTTGATAAGGTCTAAGGTTACCAGTGAATTTGAATTTGGTATTCGCTTTTGGACAAGCTCTTTCATCCTTCTTTGCTAGTTTACTAAAACCAGGAACAGCCTTCTCAAGAAGTTTTTGGTTTCCTAAAGGAAGACCGTAGTATTTGACGTCTCCTATGAGTTTTTTATGGTAAAGGTAAAGGATACCGTTATAAGCGTTACATGTTTCACAAACGTCATTAGGTCGTTCTTGTTTATATTCACAACGATCACAAGTTTTATCTTCAAACATGGTAAACGCAAAATGCTCTTTAAGAGCACGAGAATTAACTATGTCTCTAGGAACCCAAGCCATCTCTCGAATAATTATATCCATTAGTTATTACTTAACATAGGGGTGATGGAAATCATAGGACTCTGAATCCTTCGTATCCACAGTTGAAACAAATGATGGGTCGCATGGCTAAAAGAGGTTTGTTCTCATAGTTCGGACCTGGTAGTTTGGTATCATAGTGAACATCTTTTTTGTCACACAGTTGTTGATCACACTTTGGACAAGCAACAGAAATTGGTTTAGGGAATTCCTGGTCCATCCATTGCCTGTTAGCGTTCTTTATATTATTGTCTTCTAGTGATTGCATAGTTTAAGTCTCCTGTGATTGAAAGACGAGTTCGTACTTGTCTACGATTGACTTAGGAACAAAAAGCTGCACCCAACCTGATTCACATATAGATTGTGCTCCCTTTACATGTTGTGGAATGTTTAGAACTACTTTCTTATTGTGTGCTGGCTGGTTAAACACTATCTGTTGTCCCACTATTGTGCCCAACATATAAGGACCATATGTTGGGTCATTCTTCACCAATTCTTTGTGTGTGCGAGTAAATTCTACGTCACCTTCATTGTTTAAGTAAAGTCTATATTTATCGTCTTGTTGTGGAGCATCAGACAAGTATCCTCTATTAATTGTTATTGGTACCATATACCCTTTTGGCATGAAAGAGAACTGGTGATCTGATACAATACCCTTCACCCATATAGGATAGTCTGGCCGTTGGTATAAAACATTATTTACAACCTCTTTAAAGGTGTTGCTGATATTGGGTTTTAGTGATTCAAGGAACTTAGAAGCTAGGGTCAAGGCTTTCATATTAACCACACCTATCGTAAGAGCAGTTAAGACAGCGTTGGCAATTTTGTTCAACCACCATGGCAATTACATGACATTTTGGGCACTTAATACATCCAGGTGGAAATTCCTTTGTTTCACCAAAAGATAATTTACCGTCACGTTGTATACCACAGGTCCTTTCCAAGTGATCTTCAATAGCAAAAGCCATTTCAGCTATTAAGCTTGGCATACGTCTTGAGCCTTGCATGTAACCACCACGTGGGTCAAATATGCTTCCTAATTCTTCTACAACAAATTCTATGTCCCCACCCTTACGAAACACAGCGGACACCATACGAGTTAGAGCAACCACCCATGCAAAATGCTCCATATTCTTAGAGTTCAAGAATATTTCAAAGGGTCGTACACATTCATGATCCGTACCTTCGTTTAACACGATATTATTTATCGTGAAATACATAGCATGTTCTGCCCATGGTGGCTTGATATAAAAGGTGGAACCGTCTAACCGTTTTGGTCTCTTAATCTTTTCGTGCATAGAAGTTGATTTAAGGTCAGTAGTACATGGAGCAACTACATTGACTTTTTCTATAGTTCCAGGTATTATTACAGGTTTCATTCTATATTCCTATACAATATGTTCGCGTTTTGTTTTCATTTCTAAACCCTTCATAACCGTAGAGAAGGCCCATGCGCATTTATCAATATCGGTTAAAACATAATCACATGCCTCCATTACATGTTTGAGACGTTGTATGGCAGTGTAGGCGGGTTCAAGAAGATTTTTTGTGTAGCTAACCTTGTCTGTCTTAGTGGTACATGGTATCTGTCTCCCGTAGTGGACAAGTATATAATTCATTAACCCGTCTGTTATAGAGTACAGCGCACTATGAATCTTTGCATGGCGAACTAAGATAGTCACTACCCTACTACGATAGGACTGGTCTTTCATGGAAGCTTCCAAGATAGTAGCTACCCCATAAGAGGTTGCTAGTAAACCCGATGTTGAAGCTCGTAATTTGTGAAGCTCCATTATTTCATCCAAACCATTCTCAACCATGAGTGCTTCTGCTTGTTGCCTGATTCGACGCCATTTCAGGTAGGAAGCGTCTTTCCTAAGCAATGGTTTTATAGACACGTTTGATACCCTTTGACTATTGATTAACCACACTTACACCTTATTTACAATAATATCTATTTTTGTATTTGGAAATGTGTGTTATCACCTTCATGTAAGTTTAATAAGTTTAAGAAGTATGAAGCCTTACCAAGCTTAACGACGCCTTCCTTCTTGGCTAGTGGTTTTCTGCAATTCTTGCACTTGAGTTTTGAACCATCATCATAAATAATTATTCTGGGTTCAAAAGATGTACCTACACCTAACATACAACTAGCAAATCTACCACAATTGGTAATTTCGCAGACATAATTGTAGTGAGTGGTTGGGTTCATATTGTTTCTCCTAATTTAACAAGCTGTTTACGCTGTAGTTGGTTGGATTTAGACCGATAAGGGAAACGAGTCTTTTAAGGATGATAGCAACACCGTGCCCAGAAATACTCTTTTTACTGATTTTTGAATGTCTGTCAATACTCCTGAATATAGAACCCTGTTTTATATTGGCTACTTCTAACCAATCATTAAGCAGATATCCGTATTTTGGTTTAAGAAGTGCTAAGTCACTAATCGTAGCCGACACTAGGTTTGAACGCTTCATCTTTAAGGAATGGCCAGCCACTATAAGAAGCTTATCCCTTTTGTCTCTAACGCTGTGCCCTAGCTTACTGACTATTTTTTGTACTTGTTCGTTCGTTAGCTTAGTGACACACCTTTGTTCACTCCCTATTCTTTTTTTGATGTTTTTCATAGTTCTCTGAACTAGAGATGTTGTAATTAAAGGTTCCTTGTGCTCTTGTTTAAAGTTAGCATTATTGATAGAAGCTAGCCATCTACATAACGTAGCATATTTATGTGTATGTGAATGCTCTTCTAAATAACGAACAAGCTGTTCTGGTTGTGTTGGTATGATTCCACCCCATTTAATAAATCTGTTAACATCTTTTGCATATACTTCAACAGTTGTTTGCTTCATTTGTGATACCAAGTTCCTCTGGTCTAATTTAATTTCTGACTATGAATTATTATTCCTTCTAAATTCAATAAGGTATTCATGGAAGGTAGCAGAGCTATATAAATCCAAAATTTTGTCAGATTCATTACTAAGGCTACGACTTGCTTTTTTTAACCAATTAAGTTGATTAATAGCGGTTCTGTAGGTTTCTGGCTTATCTTCGCGTAACAGACTTTTTAAAGTACATAACCCCCCTTCTCTAACATTCAACCAGCCAGGGTTGACTTGAAAAAAATCCGTCAAAATTTCTTTTATAGTCAATGAAGGGAAATCCTTTTGAAAAATTAGAGTATCGGGTAAACTAACAACGATACAGTCTTCACGCCTCATTGAACGGATTACAAAAGGTGAATTAGTCGTTATGATAAATTTGGTGTCAGGTAAAACACTCAACAAGTGAGGCATTACTAATCCTTGAATCTTAGGGTGAAGAAACTCATCTACAACATTAATAAACGTGTAGGTATGTCCCCAACCTTTAACGCTACTACTTCTAAGATATTTCCAATAATAAAAAGGTTCAGTGTTAAATTTTACAAATTCTGGTAAACGTTTCCAAGGTATATGCCTCCAAAGAACACCTGTTACGGATTCAGCTAAGTTGCTCAGTGTTTCAAAATTAACAGAACCGTCTGTACCTATAATACATATAACTCGGTTGGTTTTGGGTACGTCTATGTCTGACCCTAAGACTTTATGGATGCTCTGCACCCATAATGTTTTATATGATTCTTGATTTGTCATGATACTTCCTTATCAGTTATTTGCTTGCGTAGAAACCAGACCGTGCATGAACGTCCCAGATTCTTTGTTGCAAAGCAGTATTCCCAACGAAGGCACCAGAGAAAAAGTCTACTGTGGTGTCACTATCACTGCGCACACCTCTACACTTTACACACATGTGTTCACCAGACGTTACAGCCATTACACCTTCAACACGTACCGCCTTAGATGGGTCTATACCTAACTGTATTATGCCAGCAATAACTCGATCTTGAAGAACCGTTACTAGGTCTTTTGTATATTGTTCCTGGACAACGGGCCGTTTAACCAAGAGTTCTGCTATACGAGACAATTTAGAAAGACCAATGACCCTAGAACCACTACCTGTTAAATACGCGTAGGTTACTTTGTATAGTATAGGCAAGAAGTGGTGTGGGCACAAACCATAGGTAGAAATAGGGCTTTGAATAATTAATCCGTATTCTGCATAAGGTCCAGTAGTGGCATTAGAACTGGAAATGGTTTCTGTTACAGGAAAAACGCTAGTAACCAACCCACCTAATTCATCCAAAATTTGGCTTGTTGGGTATATGAATTCATTTAACAAAGCCTTAGCAGCACGTTCTCCACTACCGTGAAGATTGAGTTGTTCTTGAATTGTAAAGCAACAGTGATCATGGAAATAGGTATTGAGAATGTTGAAAGCAGCTAAAACTAGCGACTTAGCTTCTGCCTCAGTTGTCGCTTTTATTGTATTATGTACCATAATTTTCTCCATTAATTAAGGAAGTTGGTAACAAGGGAAGGGATCTCAGCAGACGTTATTAGTACGGCTGAATCCTGGAAGGTGAATATTCTAAGCATTGATGCCCGACATTTCAGTTCGGCGCATCCAAGAGCTATTTTAGTCTTTAAGGATTGCTCATAAAATTGTGGCCTACATGTTAATAAAAAAGTAGCACCCAATTTATATTCCTGACTTATATGGAACATATAACCAACATGATGACCTTTCTCAGTCATCAAATGGAGGTCATACAAATGAACTATCCCCAATTTATAGTTGGTATTACGAACTGCTACCAACGTATTAGATATATGGATAGTCTTTGTAAGGAAAACAAAGTGTTTATTGTGCTTAGGTAGCTTATTAAAAGTACGCAATAAAAGGTGCTGTATATCCACACCTTTTATAGTAAGGGTTGACATCAGGTACCTTTCCTTTTAGGAACAGGTGTTAGGCAACTAACATATAAGACTGACCCTACTTTAAGGGGCACTTCGGCACAGGTAACCCATGGTTCACCTGTCTCGTCTTTTACAAAGAATTTTATATCCAAAATTTGCTTAGGTACCAAACCAAACAAGTCTTTTAACGTGTATCTATCTATGCCAAATAACTTTGACTTATTGGATGAAATAGCACTAACATGTCTAATATCTTTTGCTGAACCATAGTTGGTTTCTATTGATAATTCTACGTTACCACGACCAACAAATTTCAAAACGATAGGCACGCCACGTTCAAAAATAGCTCCAAGGTTCTCTAAAATGGATAGTAGTTCAGAAGCTAGGATAGTCATGGATGCAAAGGCTTCCTTATTAAGGAGGGTAGTTGCAAGCTCTTGTATGCTTTCAAAAGCAACTGCCCCATCTGTTGACAGACTCTCTGTTGATATACGGAATAACTCATTGGATGCATAAATTCTAGCATTGCTGATGCGTAGTGTGTATTCCAAACCCATGGATAGTTTATCAATAGTATCCATTGTTTGTTGTGCCATTTTAAACTCAATTTCATGCTCAGATATTGAATCAACGTTTCTATAATAAGCCATATGGTAGGCGTCACCACACCCTACATAAGTACCATCACGTCCCATTTTAATACTTAGGGATAGGATAGTATCTTCTTTCTGGTATTGTGGGGTCAGAGAAACGGCTTTTAAAACATCACTAAACACCACATGTTCATCACTATTCATCACAATGTCTATACCATCTTTTGGTATATCAAAATCTACGGGTTCATAAGGTATGCAAATAAAGTGCCCTGCATACTTAGAAGACTTTGACCTAGGTGCTTTAAATAGGACTTTCTGTGGTGAGTTATCTCTATCATGCTTAAGCATGATATTTTTACGCCCACGAAGGAGTTTTTGTAAAATTTCAATTCGTATAGTGAACCCTTCATTATCTGAAATATTGTCCAGGATAGCATCTGGAAGGTATCGACATAAAGAGGTTCCATTACCAGAACCGCTAAGAGCTAAGACGTTTTTACCTTTATTTTTTGATATACTAACTGTCACTTCTTCAGTTTTAACACAATCTACTATTTGTTTGACAGCCAATAAGAACTGTTTACAATCAAGATTTATTTCCATGTTTAAGTTCTCCTGTGGTGTGTTGTATTGTCTAAGCCTATTTACAAAAATATCAAGGAAAGCCTATTATTTTGTGCTGTTGTGTTATCACTCTGATGTTATAACCTAGATCCCATCTCATAAGAGTCTTGATCATACTTAACAATTCCGTTGTTGAAACCAACCCTGCACTACAAAGACATGGCGTTAATACCAAAGGATTTTGATCATGCCTATTTAACAATGGGTTGATATATTTTTTACACCAATCTAGGTCTTCTTTATCACGAATAACGGCTTTAACAAAGACATTCTTTCTCTTGGCTAACTTGATAATGGCGTCCAGTACACAAGCATTTAAAGAGATGCCCGAACTTGGTGTCTTCACGTCCAAAGAAACACTATCAAACATATCAAAAGTCACATCATGAATAATTGTCCCGCTTGTTTCCAGAACAACTTTTACCCCTGTATCGTGCAACATCTGGACTAAGGTTATTAGTTGTACAGGGTAGTGCATTGGTTCACCACCAGTTATAACAACTCTGGTAGAACCATTTAAACAACCAACAACTCTGTCAACGATTTTAGGAAGTTCTAGTAAGGAATTTATATAGACTCTCCAACTACTCATCGTATCACATGTAAGACAACCAACGGCACATCCAGCTAAACGGACGAACACACTAGGGGTTCCTATATGGTAACCTTCACCATCAATAGTATGGAACACACTTATAACTGGTAGTTGGTTTATCCTTTCTTGTGCGGAAAAGATACCTAGCCTGTCTAAACTATTTTTAAAATTTATTTGACAGTCCATCTATTCAACCCCTTCATACATGTTAGTGTTCAATGGAAAATGTTTGTCCAACCAAGGAGCTATTCTACGACCTTCCTTCATAATCATAGTAAGCACTTCCTTTTCATTTACATCATAGCCTATTTCAATACGTTGGAATTTTAAAGAATCTAATAAAGCTGTTAGCAACCCTACTTTAGTATAGTCCCATTTTTTCATAGAATTGCCACTAACTCCTAGTTCAAAATCAACAGCTAAACCTACGTTAAACTTGAGGCCAAATATTTTAGATATCTTATGTTCAACGCCAACTGTGGTAGAATACTCTAGCAAACGAAGGACCAAGGGAACATATTTATAACTAACCTCTATTTCTATACTATCATGAACCATCATAGATGGGTAAAGATTAGTTGGTTTAGGTTCATTTGGATAAAGCTCTTGTAAGCTTTCATAGAGTAGTTTAGAAAACAAGCGTGCCCCTGAAAAGCCTAACTGAGATCCTAGACCCTGGATAGGGCTATTGCTCACTATAACACTATTAGCAGAGAATTGATTAAACTTATCTACACCAATAATATCGTACACGTTCTCTTCTGTCTCCACCCCATTTGATTCTTCGACAGGAAGAAAGAACATGCCCGAATCATTGATGTACCGAAGCATTTGTAAACCTTTGTGATCCTCCCCTAAGATGTAAGATAGATCATCCAGCACTTCTGGAGATTCATTCAATACACGACGCACAGATTTTTTTGCTACACATGTATGTAATTTACAACGTCTTCCTTTATAGTAAGAATTATTAGAATTTCCATTATTAAAAGTGGTTCGTTTATCAGTGGCTTCATTAAAAATGGAGTAGGCATAAGGAATGTTATCCATACGAGACGTTATTCGCTTGATTGTTAAAGGTCCATAATCCCTAATAATACTATACATAGATTGCTTTTTGGTGGAGGAAATAAAGCTTATGACACGGCAATAGGTATCAAAAGAGTGTCCGTCTATCTGTAAGATATGTGATGGAGCACAATTGCTAATCTTTTCGTGCCCCGCTATATGAATGCTTTTGGCTGGTCTAGACTTTCGTGATGGAACGATATTCAATGATTGTAACAGCATTTGTACTTGATCAACCAACAATTTATTAGATAGTTGTATACCAACATATTTACCACTACGGTACCCGTTACCCTCCATTAATGCTCGAAGGTAAGCAATACGTATGGATCTGGATCCTTGCATAATATAGCGTGGAACTTCCCTTTCAAGTTGGGAACCAAGCATCCCAATGTTCACAAGAAAGTTGAACAAGTTTTTATCATTAATACGTAGTATAGAAGTGCTATTTCTATTTACGTCTAGTTTAACGGACAGATTGAACAGCTTAGACATTAAGGTGGTATAGTCTTCTAGTAGTTCAGGGTCTTTATTAGTGAACACTATTAAATTTGGAGTATCCAATGCTTTGTTATGCCTACCAACGCTACCTTTGGCAGTCAAATAACCGAGTAACCTTGCTAGTTGTGGGTTCATTTCAGTCAAACCATAAGTATTAGGTGGTAATGGTTCTTCATAAGATTTACCACCTGCACGCTGTTGAACACACCAATCCCCTTCTTTAAGATCGCCTAACTGTTTCCAACCCAGAGTCAAGTCTGGATTAAGAACGCGTATTTCATGGTCCTTTGTTCCTGTTAGAGTTATTCCTTGTCCCAGCTTAACAGTTATGACAAAGCGTTTACCTCTTGAGACACAACCACCCAAGCTTTTCTTATAGGAACCATCTTCAACCTTTACAGAAAACCTTTTAACATCAACCAAGTTTTTTATAGGTATTAAGCCTAAATTAGTGTCTATAATATGGTCACCCGTAATACAATTTGCAGCACGTCTCTTCATAGCAGACGTTAGACTAGGTAATTCTGTCATATAAGCGTATAGATTCCGCTTTAGACCAAGAGGGTTAAACGTATATAGATTCTGTTCGCTAAAAGCGCATGTCCAATCAATCCACTTACCAGCTTTAGCGAACTTACTAAAAAAGTTTTTCTTGATAGTAGACATTTCCTTTACTGACTTACCAGTATCACGAGCAAGGGATCTATCTGATTTTCCATACATGGTTCCAAACGTAATGCCCTTGGAGTCTGCACGCTGTTCGTCTGTAACCTCTAATACAGGCGTCCCTGTAAAAAATTGGTAGTTAAGCTTGTGAGGGTCACCCTTCTTCTCAAGATCAGATTTGTGTTTCTCTGTAGGGTCTTGACGGTATCTAAGACGCAAATTATGAACTATTTTAAACATGGTTGCTAGGATATTATCTTTGCTCATGATCCCCCAGCATCGTACCTCATGAGCGGCATAATCAAGTTTAATATTTAGCGTCCCTTCTTTTGCTGTAAAAGACCGTTTGATGAAAGCAGCATCGGGTCCACGTTGAGGGGTTTGTTGTAGACTTGGTTTACTACTATTACTTCGGCCCGTAACAACGTTTACAAAACCATATGAAGGTCGCAACCTATGATCAATTTTACCATCATCTGATTCGCCAATCTTTTTATAAAACGGGTTTATGTATGTGCTAAGAAGTTTCTTAAGCTTAGATATAGTGGTAAATGACGCAACCTCTTTGTAACTCTTATATTTCTTTTGGAAAGCTGCATCTATAGAAGGCACGTCACCAACACCTTTATTTAGAGGTTCTAATTTCATAACATCTATAAAAAGAGTTTGTTTATGCAAGATTTTATTTGGATCAAATATCCATGAAGCTTTACCAAAAATACCTCCACCACTAGGTGATCCTTGAATCTTGTGTAGAATATCGTTGGTATTAATAACGTACTTTGACTTATAAAGGCTATCCGTTATTTCAGCTAACTTGGATAGTATAGGGCTCTTCTTACGATCACGAAGTAACCTTAGATATTCAATGTCTAAGTGAGCACCAGTATGTTCCATACCACTCATAACGTGTATTGTGTCACTCATTTGTGTAAGAACCAACCTTTTAAAATAGGGTCTATAATTATGTGAACCTATTTTCTGAAAAGAAGCTTGTTCTAACTGGGAATTATGGATACCAAAGCAAGCTTGTACATCCATACCACAGTAGTCTAGAACCTCTGATAAGTCACGGTTAGCTATATCGTGTCTCTCGTCTTTAGAAAACGTTGCGTTATAGTAGTAGGCGTTGCCAAAAGAACTGAATATTTGAGCTAAATTGTAAGCATTTGTTTTGTTATACTTAAACAAGATTTTAATGTTTTCATCTAAGCAGAACGCACCTGCCATAGTATCCCACACTGGCCAATAGATAAAAGGGATGTCCAGCTCCTGCCTTATTATCCTCAAATCGAATTTCGCATTCTGCATTATTAGATAATGCGGCTCTTTTAACCTCCACTCTTTCTTCTGGCTAAAATATTTTCTCAATTCCTCTCTAATAATAAGGATGTTGGCACTAGAAAATGGTGTGTCTTTATGTTGGTAAGGGAGTACAAATGATCTGTCTGGTGAATCAGTGAATTGGATTGTTAGAAGTTGATTATTGTGGACGCTTAGGTTTCGGGTTTCAGTGTCAATAGCTATTACAGGAGACCTATACAAAAGGCGCATAAGCCTTCTAAACTTTGACATGGTATCAATTAAGATACCATTTGGTTTGATGTGATCCAAAGAAAACGGTAACCTATTAAGGAAAGCCGATAGCATATTACGACTGATGTAACCAAGAATATTCGACTCTGTTATAACTTCATCTATGTTACTATTATCAGTGGTTCCAAGGTCAACACCCTTTAAAAAGTAGGTGTTATTGTACTTGATTGTATTAGATACCAATACCTGTTTGTTGTTTAATGTGAGTGTATGTACCCAACCTCTTTTGTGCTTTAGATGAGTAACGTCTGGGAGCAAATAAGCAGCAGCTTCATCCCCAAAGACTATTATGTTTGTAGGGTCCATCTTTTTAATAAAGGATTGAACCCTACGTGTAGCAAATTCATTAGCTTGATGTTTACGTGTGCCCTTCAAGTGAGATGTCTTGAAGAAATCAAAGTTTATAGCAGCATAGCCTATTGATTCATCCTTAAGAGAAGGATCAATAAGGGTTGCCTGTTTCCTTACAAAGGAAATCAAATTCGTTAGGATTGTACTACCTGTTCCACGATCCAATAGAGCCTTAGACCTAAGGTCGGATCTATCAACATATTCTAACACGAATATAATTCGTTTACTACAAGTCTTCCAATTTTTTGTCAACGGAATTGCTAGGTCAAATGGTGGGTACTCTTTAGCTGACCATCCTTCTGGCAAGTCATTTTGAAACGTAACATACCTTAGTTCTCTTCTGTCAACAATCATTGGTATATCCTATTTGATCAACAAATTGTCTATGGCATCACACGCATCACAGTATACTTCTTGAACCGATTTTCCAGCATCTATCTCAATTATTGGGTGGTCATAAAACTTCACCTTTACATTACGAAATCCAGCATCAACACTCCTAAAAAAATCTTGGCCCATTGATTCAATTCTATCTAGTGGGTTACCTCTATCAGCAACTCTTACCATTGCTTCTTCTGGATCCATTAGTAGGATTAAGGTTAGATCTGGAGCAAGATTACCTACTGCTATATCTTGTCCCCAATCAAAGAAGTGATGATAAGTTCCTCTACCATACACTTGGTAAGCATAGGTGCTATATGTAAATCTGTCGCACAACACTACTGCCCCACGATCCAAAGCAGGTATAATTACGTCTTTGATGTGTTGACATCTAGCAGCAGAAACCAATAGAAGTTCTGCATCTCCACAAAGATCGGAAGATGGATCAAGCAATATTTCACGCATACGTTGCCCGACTTGTGTACCTCCTGGTTCCCTTGTTTCAATGACTTCTCGACCCTTAGAACGTAGATAAGAAGCCAGTTTTGACACTAAGGTAGACTTTCCTGTTCCTTCCATACCATCAACAACAATGAATCTACCTACAGGAGTAACGCTCATAAGTGTCCCTTTATTTGGTGTAATTGGTTTGTCTTGGCTGTCAATAACTATTTACAAGTAACAAAAAAGGGAACCAAATTGGTTCCCTTAAATGAAGTCTGATATGTTCTTGCCCTACATATAGGTATTACGTGATGCTTGCTATATTTCCAATTATAACGCCATTACCAACTGGTTTGGAACCGTTACGATCACCTTTTGAAGGACGGCCATTGCTGCCCTTCTTAGTAACCTTTTGGGATTCCAATTTAATTGGAGAAGGTGTTACCACCGTTGTTTCTGGTTTCTTAGAGGTAACAACTGTTTCACTGAACAACCTAGCATGAAGAGTTGGCTCCAAAGCATACTTATTAATAGGTTGACTGTTAACCATGTGTTTTGGCGCACCTACACGGATGCACCAACCTTTATAAGCTTTACCTAAAGCAATGTCCCAACTACCCGTTACTGGTCCCTGAAGGAAACCTTCTTTAATCAAAAATTCTTGGATGCGTGACACATCTTTCTTACTAATATCCATGATTATTAAACCTCACCCCTGTCTTGTTGACCGACTTTGAGTTGTTTATATTCTTCTTTAATCCTGTCCAAATTTTTAATCTGGTAACCAGCATTAACCATAGCCATCACCTTAGCTTTGGCATCACTTTTACCTGTAGCGAAATAGAACCATTCACCATTACTCTGTTCCCACGAAACACCTGGGACTTTTGCTTTCCTATTAAGGGTTTTAGCTGCTGGTTGTGTTGGGATAGTTGCACAGATGAATAGTTCACCATCCTGAATGACTGGGTAAGGTCTCAGAATAGTTGGTTTACTAACGGGTCTAAAATTCATCTTGAAAAAGTGCTTTATCTCTACTAGAGAAGCTTTTGGTACGTTAAGCAATTTGGCTTTACCTTGATCAAAAGCTCTTCCAACGCGCTTCAACTTACCTACGAAATAACTCAGCATTTCATAGTTATCAACCAGTACCTGAACCATTAGGTCCATCTTGGACTTATTAGGAATATGTGCGAACATGTAAGCAGGCACAAACTTGAATCCCAATTTTTTCATCTCATCTGCCGGTGGAGTGTCTGGGTCATCATCATCTACTGTCACACACACGAAGTCATTAGCAATAGTCAAGAACATGTCAAAACCATTACCTTTTTGGGTGTCAGTAGTCGGAACAGGTTTAAATATACGATCCTCCTTAACAGGTGCCTCTTTTTCGTCCTTAATAACGTCCATTGGGTTAACGTTTAGACGGGGTTCTGGCTTGACCACCTTGTTATCCTCTTCTTCCATGACCACTAATTGGGAACGCAAATCATCTTGCTTTTTACGTAGACTCCTCACTACATCAAACCAACCTTTGCGACTAGCGTGACGAGTACCACCTTCTAGATGTCTTAAGTGTAATTGTATTCCTTCTTTAAGATCAAGTATAGATACCTCAGTAGTGGACAACTTAGTTAAAGTTTGTATATCACCGTTAGTAAGGCTTTCCACCATAAGTGAGTGCTCTTGATTGTTTCCAGGTTTTTGTTTTGACTTAGTCAAAGCTTTATAGTGTCTATATTCATCTTTGAGCTTAAAATAGTCACCAGCATTCACGTCAACAATAGTTTCTGGTTTAACATCTTCATCCATGACCACTAATTGGGAACGCAAATCATCTTGCTTTTCACGTAGACTCCTCACTACGTCTGACCAACCTTGGCTGCTAGCGTAACGAATACGGCTGTCTAGTTCTTGTAAAGCTATACGTATCCCTTCTTTAGGATCAAGTATAGTTACCTCAGTAGTGGACAACCGAATTAAAGTGCCCTTAGTACCTGTAGCAATACTTTCTACCTTAAGTGAATGTTTTTGACTGTTTGCAGGCATTTGTTTTGCTTTAGTCAAAGCTTTATAGGTGATATAGTTGTCTTTTAACTTAAAGTAGTCGCCAGCCTCCACGTCAATAATAGTTTTTCCATCAGTGTCTGGAACCTCTGTTTGTGGATCTTTAGTGAATTTTTCTAGTTCTTTACGCAAGTCTGCTTGTTTTCTACGTAAACGACTCGCATCACTGACCCAACCTTTAGAAACAGCCTTACTTACGTGTTCATCAATTCCTAAGATAGCTAGATTCAACCCTTCCTGTTGATCCAATATAGTTATTTCTTCATCAGCATTTCTGGTAATAGTTCCACTTGTTAAGTCACTAGCACTATCAACCTTCACCAGGATCATAGATTCTTCATAGACCGTAGTATACATAACCCTATACAAGCGATCTTTGTACCGGAAATAATCATTTACAACCAAGTCAGAGAAAGTGTCCCCTTTCTTGGTTTCAGGAACCTTTGGAGCCTCAATAACTGGGGTATCTTCTTGCACTTCAACGTCAACTACCAAATCCTCTTTGTAAGTAACTTTTAGTTCCAAATCATTTTCCAAGTTACGAACAGTAACGTCCTTATTACGCATATCCGTAGTATTTGTTTTTATGAACAACACTTGGAAAGTCTCTTCGGAGTCATAAGGATTTTCAAACTTGTCCCCAGGTTCCAAATCCCTGACCATCACTTCTTCAGTAATCTTAGTATCTGGTGTATCATCAACAACATCTTTGAGATCTACCTTCTCACGTTCTTTTCTCTCAATTTCTTCAGCACGTCTATCCACTTCTTCTTTAGCTTTACGCTTCATTTCTTCCAAAAGGTCTTCAGATTGTTTGAGAAGCAACTCTTTATGGTCTTCAGCCTGCTTTTGTTCTTCGTTCTCCGTTGTAGGCATCGGATCGACTTCGAGTTCCTTAATAACAGGCTTTTCTGTAACGGGTTTTTCTATAGGTACATCGGAACGCAAATTAACAACCATTTCTTTTTCATACCTAAACCTAACCTCCCCGTTAGTAGTTAGGTCTCTAAGAATAACGGTCTGCATATCTGGTTTGGAACTTGGTCTTGTACTTAGAACCTTGAAAAAGCGTCCAGGTTTGCGTGGTATTTCAAAAACATCACCCTTTACCAAGTCTTTAATCTTTACGCTAGTCGTAGGTACGTCAGGTGCATCTATAGGTGCTTTTTTCGTACCAAAAGGGGGTTTATTTTTCGTAGCTACACCATCCTTCTTAACCATCTTACGTTGTGCCCGAAGGTCAAGTTCTAGGCTCCTATCGCCCTGTCTACGTGCTCTTCCAATTTGTTGTGTCAATAGCTTAACTTCGGCTTCAAGGTCAGACAAGGCACGACCATCTGTAGCCACTGGTTCAGGTGTCACAGCTTGCTTAGCTTTTTTAGCCTTCAGTGTTATGGGTGCATCAACCTTCTTCTCAATAACCTGTTCTTCTGTAGGCTCGTCGGGCACGTTAACAACTGGTGGTTCTACTGGTGGAATAATAGGTACTGGCACTTCTTGTTGCTTCTCTGGTTCTGTTTCTTGCTCTGGTTGTTCAGTTCTTACAGATCCAGTAACAGGCAAGCCTAATTTCTTTACCAACCTCTGTTTAACAGGTGTTTTGTCTTCTGGGTTGGTAATAATAAACGCTCTCATCTTAAAGATTGAAACGGGTTTCTTGGATCCATCAAGCCTAACGTTCATCTTGTTTTTAGAACCACCAGTCACAACACCATCACCAAATTCTGTATGAACTCTCATTCCAACAGGATTGGTAGAATCAATATCTGTACCTTGTTCTTCAGCATACCTATACAAAGGAATGATTCCCAATTCATCCATATAAGGAAGTACTTGTCCATCTATATAGGGGATATCAGTTATGATTTCCGATCCTTTTAAATCTGTCCCTTTAGGAACCAGCTTTGACTTTTTGTGTACACTGGCATTCTTTCTATAAGCTTCAAAGTCATTATTTTCAGCTTTTTTATAAGTGTGGAACCCTTCTAGATAAGGAGCTAAAGTCGTTTCAAAATCATTGTCAGTAGTCAAAGTTTCCATTGACATACTAACCAAGGGAAGTTCTGGGATCTCCTTATAGAATGGGTTATCATGTTCATCAAACCTAGCTTTAGACAGTACCTTTGATATAAGACGTGATGTCTTAGTTACATCAATGGAATTGTCACATATTATCCAATCAAAATACACTTTGTCTCGTTTAGCAAACTGCCCCTTTGGATCTGGCCTAAAGATACGGGATTCTGCTTGATCAAGTGATCCAGGTGACCACACAGATTCTGTCCTTATTAATCGGCTCGCCATTTGAAGATTCAAACCTTCTTCAAGAGACTTACCTATACCAACTAATATTTGAGTTTTATCATCGTTCATAAACTGCGCAATATGCTTCGCTTTATCCGTGGCATGATAGCGCAATGCCTTACTCTTTATGGATGAAGGTAACCCATCCATAATGGCATCAGCAGACGTATGATAGGAACAGAATACCAAGATCTTACCTGGAATACCTGCACTAAAATGCTTTTCACATATTTCAGCGACCTTGTTAACTTTAGAAGACACTTGATCATT